>Ga0181463_1000028_pt1 | contig 23391 bp, 22 predicted proteins | sample InSIn1gowninarea_FD_119071 | JGI IMG/M metagenome (GOLD analysis project Ga0181463, IMG submission 119071) | Clean room microbial communities from NASA Spacecraft Assembly Facility at Jet Propulsion Laboratory, Pasadena, California, USA -... ... | reverse complement strand
AACCGTACCGCAAATAGCAGGCATGTATGGCGGCGACAGAAGCCGTAAACTGGTGTTGGTAGATTATGGTTTTCGACTGCCCAGTGCATTGGATAACCGCCCGCTCAACTTTCATGAATTTGAAAGCATGGTTGGGCAAACGGTCTTTGTAAGTGCCACACCCGGCGAATACGAGTTGGAGAAAACCGGTGGCGTAGTTGTAGAACAAGTAGTGCGCCCCACAGGCTTGCTGGACCCGCCCATTGAAGTGAGACCAAGTGTAAACCAGATTGACGATTTGCTGGATGAAATAGATAAGCGCGTTACCAAAGGCGACCGTGTGCTGGTAACCACCCTTACGAAGCGTATGGCAGAAGAAATGGATAAATATTTAGGCAGAATTAATATAAAAAGTAAATACATCCACAGCGATGTGGATACATTGGAAAGGGTGGAAATATTACGGCAACTGCGGCTTGGCGAAATAGATGTATTGGTAGGTGTAAACTTATTGCGTGAAGGCTTAGACTTACCCGAAGTTTCGCTTGTAGCCATATTGGATGCTGATAAAGAAGGCTTCCTGCGCAATGAACGATCGCTTACGCAAACAGCCGGGCGTGCGGCACGCAATGTAGATGGCCTGGTGATTTTTTATGCTGATAAAATGACCGAAAGCATGCAACGGACGATAGATGAAACGAATCGCCGTCGCGAGAAGCAGATTGCTTACAATACGGAGCACCATATTGTGCCAAAAACCGTGAAGAAGAGTATTGAGCAGGTGATGGCACAAACCTCGGTGCTGGATATTAAAGGGTACGATACAAAAAGTCCGTATGCCATACAGGGTGATGAAGACATTGTAAAGCCTTTCTCGGCATCTATAGCTGCCGAAGACGGAGCAATGTATAAGACAATTCCGCAGATGGAAAAAGCCGTGGCGCAAACGAAGAAGCAGATGGAAAAAGCTGCCCGTGATTTAGACTTTATTGAAGCGGCAAGGCTGCGCGACGAAATGTTCCGGTTGCAGAAAGAGTTGGATGTAATGAAGACATAGATAATGTGGAAATCGTGTGTATAACCTGTGGATAATCATGAATTTAAATTCTACATTTTTTTAGCTTCATAATAGCTCAAATATCAGGTAGTTAAAGGTATATTTTATTGCTAAACTTACTTGTTTTCAATGCTTTAGACTTTCAGGAACGTTATGATTTATTTATGAAATTTAAGCTAATAGTTTTAGTAAATAGTAGTATATTTGGTTATTCAATTAAAAATTTAAAGCAAAAGTAAGTTTATGGAAAAGTCTCCCTCAATTGTGAATCTGGCGAAAGCGTTGAAGCAGTTTCATGCAAGCGTTGGTAAGATTACAAAGGATGCTACCAATCCTTTCTTCAACAGCAAGTATGCTACCCTTTCTACCATTTTGGAAGCTATTAAGCAGCCGTTGCTTGATGCGGGCTTATCGTTCACGCAGTTTCCTACAGGGCAGAATGGTTTAACTACTGTATTGATGCACGGCGAAAGCGGTGAATATATGCAGTGCGACTACTTTATGCAGCCTATCAAAAACGATCCGCAGGCACAAGGTAGTGTTATCTCCTACATGCGTCGTTACGCGCTGGCAGCCGTACTTGGCCTAAACCTCGATGAGGATGATGATGCCAACCGCGCCACACATGGTGCTGCTAATCCGCAGGAAGTGGCAGTAAAAGCTTCTACGGTAGCTGAAAAGCCGTGGCTGGATAAAAACAGCAAAAAGTACGACCTCGTAGTTGAAAGATTGAAAAATAAGACAACTACGCTCAGCCAGGTAGCTCAGTTCTTCAAACTGAACAAAGAAGTACGTGCCGAGCTGCAAAGCATTGTCAACGAGTCTACTGCATCTGTTTAATACAATTATCGTTTAGATTTATTATATCAACAGCCTGTTTAGCAAGTGCAACTGCACTTGCTTTTTTATTTGTCTGAACCGGGATTTGATGGATGGGATTGAATAATCAGAAGAGGCATTGATTTTTTTAGTGTGCGTCGCCGCCAGGAGTGTTATAGTAGCACTACCGATTGTAACTATAATAAAACAATAGACCAAAGGTGGTTCATTACACTTCCTTTGATAATGCATGTTTGCTGTTATTCTATCTTTTCTGCCCTTTCGTTTTTTAGCTCTTTACTATACAAGAGCTTTTCAATACGCGGGTCGGGTATCACCCACATAGCTGCTACGGCTGCATACAATACAAGACTAATGGCGGGCGCAACAAAACATACCGCAATACCAATCGCATATATTACATTGGAGAGAATGCCTTTGCGGTCGCCACCTATTGCTCTGGCAAGCAGTGAATCTTTGCCATGCAGGCGAATGAGCGTATGCAGCAAAATATAGTATGAAAAGCCTGCCATAAATAATATGACGCCATACACAGCTACCGGCAATGCAGTAAAATGGTTTTCGCCCATCCAGTCGGTGGCAAAAGGCACCAGCGAAAGCCAGAAAAGAAGATGTGTATTTGCCCATAAAGTACTGCCATTAATATGCTGAACGGTATGCAACATGTGGTGGTGATTGTTCCAGTAAATACCAATGTAAATAAAGCTAAGTACATAACTAAGAAATACAGGATAAAGTGGTTTCAGGGATGCTATCGTATCGCCATGCGGCACTTTTATTTCGAGCACCATAATGGTAATAATTATGGCGAGTACGCCATCGCTGAAGGCTTCCATACGTCCTTTGGCCATATAAGCAGTTTAGGTGCAATATAAGGTAAAAGCAAGATGAGTAAAATATAACAGCACTCCTTTATGACGGCATAGCATTGTTAAGCTGCATACCAAAGCAATTTTGTGATTACCGGCTTACCTGATTGCAGCAAAAAGTAAAGGGTAGATGTAACAAATAAGATATGGCTTAACCTTCCAGGTTTCTTGCATTGCTGGCAAGGTATAATGCAAATGCTGCGAGTGCAGTGTCTTTTAGCAAATTTACAAATGCACTCTGGCGCATGCCGGGATCACCTGAATTTAAATAATTGGGTATATGAATAGTAAGTACAAAAATGAGCAGCAACAGTGCCAGTAAATAGCCTGCGAGCTTTACCTTCCTATGCATAATGAATGCTAAACCAGCCAGTACGAATGCTGCACCAGTAATATATATCCATATATCACCACCGGGCAAAAAACCAGGGACAAAATTTACCAGGTTTTGCGGACTGATAAAATGATATAATCCAAAGCAGATAAGCACAATGCCTAAGATGATTACGGCGATCCGGGATACGAGATGATGTGTCATAGAGCAAGCTTTAATAGTATTAAATTAGTGGCTTTTTTTAGTACTGCCAAATAAAATTGCACAAATGGCTATCAGAGAAAAGTTGATATAAAAAGTTGTGCATTAAATGTTTAAAAGAACTCTGACAGCAACCCTGATCTGTTTAAATCGCTATAATTATTTATAGCAAAATTCATACTATATCTTATTCTGCAAATACATTTTTTATTTGTGCATGTGGCAGAGGAATTGTCTAATCATCATATGAGTGACGGGCGGTTACTTAAATTTCCCGCTCGTAACTTGCTCATAAAAAGGAGGGGAGTAATTATTAATAAGATGAAGCGAACAGCCTAATCTTTTATGGATATTTTCAGGAATAAGCATGCTCTTCTTTTGATAGTGTTATTAAATGTATGCTGACAGATAATGCACCACATAGAAATATAGGCACATAGAAAGGAAAACACATAGGGAATCTATGTGAAACCTTTGTCTCTATTGTGCCTATGTGCTTCCATCTTACATTTGAGAACACTACCCTTATTTTTTCATCTACAGCCTATAAAGAATAAAATACTACGACTTTTAATGTTATTCCTGAACGTTTACTAATCATTTACTTACTTTCTTTTAAGTACAGGTCCTTTATGTGGTGTAAAGCTGGGCTCGTTGTTCAATATGTAAGGCCAATCGTTTATCCATTCTATTTTATCCAATAGCATCATGCGCTTATAACCCTGTTCTTTATCAAAAGCATGATACAACATCCAGGTATCACCAGCCTCGTCAGTAAAAATATCGCCATTATGCCCCGTACCTACAAAGCCCATGGTACCGGCATTACTTTGCAGCAGTAGTGTGCCGCCATTATCCAGCAAAGGTTTTCCATCCTTATCAATATATGGACCTTTGAAAGAAGTAGCCCTGCCAACTTTTACTTTATAGGTACTCTTTACCCCTTCACAGCAGGTGCCGGTTGAGCCAAAATAGTAATAGTATTTTCCTCTTTTATAAATGAAAGATCCTTCGTAAGCATTGCCCGTAATCTGAAATTTATCACCTGCTATACTTGCGCCATCATCTGACAGCGGAATGCCGTAAATGCCGTTAAAGCTGCCCCATACCAGGTACAGTTTGCCGCTGTCAATCATCAGCATAGGATCAATGGAATTAGCTACACCTACTTCTTTACTCAGGAATAATTTTCCTTTATCGGTAAAAGGTCCTTCGGGCTTATCGCTTACTGCAAAGCCAACACCGGGGTTGGGATCGCCCCAGGTAGAAAAGGAGTAGTAGAGGTAATATTTGCCCTTATAATACGTTGCATCAGGCGCCCAAATGCCGCCTTCGCTTTTCCAATCGGGTTTGTTTTGCAAGGCGTTGCCAACAAATGTCCAGTGCATTAAATCGGCAGAACGCAGGATAGGTATAAAATGCGTTACATCTCCTAAACTATCGCGCTTCCAGTTGGCTTGTGTGGAGTAAGCATAAAAATAGCCATCCTTAGCTTTTACCAGGTTTGGATCGGGAAAATCATGGCTGAATACCGGGTTTTGATAAACGCCTGTTTCATTAATCGCAGCAGAGGATTGCGCGTAAAGATATTGCCCTGGCAGGCAGCATAATGATACAATGAGAAATTGGAAAACAAAAGGAATGATGGGGTGCAAAAATTTTTTCATAAGGCATCGTACTTTTCTTTATAAAAGCAAAGGTGCATACAAATATATTCGTTAGCTGATAATGATAATACTATTCATAACGCTTATCAACTATTGAATGCAGTACAACAGTAATAATATGATAGTTCAAGTATAAAAAACACTATTCGCCTGTATATTCAATCACTACTTTTGCATTCTCATGCATATTGGCTCTCGTAGTTAATTCATATTTTTTATCACCTGCTCTTATACGCATCAATGCAGTATTTGGCGGAATACTGCCGAGGTTTTCAGCAACAAGTATGATCTCATGATAAGCATGTTGTTTATCTGCCTTAATGCTGTATTTTATCACCTCCCTGCCAAGCGTTTTATGGCTAAGCACTTCTTCGTTATTATCGTACAACGACACAATATCGCCATCTATCTCCGCATCGTCCAAAAGTATGACCTCGATGTATGGGGACGTGATTTGCAGTGTTTTCGCCAGCTTATTTGTACGTTCTCTGAGTGCAACTGGCAAAGTGGAAATGTTTAACGATGCATCTGTTGCGGTTGCATTATTTTCATCATTTTGGCTTGATGTTGCAGTGCTTATTTTATTGGTGTAGATGAATGTATAACATGAATAGGAAGATGAAGTGTCATGTTGAGAACTGTTGTAAAAGCTTAACAACTGTTGTTTTATAGTGCTATCAAAAGCATTCAAATTTCTGTAATAGGCAATTGTTCCATTACATACACTATCGCAATTGTTAGTTGCAATGTGCAATATTAATTTGTCATGCTCTATGTACAAGCTGTACGTGCGTGCATCACAGTTTGCACAGTCATTCCATTCATAACCAGCATGGTTACTGTTCTTTTTATAAACCAAATCTCCCCTGCGAAACTGTTTGTTATTTTGTGTTAGCAAGCCCGAACAGGCATACATTGTTCTAACGGTAGTATCAGCGGCAAAAAAGGTGGTTTGTATGCCGGTAAATGCACTATCGGCAACCGCTGTTATCTGCAAAGTATTAACACATTTTACAGGCGGTACTTTATAGGGAGTGCCACTGTATTCTTTCCACAGCCCTTTCATCCATGATATATCCTGACTAAAAGCATGTACATAACTGCCATGCAGAAAGGTAAGCAATAAAGCAGCCTTCAAGAAAACCGTTGCGGATTGCATGGCAGTATGATTTTGGTTAAGTAGAGAATACTATTGTTTGATTGTCTGCAAAATAAAACAGCTCTAATTATAATGCAGGATTATTTTTTGCTTTACTATTTTGCAGGTTTTCATGAAGCAAGTGATAAGTATTAGGGGATTCAAATAGGTAATCTTACATTAGCTACAAGCCTCAAGTTGCAAGCAAAAACGGGGACTTTAACCTAAGCAGATATCTTGCTGCGTAATTGAAAATAGTATAACATCAAATCCCGGTAAACTTTTTGAATACTATACTTTATTCCATACTGTTTGTCTATTTCATTTGGGCAAATTTTATTAAGTATTATATTATGAAACTACAGGAAGAACTGATAAAAAAGTTAAGTAAAACCTACGAGCCTTCTGCTATGATAGATATGCGGTTTAAAGAAAAGGACGTTGCTTTTAAAACAGACGAAAAAGGCAATCCTGTTTTAATGTTTATTGGTAAAAGGGGAGAAGAAGGTAACATAAAAGGTGAACGTTATGCGCGCACGCTGAAGTATGATAATAACGGCAATAAAATAAAAGATCATTGGGAAATGAAAGGCAAAGCAAGCTAAAATAACAAATGTAACTGATTGAATATGTTAGCTGGTGAAAGTGTTATACCCAATGCAAAGAGGTTACCTTATATGGGCTTCGAACTATGAGCCGTGCGCTTTGAGCAGAGAGAGAAGAGTGCATAGCAGGGTACTGAATTGAAAATGGTATTATCTTAATACTCTCTTTTATAGAGTGCTTGCTGCATTTACTAATGGCATTGGATAAAAAAACTCAAAACATGAATACTAACATTCGCATAAGGGCTTTACTGCTGGATATAGGTGGTGTATTTCTTACAAATGGCTGGGGACACCAGTCGCGCAGGATAGCAGCCGAACATTTTAATATTGATTATGATGAAATGAACGAACGCCACAAGATAGCCTTTGATGCGTATGAAACCGGCAAAATTGATTTGGATTACTACCTTCAACTGATTATTTTTTATCAACAAAGAAGCTTTTCCAAGGAAGCATTTAGAGAATTTATGTTTGCACAATCGCAGCCATTACAGCCCATGATAGACTGGATATACCGGCTGAAGCATCAACATAAAATTAAAACAGCCTCCGTTAATAATGAAGGCCGGGAGCTGAATGATTACCGCGTAGTTACATTCCAATTAGACCGCTTTATTGATGTGTTTGTGTCTTCTTCGTATGTGCATCTTCGCAAGCCCGATAAAGATATTTACAAGCTGGCAATGGATATATTGCTGGTAAAACCCGAAGAAACATTATACATTGATGATCGCCCTATCTTTATCGAAGTGGCAAAAAGTCTGGGTATCCATGCTATAAGGCATGTAAGCCTGGAGGAGACAAAGAAATGTTTGGATGAGTTTGGATTGAGTATGGAATAGCTTTTACCTCGACATTTTTCAACCCTTATTTACATATTAACGGTTTTGATTTCCGCTTTAGGCTTCCACAATTTGCTGGTAATCCAGTGGCTTGCATAAGCGCTGCCAATACCAATTACTGCGCCGCCTAATACCTGCGAAGGCAGGTGATAACCTTTGTACATGCGGGAGTAACCAACGGCACTTGCCCAGGCATAAGCCGGAACGGCGACGTACCATTTTTTATATTCAAGAGCCAGGCTGGTAGCTGTGGCAAATGCAAGCGTGGTATGCCCCGATGGAAATGCACGTCCGTGGTCAGGAGAAGTTACAAATATTTGGTTCGGATATTTATCTGCCGGGCGTGTGGCATTAATAGTCCTTTTCAGTGCTTCCGAAATAACGCTGCTGATGCCAATGCTGATGGCTGTTTCTATTGCATCATGCTGCGCCTTTTTGTCTCTTTTTATAATGCCGTAAACCAACGTACCAACAGGTACAGCACCAGTTAACCAATATCCGCTACCACTCACTGCCGACCATACATCTGAAGTAGGATAGTGCGGATTGATGGCTTTTAAAATATTAACATCAGCATTTTGTGCATTGGCTTCTAAAACAAAAAAATAAAAGGTTGTAAAAAGAAGGAGTACTATTTTTCTAAAAGTAGATGGTAGGTGCACAGTATGATATTTTACTAAAGATGGTAAAGATAACAGTGCAGCATTATATTATTGTTTAGAAACAAGAATGTTTAAAACGGGTGCATTTCAAACAGGAAGGTTAAATAATTGTGCACTAACCTTATTAGCTTACTACTGCTGAAGATTAGGTAATAAGGGTGATTTACTGCTTATCAGTTGCAGGTAACTACACTGATAAGGCCTTTCCTGATAATTATAAGTTACATCGTTAACATAACAGGCGCATTAACTAATATCTGAAATGTACTTAGTAAAATGCTTTGTCGCATAATTATTTTGCAATACTTACTTTTGCCGCCAAATTTTTTATACTAATGAATAACCGAACATTTACAATGATTAAGCCGGATGCTACACAAAAAGGACATACTGGTGGCATTATAGATATGATTATTAAAGCTGGCTTCACCATTAAAGCAATGAAGTGGACAAAGCTGACCAAAGAGCAGGCAGGTGCATTTTATGAAGTTCATAAGGAGCGCCCTTTTTATGGTGAGCTCGTCAATTTTATGAGCAGTGGACCAATACTAGCTGCCGTTTTGGAAAAAGATAACGCAGTAGCCGACTTTAGAAAGCTTATTGGCGCTACTGATCCGGCTAAGGCTGATGAAGGAACCATCCGCAAATTATTCGCTGCTTCGGTTGGAGAGAATGCAGTACATGGCAGCGATAGCGATGAAAATGCAGCCATTGAAGGCAGCTTTTTCTTTTCAGGGTTAGAGATCTTTTAAGAAATATACATGCTATTTTATAGCTTAACTCGAGCTCATTTTAACGTCTTTTGAAGACTTTGTTGGCATGGTTTTCGTTATTTTAAAATGTTTTTTAAGGGTTTAGGGTTGAAAAAAGGGGCACTGGTTCACCGGAGCCCCTATTTTTTGCACAGTTTTCAAAGGTATTCTCTGATATGTCCTTATAATGCCGATGTTTTTGGTTCACTCCGATTCGATCCTTTTATAAGGAAATTATATTGGATTTGATGTTATACAAACTTCCTCCTTTTCTAAACAACCTGTCAATTTTGCTTTCCACAGCAGCGTCCTTTTCTACCGGCGGCGCATGATGCGGTTTGATACGTGCATCTATAATCACATTACTACAGCCCCAGTGCTTGTTCTTTACAAAACTGTTAATGCCATGTATGTCATGCGATGGATTGCAGCGCGTAAACGTTATCCATAAAAAGTTGTTCAGCGTGGCAGCAGTAAATGATGCATCGTCGCACAGCACAATTATTGGCACACTTTCAATATCTCCAGCTTTATTTTTTAATTGTACATTCAACACTTCTATCTCCTGCTCCTGATTTTGATAAGTAGTAAAAGGTTTTAATTGCACACATACAACTCCTGGTATTGCCAATGCTGCATTATAGTATTGCTGCAATTCTCTCATGCACTGCGGTACTTCTGTAGCCAATTCCCTTTTTATATCTCCATATGCTGCAAATACTACTTTACTGCCACTGTTAAGGCCCGTACCCGAGTAATCGAGCGTATCAATAGTAGTATTTGTATAAAAATGAATATCGCGGCTTACATCTATACGCGATAAAAGATATTGAAAGAAAGCCTTTACGTCATGCGCATGGATAGCATTGTTGTCATCGGCAGTAATAAATAAAAACTTGGCTAAGCTCAACTGCCCGGTGCCTAAGATGTGATTGGCGATAGTCAGCAACTCTGCAGGCTGCTTTGCCGGTGCGTATGGCGTATAACGTTCACTACCTACTGCCAGTAATAATGGATGCACACCGGCAGCATCTACAGCGTGCACTTCTTTTACACCCGGTATTTCGTTGGGTATGGCATCGTCGGTCATATCGTGTATCAACTGACCGAAAGAAGTATCTTCCTGCGGCGGGCGACCTACCACCGTAAATGGCCAAATGGCATTGTTGCGCGCATATACTTTATGCACTTTCATCACGGGAAAAGGATGTTGTAAACTGTAATAACCCAGGTGGTCGCCAAACGGTCCTTCAGGTTTATTAACTCCCGCATGTACTTCACCCGTAATCACAAAATCGGCATCGGTACTAATGCAATAACCATCTCTATATACATAACGGAATCTCCTGCCTGCAAGCACACCGGCAAAGGTGAGTTCACTTAAGCCTTCGGGTAACGGCATTACAGCGGCCAATGTATGTGCCGGCGGCCCACCAACAAACACGCTTACTTTTAGCGGTTCGCCCTTTTTATTTGCCTTGGTTTGATGCACACCAATGCCGCGATGCAACTGGTAATGCAATCCTGCTTCTTTGTTCTGTACATACTCATTACCTGATAATTGAATGCGATACATACCAAGGTTTGCATTCATTACACCAGGTTTGTCTATATCTTCGGTATATACCTGTGGTAAAGTAACAAATGCGCCACCATCCAGCTTCCAGTGGTGAATTTGCGGTAATTGGTGCATTTGTATCTCGTTTTGTAACACCGGCTTGCTGACTGGATTTTTTAGGGGTAATGCGTGCAAAGCGCCCATAGCGGCACCTGCATGCTTAATGGGCTGTTTAAAAGCTGCAACAGGATTGTTTTTTAATGCTATCAGCTTTTGAATGATTGTATAGGTTTCCCGAAAAATGAAACGGCTTCTTTCCAGCGTACCAAAAATGTTAGAAGCTGCACGATAGTTACACCCTTTTACATTTTCGAATAGCAATGCAGGTCCATTTGCCTCGTGCACGCGTAAATGAACAGCCGCCATTTCGAGATAAGGATTTACTTCTTCTTTTATCCTTACCAAATGACCATGCTTTTCCAGATCAATCAAACAGGCTTCTAACGATTTGTACATTTGCTTTTTGATAACTGATTTTACTGATACTATTGATCGCGAATTATGCTGATGAGCAAGCTGATAACACTGATATTAAACGCTTACATAGAAAACGTCAGTATTATCAGCCGGTTATCAGGAAATTTCTGTTATGAAAATCTCATCAGGGAACATCATTATTCAATTATCATACTAAACATCTTTTCATTATTATCAGCTATCTGCATTGCCAGTGTGCCCGGCTCATGACACATCGGATACTCTGTTATTTTTATATCGTTTGCACCGGTAAACCATTTTAATACATCGGCTTTAATAACAATATTGTTGGCTTTTGATAAAGATGTTTCCTGAGGAATTGCTGACGGTACTGATAGGACTATTTTTCTTGCTGCATTTTCATCCTTTTTATAGCCACCAATATCATACGAAAATTGTCTGCCCGGCGTTTTGGCAACAGGAGATGTGCCTTCCAGCTTTGCCATAATATAGCCGGTATTCCACACCCAATACATGCCTTTGGCTGGGTCCAGATCGCCGGTTTGTACGCCGTTTGTATTGATAATACTATCCACACCTAATAAAAATTGAATGCGGGTAATGGTGCCTGCAGGTGCAGTAAATGAAAGCTGTTTGGTAGTACTGTCTGCTTCATTCACCAGGTGCGGAGCAGTGATTGATTTGTAAGTGTTACTATCTGCATACTGCAATTGAATGTTGGAGATATAATACTTAAACGCTCTTACTGTAAAAGGCTCACCAAAAGCATTTACGTAAGAAACGCCTGTTTGCAAAAGAGAATCGCCCACCATGCTTTTAAAAATAAGATGAACAGGTTGCGAATACAGCGCAGGTTTTTCTTTTAATGTTTGCGAAAAAGCAATACATACATTTATCATTGCAATAAACAGTACCAAACACTTCTTCATCAATAGTCTCCTCTTTTTATTTTCTGTCTGCCTTCTTTTACCTGAGACAGTTTTTTCTTACTTTCTATCCGCTTTTCTTTAGCTGCTCTTGAAGGCTTGGTAGCAATACGGCTTTTCTTTTTTTCCAATGCCTGTTGCACCAAAGCATTCATTTTTTTGATTACCAACTGTCGGTTACCCAATTGCGTTCTTTCGGCTTGCGATTTTACCAGCAAAGCACCTTCCGATGTTATTTTGTTGGCTAACTTCTGCAAAAGGAGTGCTTTCTGTTCGTCATTTACCAACTGCGACTGCGCTACAGTCCAACGGCCTTCTACCATGGTTTCTACTTTGTTTACGTTCTGTCCGCCTTTGCCGCCGCTGCGTGCTGTTTGAAAAATTATTTCGGGTGTAATGTCTATCTTCATTACTATTGTTAATTGGTGAAAAAGGAGCAGTGAAACTTGCAAGTTTACTTCCTTCGCAACAAATTAAAAGGATAAAAATTAAAGGTAACAATTAAGAGCTTATGCGTGCAGTAATACAAAGAGTGTCGGAAGCAATGGTAAAAGTAAACGGCGAAATTACCGGCAGCATACAAAAAGGTTTGCTGGTATTGGTGGGTATTGAGGATGCCGATACAACAGAAGACATTCAATGGCTCAGCGGCAAGATTGTAAACATGCGCATTTTTGATGACGCGGATGGCGTGATGAATGTAAGCGTAAGAGATATGGACGGGGATATATTGCTTGTAAGTCAATTTACTTTACATGCCAGTACCAAAAAAGGTAATCGTCCGTCTTACAGCCGCGCCTCCAAAGCCGATTTTGCAATACCGATGTACGAGCAGTTGATTGAGCAATTGAGTATGGATTTAGGTAAACCAGTACAAACCGGCATTTTTGGCGCTGATATGAAAGTGAGCTTGCTGAATGATGGACCGGTAACGATAGTAATAGATACGAAGGCGAAAGAATGATAATTATGAACGCAGCCGCTTCCTTATAAAAGTGTTACTTCGTTTTACGTGTGTATCGCCAATAATGAATATTCTTTCTTCTTCAACGATATAAAATATTTTGTAAGGAAATTTTGCTACCATGTATCTACGAACAGATACGATAGACAAAAGTGCAATGATCGGGATAAGCCTGTATATTTTGCAACGCAGCTAAAAAATTATTGTAAAAACGTTTTAGCTAAGCCTTTTGACTGCTGCTCATAATAAGAAACTGCATCTTCAATATCCAGGAAGACAACGGGTTTAATGATTAATTCAAAAGCCATATTTTTCAGCAAAGTATTTTTTAAACATTTCCAGACTCATGCCCTCATTTGGTTGTTCTTCGTGTAGCTGAAGCCGTTCTTTTGCAAACGCTATCTTTTCACTTGTAACTGGCATTAATTCATTTTCTACACTACTCCAAAGTTCCTCAGCCAAGGCTATCTTCTCTGATGCGGGTAATGTGATTAATTCTTCCTTGTTGTACGGCATAACATTATTTTTATATAAAGTAAATTTATCTCATAATATCCAGAAAACAAAAAGGGAATACCCGGTTACAGATACTCCCTTTTTACAAAAGAAAAAAATATATTATCCTACAGCTACTCTTTTAAATTCAGTAACTTTTACATCGGCACCGGCGCTTTTTAGGTAATCAGCAACAGACTTGCTGTTGTCTTTTACAAAAGGCTGAGCCAACAAAGTTTGCTCTTTAAAGAACGCTTTTAACTTGCCGTCTGCAATTTTTGCAATCATCTCAGCAGGCTTGCCTGCCATCTTTGGATCTTGCTGAATTTGCTCGGTTACAATCGCTCTTTCACGATCAATGGTTTCTGTAGGAACAGAATTTTCATCCAAAGCTACCGGGTTCAATGCGGCAATTTGCATCGCTACATCTCTACCTGCTTCGGGAGCAGCGGCAGTTAAACCAACCAGCACGCCTATGCGATTAGCGCCGTGAATATAAGAAGCTACATAAGGTGCTTCCACTCTTTCAAAACGGGTAACGTCTATTTTTTCGCCAATAGCAGCCAGCTTATCGTTGATAAGATCGGACACTTTAGCGCCGTTTACGGTTGTATCTTTCAACGCTTCAGTAGTCTTTACATTGTTGCTGATAGCTGCATCCGCAATGCTTTGTACGAATGCAACGAAGTCGGCGTTTTTAGAAACGAAGTCGGTTTCGCAGCTCACGCATACAATGATACCTACATTGTTATCGCTGTTTGTTTGTGCGATAACTACACCTTCTTTGGCTTCGCGGTCACTACGCTTGGCTGCTACTTTTTGACCTTGCTTGCGCAACCAGTCAATGGCTGCTTCAAAATCGCCGCCAGTTTCAGTAAGTGCTTTGCGGCAATCCATCATACCGGCGCCGGTTGCCTGGCGCAGCTTATTAATATCTGCTGCTGTTATTTGAACTGTTGATGACATAATCAAATGTTTGCCCCCTGCCCCTAAAGGGGAGTTATAAAATTGAATTGATTGCAATGCTAAAGGGGAATTAGCACTAATTCTTTATTGCTTATAAACACACAACCCAACCATTGTTGCAGTTGGGATGTGTTGTATTTAGTTGACAGTTATTAGATGATAGTTGACAGGAAAACAAGCTCATCCCGCATTAGCTGATTGTGAGATGACTGTTGAAAGAATGATGAACAAAACTGTCATCTGTCAACCAACAACTGTCATTTGAAACGCCTATCTGCGTGGGCCACCTTGTCCACCGCCACCTGCTGGTCTGCGGCTGGCACCACCGGGTACACGGCGCTTAGGCTGATTAGTACCATGTGCTGCTCTTTCACCACGACCACGACCACTTTCTGCTTCGGCTTCTGCCTGCAGGCGGGCTGCTTTCTTTTCCGCTTCGTTATCTACTTCTTCTACGTCTTCATCTTTCGACTGCTGACGCTCCTGCAAACCTTCGGCAATGGCGGCAGTAATGTAGTTGGTGATGATAGCGATAGATTTAGTAGCATCGTCATTTGCGGGAATAGCAAAGTCAACCTTGTTGGGGTCACAGTTGGTATCAACCATACCAAAAGTAGTAATGCCTAAGCGCTTAGCTTCTGCTAATGCAATATGCTCATGACCAATATCCACTATGAAAAGGGCTGCCGGCAGGCGGCCAAGCTGTGCAATACCGCCCAGCACTTTTTCCATTTTATCCTTATCGCGGCTAAGTGTAAGACGTTCTTTTTTGGTAAGATTTTCGGCCGCGCCTGTTTCGCTCAGCATTTTATCAATGCTCTGCATTTTCTTAACGCTCTTGCGTACGGTGTTGAAGTTGGTAAGCATACCACCCAACCAGCGCTCGGTTGCAAACGGCATATTTACGCGGTTGGCACATTCGCTTACAATTTCTTTTGCCTGCTTTTTGGTAGCTACAAACATTATTTTCTTACCGCTCTTTGCAATCTGCTTCATAGCGGCGGCAGCTTCCTGCAGGTGATCTACGGTTTTGTTGAGATCTATAATATGAATACCTTTCTTTTCTGCAAAGATGTAAGGCAACATTTTAGGATTCCACTTCTTCTTCAGGTGACCAAAGTGCACACCCGCATCGAGCAACTGTTGCTGTAAAGAAGGAACTTGTTCCATTTGTATTTCGATTAGATTGTTATAGTAAAAAGATGACGGTTGACAGATGATAGTTGACAAAAAGATGAACAATACTGTCATCTGTCAACCAACAGCTATCATCTCTGTTAACGCTTGCTGAACTGGAAGCTGCGGCGTGCTTTTTTGTGACCGAATTTCTTACGTTCTACACCACGTGGATCGCGCTTGAGATGACCAGCGGCTTTTAATGTGGGGCGCAGTTCCGGATTAACTTCGAGTAGCGCGCGGGCAATACCCAGTTTGGCAGCTTCTGCCTGTCCTTTTAAACCACCGCCCTGAGCATTGATGAGTACATCAAATTTATCCAGCGATTCAGCGGTTTTTAAAGGAGCTTCTACCTGATTTTGCAGGTATGGCAGTGCGAAATATTGTTTATAGTCTTTGCCGTTTACAGTAATCTTGCCTTCCCCTCTACTTAAGAAAACACGGGTAACGGCTTCTTTACGGCGACCAACTGCGTTTTTTTGTTTTTCCATTTTTATAGCTTATAGCTGTTAGCTGCAGGCTGCAAGCTGTAGGCTTGAAGCTGTGGCTTGTAGCTTATTTTAAAATTTAAGTTCTTTAGGTTGCTGTGCAGTGTGCGGATGCTCGCCACCGGCGTACACAAATAATTTTTTAATCATTTTGCGACCTAAGCGGTTTTTAGGCAACATACCTTTAACTGCTCTTTCTACCACCATTTCGGGGCGACGGCGAAGCAGGTCTTTTGCAATCTCTTCTTTTTTACCGCCGGGGTAACCGGAGAAATTGATGTAGGTTTTGTCTTCCATTTTGTTGCCGGTGAAAACAACTTTGTCGGCATTAGTAACGATGATGTAGTCGCCGCAATCTACGTGCGGGGTGTAGTATGCCTTGTTTTTGCCACGCAGTACGGCAGCAATCTTGGCACACATACGTCCCACGGTTTGATTAGTACCGTCTACAACATACCAGTTGTGCTGAACGGTAGCCGCATTCGCATGCTTGGTGGTGAAATGTAATTTGCTCATTATTGATAATTGTTTTCCGGCGCTATCCCGCCGGGTTTTTAAAAATGGCTGCGAAGGTAAGGGATATAAGACACAAAACACAAGGTTTTAAGGAATAATTTTGAAACGGAGTTTTGTAAGGGATTGATTTACAATAAAGATTTTGCACGAAAATTTTAGAGGTGGATAAAACTATGCTGCTAAGAGGCGGTCATTAGTGTTTAACACTTCCAAAGTATCTTACACCTTAGAATTTTTCCACTGTAAATGGTATGCCTTTGCGCCTGAGATAAGACTCCGATAATAGGTAATCATCGGTAAAATCAGGAATAAAGCCTTTTTCACGCATTTGAATATAACTGTCCAAATCATCAGGAATTACTTCGGTTTTAATGGCTATTTCGGTGAGTACTTTTGTGTGCATTTCCTGTTCGTAATCCCGTTTATCAAAATCCATGTCTTCGGCTTCGCCATGCGGGAAAATAACATGACCATCATTATAATCGGCAGTAATGCCGTTGATAAATGCTTTGTATGTTTTTACACTCACTCCATCCCTTGGTGAGTTGGTGTAATAAATTACTTCAAATAATTGTGTAAACCTGGTGATGAGTAAAGTGCCTTTCTTGTCGTTGCCTGCATCTGTACCGGCAAGTAAATCGTATTGCGCCCAATCCCGTACCGTAAAATGCCGTTCATCACTTAAGTTCAGTTTATAATGACTCTTCTTAAAGGCTTCAAAATCGCTCCGGTATTTTGCGCGTTTTTCATCCCGCAACAATTCATGGAATTGTTTGCCCGGTGCCATCAGATAATCGCTTACATCCACAAAATGATTATACACCAGCAGTGTTATGGAAGTAACGATTAAGCCTATCATCAACAGCTGTGGTAAAGAGTAATTTTTACCGGTACGGCTCCCAGCAAAACGAATGAAATAGGCAACTGTCAGCAGCAGTCCCAGACCATTACCAATAGCCGTGACCTTGTACATTGTGGGAAACTCTTTATAGAAGTCGGTAGTAAGGCAATACAAACCAAAGATGCATAATCCAATGCTGATGAAGATGGCGGTGTTGAATACCTGTGGCTGCTGCCGATGGCGTAGTAGAGCATACAAAGCAATAAAAAAGCTGCCCACTGCAATGCCGGCCAGCATACCCAGGAAAAATGCAAACACAATGAGCGCCCAATGTTTGCTGATAAATTCTACAATAGCTTTAAAAATGCGATGTAATACCGTAAGCAGCCAGAGTTCGTACATGGCGGGAGATTATTTTAACCCCGAAGACATAAAGGCGCTAAGTGCTACTTCTTTGTGCCTTTATGTCTTTGAGTTTATTTTTTATGAAGCGGCACTTACCATTTCTTTAGGTACTAACTTTCTTTGTGGCAAAGCAATAAGCATGATGGTAACTGCCAATGGCATTAAGATGCACCAGATTATGCAGCTTTCGGCATAGGAACAATGATGTACTTGTTGCATGTACACGCAAAAGTCACATCCGGCTTGAAACAAGTCTATCTTATGTTGATACTCCAATATGCCGGCAAAGCCCAGCAAGATGCAGTAGGCAAGTGTTATAAGGTAGCTGGAATTTAGTTTTCTGTCTAAAACCAACGTCCAGGTAACTGGAATAATTACAAAGTAAATCCACAGGTTGACGGCACTGTAGGAGAGCGCAAACTGTTGGATAGAATGGGCATCTGTGCTGTGTGGAATTTTTGGCAAGCTGTTGAGGGCGAAATGTGGCATTTGTTATTTGCAGTTTGGGTGGTTGTGAGATAAATCTATACTATCTTATCAGCATCGTCAGCAAATTGCCGGTGCCAATGGTTCGCCCGCTGCTGTCGTAAGTAATATTTCTTGACTGGTGATAACTGCCAAGGAATTTGCCACCGCCACTGTAAATGGAAAGGCTTGCACCTTCTTTGCGGATTTCGGCGATTACGCGACCTTAGTTGTCGCGGAGGATTTGGGAGGACATGGTGTAGTTGGGTTTTTGATGTTTAAGAATGTACTCTTTTATCAAATATTCGAATGTGTTATTTTTTATTATTTTTTTAGCCAATCTCTATTGAAAACGTTATACTTTGCCATTCCGCCATCATCGTAATTGTTTGGTCCATTTAGTCCAAGAAGAGGATTATCATTGTCATCTCTCTCAATCCAGCTATCTGGTCTATTGTGATGATCTAACATTGCCAAGCCAAGGGCAACATTCAATAAATCAAAAGATTCAGTTATTTCTGTCTTTTCAGTATAAGTCAATGGTATACCTTCTTTACTGACTAAACTTCTGATAATCGGTGTTTCAACACCAGTAAACCATCGTCCTAATTCAGTTTCTGTTTCTAATCCAGACACCCTCACTCCTCCGTTATGCAGAGTCATAACTCCAGAACTGAATTCATTGAACCTGCATCCGCCACCATAAACTTTACATCCTTTTGCAATTATATAACTACGGTGCCAATTACATCTTAATGCACCATTATATATTTGATTGACTCTTCCAAAAAGGTCAGGTTGTCTGATTTGACGAAAAAGATAATTTCTAAAATTTTGTTGACTACTCTGCCAATGAACTATGTTTATTTTATTAAAATCAAATTGTGAGATCGCCTCTATTCTTTCATCATTATAATTTAAGTCAACACAAGGATCATTTGGATTTCTAAATAAATAATTATAATAAAGTGTATTACATGCTGCTTCGATTGATTTGGAAGCATAATATCTAACCTTTATTTCGCTAACCTTCGTGTCTTCTCTTACCCATACATTGAATCTGAAAAAGGAAACATCAGTAGTTCCTGCACCAACATCCATGGTCATATAATTACCTTGATTCCGTCTCTTAAAATTATAAAGTGGCTGTTCAAAGTTGTTATTTTTTTCCACAATATTGGTTAATTCTGTTTTTAACTCGCTTCTTGCCGGTTCAATGCCAGCGGTTGTTTCAGCAATAACAAATAAACCCTGTGTTTCTTGATAAAATCTGTTTGGAACTCTTGTTCCATTCTCAATAGATTCAATGCCTTTGAAGTAATACTCTATTCTACTAAGCAGATGAATTATTTTTACTTGTGTGAATAGGCTGACACTTTTAAAATCTTTAGACAATTGTACTGCCAAGTATAACATCTCATACTGTTTACTTCTTCTGTAGTAATTAAATTCGTTTTTATCATGCTCTGTTGGAATACCTATTGTAAATTGATATTTATGTTCCTCTTGAGCAGATTCTGCAGTCAGAGTTGCATCTTGCTTCTTTTCAGAATTTTTCCATCTTATTTTTCCTATTAATCTCGAAATATTGCTTGTAACGGTTTTTGTTGTTTGTTCTCCTTTTTCTTCTTTGAGATATTCATTTTGAAGTGAAAGAGATTGTTTCAGGTCAATTATACAATATGCAAGGTATAGGATGCAGCAAATCTCTGGATATTTGGCTAATACATCTTGATTGATTTTTTCATTTGCAGCTATATTAAATCTCTGCTCATCATTGAACAAAGCTTTCATTTTGAAATATCGTAAAGGATTTGATTCTCTTATACCAAATTGGCAGAAGCCATCTTCAGTTAACTTTAGTGTAGAAGGTAAAAAGTAGGGATTAGTTTGAGCTTGAGAAAACTTATGAAAAAAATATTTCCTGGAACCATCAGTGAGTTGTCCAAGATTTGAAACACATATTTTGGTTTGTGATGTACCGAAGTCTATTCCTACGTGATACTGTTTTGTCATAATCAGTTAATTTCTATTAGGGATAATGATTGTAATGATTCACTTATTTTTAAATCCACAGCATTCTTTTGTTTTTTTAGTGCCTCAATCTTTTTTGAGTAGTCATTGATTCTTTTAGCTATTATATGCCTAATGGCATTATTGGGATTTTTATTTATGATTTCTCGGTCTTTTTCAATTTGGCGAGATAGAAAATCTATCTCTGTATCAATTAAGCGATAATGCCTTGACAGATGAATATTTCTTTGTTCGGTCTCTAAATTAGTCTTGGTAGTATGGATAGTAGCCATTAGAATTGGTCTTAAATTTTCAATTAAGTATTGACAATCTTCAGAAGTGGGTGGTTCTGGATTTTGATACCAATGGTTAATATCTACTTCCGATAATTCATTTGTTTTAATTTCATCCATTAAAACAAATTGTCCATCATCCTCATTAAGTTTGAATAGTAAGGGTAACTCGGAGTAACTTTCATGATCCTGGTTTATGGTTTTCTTTATTGTTTTTATGCGATACTTTGCTAAGACAAACAAAGCCCCTGCATTGCCTAACTTACTTACTTTCCCAGAGGCAATACGAAAGCAGAAGGCATTATTATTTGCAGTCTTCTGTTTTTTAAAGTAGTTTAAAGTAGCTTGAATAAGCGGGTGAGAGGGAGATATAAATTCCAGACTATTATTTGAAAAAGCTTCGTCTTGTTTAAAAGTACAATCAATTTTCTCCCTTCCCTTACATCTTTTGCGAAAATTATTATAACTTTCATGTAACTGTGGTGCAGATATCCTATCAATGTTGTCTTTAATAAAATCTAATAAAGAGCTATCTTCAGTAACTCTGATATAAGGTTTTTCTGCATCCAAGTCACATCTTACCGTATTGAGTCGTGTTTGAAATAATAAATTTAGGAGTGCCTTAAGATCAGCAGCTGTCAAATACCTATTTTGTTTAGCTATATTTTTTATCTCATTATCAACGTAAAGGTCATGTAAAAAGGAAGATTCGAACTCTTCTTCAATTTTTTTACTCGTTACCTTGGCATTTTCTATAGCCAATTCTGCATCTCTCAAAAGCTTTTCTTTTGCAATTGCGTTAAGTCTATGACCATAAATTTTATTTTCTAAATTGTCACTAAGCTCAAATAGACCTTCATCGGTTGTAAGTATATCACCAATACTTCCTATTGCCTGAGTAAAAATCTGAATTCTATCTAATAATCGCTGATAAATTTGATCTTCAATTGAATCTTTAATGCAAAGGTTATATATATAAATAACATCAGATTGTTGTCCAATTCTATCAATTCTTCCAATTCTTTGCTCAACTACCATTGGATTCCATGGAAGATCATAATTTACAATAGCATCGCAAAATTGCAAATTCAAACCTTCGCTGCCTACTTCAGAGGATAATAGCACCTTTATACTATTATTAATTTCAAAGGTTTCTAAAGACTTACTTCTCTCCACAGAAGGAATATCTCCATCTATTCTGATAGTGCCAATTTTTAGCTCTTTTAGCCTTGCTTCTAAGTAAGAAAGTGTGCCTCTGAAAAATGAAAAAACAATGAGTTTTTTTCCCTTTTTTAATACAATAGCATCTAAAATACTTTTAAACTCCCTAAACTTTGAATCATCTGCTAAAATATTTTCTGCTTGAGTGGTTCTGATTTTATGTTTTTGTATAAAAGCTGGCAAACAACTCGTTGCTTCTCTCTTCTTTAAAACAAGTGTAAAAGGTTCACCGTCATAATCATTGATAATTGACTGATAAAATTCCATTTCTTCAGAGCTAAATTGAACCGATAATTTTTGCGCTTTCCTAACAACTTGATTAACATCCGTTTGTGTTTCTTTTCTCCTCGTACGACTAATTATATCATGAAATGAGTTTAGTTCAGAAAAATGATTTTGTAGTTTCACAAAATCACTATTAGTAAATGGTTTTTTAAGAGCTAGTTTTACAGTATCTTGAAATAAAGGATCGGATTCAAAACGTTCACCAATGCTTACAGTTGTACTATAGCTGTATCCTCCTTCTTTTAAATGAACTTTTAGATCTACTTCTTCGCTAATTAATTTCTGAATAACTTCTTTTGGCGAAATACCTAGGTTAAGGCAATTAGTTGCCTCAATGAAAGGTCTACTTAGTGATAAGTGATCCATAAACAAGCTATAACCATAATTATAAGCCTCTGATTCATACTCATCATACTTAGGTTCAATTATCCTCACCAGATTATACAAGTTTGTAATAGAAGTCATCACCGGAGTAGCTGTTAATAAAACCGTACTTTTTGATAGCTTAACTAATCTTTTAGCAGCATTATGTTTAACTGTCTGTTCGTTTTTAAGTATATGCGCTTCGTCAATAATTAAAAGGTCAAATTGATATTCATTTTCCTCTACAAATTCCAAAAAATCGTTACTTGCCTCATTAGAATAGTCATAATTCAATATCCCGAAAACATTTTGTCCATTTTCATTTTGTAGCTCTTCTCTTAACTCATTTAATTTGTATATCTCGAAAGTATATCCAAACTTATTCTTTAGCTCCTTTTGCCATTCTTTTTTAAGGGAAGACTTACAGATTATTAAACAGTTGCTTATATTTTTTCTTAAACTTAGTTCAGTTAAAATATAACCTGCCTCAATTGTTTTTCCTAATCCAACTTCATCTGCAATCAAAATCCTTCTATTTTCTGACCTAAAGAATTTCAATAAAGGTTTGAATTGGTAAGGTAAAAATTTTGTTCTTGAAGATTTTAGTGTTGCAATTACATCTGTACTATCACTGTTCATTTTGTTCATAGCGGATGCTACGACGAAAATTTCTTTTGATTGAAAATTTGCTTGTGAGAATAAATCCAAGGGACTTTTAATAATCATATAAGGCCTGATATACCCAATAGTAATAACAGTAGATTCACCACTATCAAGCATTACTTCATAGTATTCAATATCACCATATTTTCTAATTGCGGTTATGGTACCCGCCTCATTTCTATCCACTACTAAAACTCTGTCACCTAGTTTATACATATTTTTATGCTTTGGAATATTTTATTTGAATTTGGTTGAATTTTAGGGTGCTAGGTTTGATTTTCGAAAGCAGCTAATTTATTGGTTTTA
>Ga0181463_1000026_pt1 | contig 24042 bp, 20 predicted proteins | sample InSIn1gowninarea_FD_119071 | JGI IMG/M metagenome (GOLD analysis project Ga0181463, IMG submission 119071) | Clean room microbial communities from NASA Spacecraft Assembly Facility at Jet Propulsion Laboratory, Pasadena, California, USA -... ... | reverse complement strand
GGTGAGGAGGGTTGCCTTCGGCATCGGGAGTTAAACAGCGTAGTCCTATGCTGGTGTACCTGGAAGGGGGTGTTTAGTAGTGTTTGGTAGTGTGTAATAGAGTGCTGTTGATATGCATACTATAGAGGCTTAGGGGAGTAAGTGCAGCTATCGAGAGATTGAATGTAATTAGGGTAACAGGGTAGTTATATAAGGAGTTAAATAGGTGCATGGTAAACGGGGTATGGAAGCATTTGCCTGCTTTTGTTTTTAAAACAGCTCTGTTCATTTAGAAAGGGTATAAACAACTATCAGGCTATTGCTGTTTACTTCATCAAGCATTTACTTACAACATTGGAATTTGGGTAAGGCATAGGAGTAGATAGGGAGTAGATTCGGTATAAGTTCAGTGTAAGTTAAGTGGCTCAGACAAATTAGTTTGGAGTAATGTAAGAGATGCAAGCCGCCGTCATCCCGGAAGACTTGTCCCGATGGTTAAATCGGGAGCTGCCAATACCCTCTTGCACTTACTTGTAATCAGCGGCAGCCTTGTCCGGGATCTGCGGGTAGAATTAGTTCAAACTAAATTCTCAAAGACACTTAGGTATAGCATAGGGGGATAAATGCGAAAACCTGCAAATAATAAAGTTGCAAACTTCAAAGAAAAGCCAGCGAAGTGGATACACTTCGCTGAGTCGAGGTACACTTCGCTGAGTCGGGGAGCGCCAGAATTCATTTGATGCCTGTATAGTTAGGAACCCTTCAGGTTGCTAACTATACAAGCATGTTAAAAAAGCTTATCCTCAGCAAGTTTAGTTCCTTTGATACGTGCGCTTATTTTTGCAAATGCAGTATCTCTTGAAGTAGAAAGGTCATCCGCAAAAGGGGAGAAGCCGCAGTCGTCTGTAGTACCGAGTTGTTGAGGAGGAATGATCTCCGCTGCTTCCAGGATAGTATCCCGGATTTCTTCCGGTGTTTCTATACGTGAACGGAGCACATTTGTTACTCCCAGGAATACTCTTTGAGAAGGACGCAGGTGTTCCTTAATACATTGCAGTACCGGTTGCTTGTTCCGTTCTGCGGCATATTCCAAATAAAAGTTGGTGGCATTCAGTTGAAATAATAAGGGGAGTAGTTCATCATAACTGATGTCGGCACTATGCGTAGAGTTACGGTCTGCGCCGGGGCAGGAATGTACTCCAATCCTTTTTCTTTCTTCTTCTGTAAAGCGTGCAAGCACCTGGTTGTGGAGGTCAATAAAAGACTTCAGTAGGTCTTTACTCGGGTCAAGCTTTAAAGCCAGTCTTGCTTCTGTAAAGTCTATCTGCACATTATAGGCGCCTCTCTCCAGGCAGCGCCTGATATCTGCTTCCGCTTCGTTCAACAGATCATTAATGAACTGTTCACGGCTGTAGTTTAGAATACCTTCATGCGGATATAACAGACTGATAGCAGATACAGCTATTACCGCTTGTTTAACAGGGAGTCTTGTAAACTCCATTGCTTTGGAAAGATAAGTATCAGCATAGGTGCTATAATGAAAACGGCCTGCTGTTAATTTTGGTAGTTGCCTGCTATGTCCGTCTGCAAACGGGATAACTACGCCATCCCGCCTAAGGTTGGGAAGATTAAAGATGGGATAGGTAACAAAGCTGGGCTTTGTTTGTTCGCCATCTGTAATGACAGGGGAGCCTGTTTCTTCAAAACGATAAATGGTATCTCTTAATGCTTCATTTATCAACCGGGCTAATTCCCTTTCTGCTATTTGATAGTTGGTAAATGCCTCCAGGGCATCCACCAGGTATTGTGGGCGAGGTATGCTCCCGATAGGTTCTGTTGGCAGTTTCATAAGTGCTCTAAATTATTTGAGGTGCGTACTTGATCATTTGTTCAGGATATTACCCCGTTTGTCTTATCTATATGGTATTGAAAAGGAAAGCATAGCCTGTTTGTTTAAACAGGTATATGCTACGCAATGTTATGACAAATAGCTTTATCAAGATAGCAGCATCAGTGACTTAAAAGTAGGAGTTTTTTAAAGAACCTTAAAAGATTACCTGATTAAGGTAATAGTCCCTTTTTGTACTTGTGCCTGCTGTCCGGCTAATTCATATATCATTAAGTGAAGCGTGTAAAAACATTATGTCACCCCTTCGGGGTTTAGAGATCCTTAATTTAGATGCTTACTATAATTGTTCCATCCCTTCGGGATTCCTTTAAAGCCAGAAGAGAAGATACTTAACTTAACGGCATTGCGCTTCAGTATTTTCTTACTCCAGCTCCAGCTTATTTAATCTCGCCTTAATAGCACTATAGGTTCTATTAAAATGTTTTGCCATTACACCAATGGTAGCACCATCATAGTACATAGTGGTTAGCTCGTTATCATGCTCATCTGTCCAAGGCTTGTAGGCCTCCTTGCTTATTGTTCTCACCTTTTCGTAAGTATAACTCTTTTCTTTTATCTCTTTCCTGTTATAGGCAGAAGTGGGGGCTGCTTCTTTCTTCTTTTCTTCTGCTGTTGGAGTTGGAATGATTTGGATATTAGGAGAAGGAGGGAAATCTTCAGCGATCAACGTATCAGGAATATGGAGCACATTCCTTGTTCTGGTAACGGCAACATACAGCAGGTTAATTTCTTCGTTGAGCTTACCGGCATTACAATTTTCTTTATCATCCTTTACCTTCTCCAGCCTTTTCTCTGTAATAAAATCATCTACCAACTGCACCGAATCGTACTCCATTCCCTTACAGCGGTGAACGGTAGAGAAGATGATGTCTGCTTTCTCCTTATCATCGCTATCTATATGTTTGTCCTTAATCTTTTTCAGAATGCCTGGAATGTCATTCTCGTATTCCTTAACAATTTCCACCATCATTCCAAGCTGTACATCTTCGGTCTTCTCAATATAATCTTCCAGTTCTTTAAGATCCTTCATGCCTTTGATCAGGCTGTCTCTGATGAGACCATGCTTGTTATTGAACAGGTTCAATACATCGTACAGGGACGCACCTTCGTCGGCATAAGTATAGGAGTGGATATTGCCCTCGAAGTAGATGTTCTTAATTTCTTTTTTAGTGGTTACATACTCTATTGCTTTTAACAGCAAGCCCAGGTTGGTTCTTGCAAGCACTGCTTTGGTTTGCCGTTTTTTGCTGCTTCCTTTTCCGGTGATGGTAATTTGCTCTTCCTTTTCTTCAATATGTTTCTTCAACTGTAATACTTCCATGGCAAGGTTGGCAACATCCTGACTAAAGCGAAAAGAGGTGGAGAGTTTATGGGTTGTAAAATCAACTTTCTCCAGTGAGTTGACCGCATAGCGCCAGCCATATATCTGCTGATGGGTATCGCCCACAATTACTTTAGTTGCCTTTTGTTTTAAGAACACCTCCAACATAGCTGGAGAGGCATCTTGTCCTTCGTCAAACAGGATATAGTCGTAATAAAGTACCGGATTGGACAACTGGAACTTCTTGAGATAAAAATCATGCGTTATTTCTATTTCTCCTTTATCCATCTTGCTCAGGAGCAAACGTGTCTTTGCTTCAATATAGCTATAGAAGGTCCTTACAAATGCCTTTGCTTTTTCATCGTGAACAATATCCAGGTAATTCAGCTCCTGCACTTTCCTTTTATCACTGTTGCAGAAGTAGGCAATGAATTTGTTGATGTGGTTGGCAACAATATACTCTGCATGTTTTTCGCCACTTGCTTCCAGGTGAAGCAGTTCGGCAATCTCGTTGGTCTTGTAGCCTTGTGGCTTGATGTTGTAGTTATTGTAGTGTACAATATGCTTAAAAGCCAGTGAATGTGCGGTCTCTACCTTTACATTGTGCAGTTCTGCATCTGCAAACTTTTTGGCAGCTTCCAGTTTTACCGATTTATTGAAAGCCAGGTATAGAATCCTGCTGCTGGCAGGCCTTGTTTTTGCGTATTCAATAACGGTTGTGGTTTTGCCCGAACCTGCGACCGCATTGATCTTAATATTGCCTGTAGAGCTGATGATTGCCTGTTGCTCAGGGGTTAACTGCATAGTATCAAAAAAGACAAATAATTGCCGTAATAAAGTAAATAACCTGTTCTACTATTTTAAACTTACACCCTTCCATAAATGTTTGCGATGCGGTGCTTTGCAAAGCGGCGAATTTACCTCAAATCCTGCAACGGGCATAAGCATTCTTAGATTTTTATAGCTTTTATTGCATATGATAGATAAGCAGAATAGTATGCTGTATATTTACACCTCCGACTTTACCGGTACTACCGCTTACCTCTATTTTTTACCTCCACTATAATCGAAAAGACGTAAGATCATCGAAGGATGAACGAAAGATATACGAAGGATCATCGAAGGATATACGACTCAGGTACGGCGGAGCCCAGGCTTTAGTACCATATTGCTGGTAAGATGATAGGTGGCAGAAGTAAGTAAGTGTTTCAGGCAATTCGTTGGCAGCAAAGGTTGTCACCGGCTTACTCTTAAGGGTATTATGTAATTTAGTTTAGCTAAAAAGTAATTTTCAATAATCCGCAGGTCACTGACTCCGCGAAACTTTCCGTAGGATTTCGGGATTGTCCACAGACCCTGCGGGGAGATCGGATGATAAATAAGCTAATAAGGTTAGAGTTGTGTGATGTTAGAGCGGGTTACTAAGGTAATAAGGTTGGGAACAGGTTACCATGAACTAATTTCATGGACACCCTTAAGTTGCTGCCCACCCATTTGTTTGAAGTAGCTAAGCATTGTAACTTTATCCTTAACTATTCAATGCTGAGTGGCAGAAGTACTATGAAGTGGTGCAGCGTAATACCAGATTCAGATAAGTTGGCTGATATAAGCTGCAAGCTATTAGCTACAAGCTGCAAGCGGAAGAAGCCTCGGGCTTTTGAAAAGGCACATATGATGCCACCTAATTGAAAATGGTGTAAGGTATAAATAAAGAATCGCCGCTACCCTGTAAGATAGCGGCGATGTGTTGTTTAGTTGTATGCCAATAGTAATTGCCAGTTCATCACAATTCCGTAAATGGTGCAATAAATTGATGGTACCCAATGCCCATTATGCATTATTCACCATTCACAACCTAATTAAACCCCAACAGCTTGATTTTAAAAATCAGGTTGGAATTAGCGGGAATACCATGATAGTCAGACGAGCCATACGCCAGGCTTGGCGGCAGATATAAATTCATAACAGCATTTTTCCGCATGAGCGGAAGTGCTTCCTGCCAGCCAGCTATAACACCGGAGAGATTAAAAGATACAGGGGTGTTGGAGCCGGAGCTATCGAATGCGGTACCATTTAAGAAAGTGCCTAAATAGGTAACACTCACATCGGAACAACGGATAGGATGCAGAGTATCGGTACTTCCTGAAACATCCAGCGTATAGAAGAACCCACGACTATCCTGTGTAGCAACAATGCCACTGGAATCGAGGTATGTCTTTAAAGCAGCTACTTCGCCGGAAGGGGCTGAAAGGGTAAGTGGCGAGCAGACAGGGTGGGTAGTCTCATTCTTAATACAACTGCTGATACTAAAACCAATTACCAGCAGCAATACAACACCAAGGATCAATTTTTTCATCAGGTATAATTTTTAGCGTGCAAAATAATGTTGGATGCAAATTGTGCGTGTTCTCATTTCCTATAGTTATGTGAATATGTGATGAGTGGAGGAGGAGTTCTGTGAGATGGTTATAAGAATGGGAGAGTGAGTTTGTTATTTAAATGGTACTTGGGGTGAGAACTGAGTACAGTGTCGGCTAAAGAGGTTTAGGATAGTTTAATTTGCTTTAAATGCTGTATACAGCTTAGTTGTTGTAAGTGTACTTGCTTACAGTAAGTTCTTGTTTTTACCTTTTTGCTTGATCAAAATGGTAACCAAAAAATATGAATGAGTTAATGTCTTTTCAATGGTATTCATGAAATCGCTTCGCTAGTTATCTCGTGAATAATTGATTTTTATTGGTCTCGATGAGACCGCTTCGCTAAGTTCAAGCACGGCATGATCGCTCCGCGCATTACTTCGGGAATAATATTTTTTATTGGTCTCAGTGAGAATAGTTACTTCGGGAATAATGTTTTTTATAGGACTCAGTGAGAATAGTTCGTGCAGGCCAGCGCCTCCACACTGCCTAAGAGGGATTGCAGTATTGAAGTGTATTGTATGGCTAACAAGGGTGCATGTGCGATGTTGTTAGATACTTCGAGGTGAGGTGGGTTGCCTTTGGCAGCGGGTGGCCAACAGCGTAGTCTTATGCTGGTGTACATGGAAGGGGATGTGCAGTAGTGTGTGGAATATTGCTAATTGAGTACACTTAATATGAATGACTAAATTTTGGTTGAGAATACACCTGTAGAAACCTGAAATAGTTAAATTGACTAGGGTATTCAGAAGAGTTTTATTGAGCAATTAAACACAGTTTTGCCATGCTGAAGGATACATCTGAGCTTAGGAATACATCAAAGATTGCATAAGAGAGTAATTTATCTATAGTACACAGATTACGCCTGTAGCGTGATGACAAAGCGACAGAGTATTGCAGAATTTGAAACCTAAAGGAATATCTGTATCTAGTAGCCTCACCACTGAAAGCCCATTGACAGCGTACTTATTTAATCACATACCTGTCCACCCTATCCAGGAGCCGTTCATCGCGCATACCAGTTCTGTTGAACATGATCACACTTCCTAATCCTTGTTCGGAGTATATCCTTATTTCGCAATAATAACCACCACCTCCACCAGCATGTGTAAAATAGGTTTTTCCATTGATTTGCCCGGTAAACCAGGATAAGCACATGCCTGTTCTTTTGTTCGATTGTAAATGGTTTTCAGTAAATAACATCTTTCTATACGAGGCTGATAGTAGATTAGAGTCCTGCTGTAATAACGCCTGTATATACTTCATAAATGCGCCGGGTGTACCAATCAGGCCGCCATATGAGGTGCCATTCACATAAAAGGGCTTAAAAGGTATCCATTTGCCCGCGCTCTTGTCCATATACTTGCGCTTATCAAGAAAGAGCCCCAGGATAAAATTGGAGAAACTCGTTCTTTTATGATACCCTGTTGCGTGTTTTGCAGGATCTTCTATTGTAAAACCTAATTCATTGGCTCCAATACCCAGCTTACTGATAATATTGACATTGATGTACTCCTCATAACTTATCCCCGATACTTGCTCAATCAGCCACCCCAGCAATACATATCCAAGATTGGAATACGCATATTTTACATTCGGCTTTGATTTAATCTTATTATTCTTACTGATTATCGCCTCAAAGAACTGATTTCTGTTAAATGATGGATGCTCACTTGCTAAATGTATCCAACTCAAGGGAATAGGGTTAGGAATACCGGCAGTATGGGTCAACAGTTGTAGTATGGTAATATCCTTCGAATAAGGAAAGTCGGGTAAATACTGTACCACCGGCTGATTGATATCTATCTTGTTCTGTTCAGCCAATTGTAAAACAGCTAATGCAGTAAAGGTCTTGGTGACAGAAAAAGCATGGTAAGTGGTTTTATTATCCACAGCAACCCGATTCTTTATATCAGCTAAGCCTTCTTTAAATTGGTGAATGATGGCGTCTTTGTTGAAGTGGATATAATGAAGAGAAGGGGTAAGGTCTTCTGCTACTTCTTTTCTTAAAATGGCATCGATGATAGTCATAGTGGTTAGTTGTTTACGGGTGCGGTGAGTTATAAAGATAATGTACGAAATGAAAGCTGTCCATATTAAGCTGGGATAGTATAACTTATACCAAATAGCAGATGAATGCTAACCATGCGTTCACCGCTATCCATTCTTGAACGATACCTTTAAGAGTTATGCAAAAGAGTTGTAAATTGGATAAAAAGTAAATGAGGGTAGAGCTATGGAAGCATTGGGGTATATTAAGCGGGGTATGTGGGCATCTTTTTATACATGGTACTATTGCTATCCAAATGCATCTGTATCGTGTATCAAAAGCTTTACAACGACTGCAGATATGGGCAAAAGATGAACTATCTTTCTGCCATTTTTATTAACAAATCTTCATGCTCATCCATCATTCACAACTTTGCATAACTCTTATTCTATAACAAGTTTTTATTCATCAAAACATGAAAAAGATAATCCTGATTTTATGTGCTGTTGTATTTGTCTTTAATGCATTTCCACAAGATATTACGGGGCAATGGAATGGTGTGCTGAAAGTGCAGACAATGCACTTAAGAATAGTCTTTCACATCACGAAAAACGATAGCAGCTATACAGCTACAATGGATAGCCCCGACCAGGGCGCACGAGGTATTCCTGTAACAACGACCAGTTTTGAAAATCCAAAACTAAAGCTGGAAGTAAAGAATGCAGGTATTGAATATGCCGGTGAATTAAAAGATAAAATAATTGAAGGCACTTTCAAACAAGGTGGTCTAACCATACCATTGAATCTAACGAGAGATACTGCAACACAGACCTCTTTGAAAGGACCACAGGAGCCTGCACCACCCTATCCTTATTATACAGAAGAAGTTTCTTTTCCCAATACCGGTGCAAACATCACTTTAGCCGGAACACTCACCTTGCCTAAAAAAGAAGGAAATTACCCGGCAGTGATTTTAATAACCGGAAGCGGGCCGCAAAGCCGGGATGAAGAAGTGATGGGGCATAAACCGTTCTTAGTTATTGCCGACTATTTAACAAGAAACGGAATTGCTGTATTAAGGTATGATGACAGAGGCGTAGCGCACTCTACAGGAGATTTTAAAACGGCGACTTCTGCTGACTTTGCCACGGATGTTGAGAGTGCTATTGCGTATTTAAAAGGGAGAAAGGAAATCAACAGGAATGAAATTGGTTTGATAGGGCACAGTGAAGGAGGGCTTATTGCTTCTATGGTAGCAGCAAGGTCGAAAGATGTACATTTTATGGTATTACTGGCGGGTACAGGATTGCGTGGAGACCAGGTATTACTTCTTCAGCAGGAATTAATGGCAAAGGCATCCGGCGTGCCTGCTGCCTCCATTCAAAAGGGCAAGGCAATTAACGCTAAGGTGTTTCAAATGGTTGAAGACGCAACGAAAAGCGACTCCTTAAAAGCAACTTTAACAGACTACTTCAGGCAGGTGGTAAGTGATAGTTCCTCCGGCATATCTATACCAAAAGGAATGACTGCAGATCAACTCATAAGCCTGGAAACAAATCAAATTACGAGTCCCTGGATGGAGTATTTTATAAAATATGATCCTGCTGTAGCTTTAAGAAAAGTAAAGTGCCCGGTACTGGCGGTGGACGGAGAAAAAGATGTGCAGGTGGCTGCAAAGGAAAACTTAGCTGCTATAAAAGATGCGCTTGAAAAAGGAGGCAATAAGAACGTAGTGATCAAAACCTATCCTAACCTCAACCATCTATTCCAGGAGTGCACAACAGGTTTGCCAAGCGAATATGCCACTATAGAACAAACTTTTTCACCTGTTGTACTGGATGATATAACTAAATGGATACAGCAGCAGGTGAAATAGAGGGTTGTTGATAGGGGATCTGCCTTTATTCCGGAACTCTTGGGGCACCAGAGGTTTGAGGGATGACAAAGATGACTTGCGTCTTCTACATTATCGCCCTTTGAGCAAATAAAATCTGAATACTGCAACTTTTCTCCTTATAAATAATAACTTCCCGCTCTCAACCGATTGCTTATGACGCTCCATTTTGCCGATTACCTGATCATTTCCGTGTACTTTCTGTTTGTGGTAGGGGTTGGATTTATTATTAAGCGAAGAATTAAATCCAGTAACGACTTTCTGACGAGCGGGCGCAATATTCCGCTTTGGATAACGAGTCTGGCGTTTATCTCTGCCAACCTGGGTGCGCAGGAAGTGTTGGGCATGGTAGCATCGGGGGCTAAGTATGGCATCATGACGGTGCATTTTTATTGGGTAGGGGCGATCTTCGCTATGGTGTTTCTGGGGGTGTATATGATGCCCTTTTATTATGGCAGCAAGGCAAGGAGTGTTCCTGAATACCTGTCTATGCGCTTTGATGAAAAAACAAGAGGGTTAAATGCCGTCACCTTTGCGGTAATGACGGTATTCTCCTCCGGCATTTCGTTGTATGCACTGGCAAAACTGCTGGAGGTGATCTTGCATTGGGACTTTGATGTATCTATCTGGCTGGCTGCAGGCATTGTAATGATGTACACTTTTTTGGGCGGGCTCACCAGTGCCGTATATAACGAAGTGCTCCAGTTCTTCCTCATTGTAATGGGCTTTACGCCACTGGTTATTGTTGCCCTGCACGATGCCGGTGGGTGGTCTAATATCAAAGCACTGCTGCCACCTCAATACACCCATGCCTGGAAATACATGGGCGATGCCGATGCCAATCCATTAGGTATTACCTGGGGGGCGCTCATTTTTGGATTAGGATTCGTCATGTCCTTTGGCTATTGGTGTACCGATTTCCTCGTGGTGCAACGCGCCATGATGGCTAAGGATATGAGTAGTGCCCAACGTACCCCTATTGTGGCTGCTATCCCTAAAATGCTGATGCCTATTATCGTAGTGCTGCCCGGTGTGATTGCCATTACGCTGATGCAGCCTGCTTTGGCATCCAAAGGCTATACTATTCCGTCGGACGGTAAGGGTGGGTTGGACTATACTATGACCTTGCCTTCCCTTATTGCACATTATTATCCCACCGGTTTGCTGGGGGTGGGTATCACAGCGTTCATTGCCTCTTTTATGAGTGGCATGGCGGGCAATGTAACAGCTTTTAACTCGGTGTTTACCTACGATATTTACCAGTCTTATTTTGTAAAGAATAAAAGTGATAAGCATTATCTCTATGTGGGCAAAGGCGTAACGGTGGCAGGCATCCTGTTATCTATCATTACTGCTTACATTGCCAGGAGCTATAATAATATCAACGACTTCCTGCAATTGGTATTCTCCTTTGTGAATGGTCCCCTGTTCGCTACTTTCTTATTAGGCATGTTTTGGAAAAGAACCACAAGTGATGGTGCTTTTTGGGGATTGGTGGCAGGTACACTGGCTGCTGCCTGCACCCACGGACTTACGGTTGCCGAAGGCAAAGGTGGCTGGATCTATCCCCTATATGAAATACACAGTGGCCTGGGACAGGCATTTATTGTAGCTGGCATATCGTGGATAGCCAACTTCTGCACTACTATATTGGTGAGCTTATTTACCAAACCTAAAAAGGACGAAGAACTGAAAGGACTGGTGTATTCCTTAACGGTAAAGGGCGCTGCTTTCGGTGATAAATGGCATCATAAAGTGGTGCCGTTGGCTATTGCGTTGTTAGTGGTTACTCTTATTCTTAATCTTTTATTCTTTTAAAGCTGCTCTCTATTTTACACCTGTTTACTTTAAAGAGAACAGCGTAGGTAGCAATACTATTTTGTTTGGTTGGTTAATTGTTTATCTTAGTTATTATAAATAATGGATTATGCCTGAACTACATCCTCAATACATTACAGATACGGCTGGAAACAGTCTTGTTGTTCTTTCACAACAGGAGTTTGATGCCATTATGGAAGAACTGGAAGCGTTGGAAGATATTCGTATGTACGATGAAGCAAAGAGGCATGACAGTGGTGAGCGCATTCCGATGGAAGAAGCTTTTGCAACAATTGAAGCAAAACGTAAAAACAGTTAATGGCTTATTCTGTAAACTTCAGCAGGCAAGCATATAAAGATTTAGAAAAGATCAATGAGCCGTTTTATACTCCTATCAAGCAAGCAATACTGAACCTTACTGAAAATCCCCGGCCACAGGGTTGTAAAAAGTTAATTGGCAGAGATGGCTATAGAATCAGAATCGGCAACTATCGAGTGATTTACGAAATATTTGATACGGAACTATTGGTAGATGTGATTGCAATTGGTCACAGAAAAGACATTTACGATTAATTAATACTGCCGTTGGCTATTGCGTTGTTAGTGGTTACTCTTATTCTTAATCTTTTATTCTTTTAAACTTCCCGACTATGTTCAACAGATTAAACAACTTGGGTTTTATTATTGGGGTGTTCTTTATTTTAGTTTCATTGATATTGTTGATTGGGGGATTGGTGTCTGCGAGTCTTAAGTCTGCTTTGAACTTTTATACGGGGGGAGCGTTTTTGGTGTTTGGGGTGGTGATGGTGGTGGGGAGCGGGAGAGGGGAATAGAGCAATCACAAACTTCTTGTAAGATGTGGTGAAGCTACAAGCTACGCCGAGTAGGGGAGCCTCGCTCTAAAATGCTGATGCTGATCCTCAAAGTATTTAATAAAATGTTTATCATGAATAATCAGAACAATGCATCTCAACAATTAAAAAAGGAACTGGCAACATTGCTTACAAAGAGTCATGCCCATGTTTCTTTTGATGATGCCATTAAAAATATTCCGTTTGATGATCTGGGTAGGAAACCGGTCAATGTTCCTTACAGCATTTGGCAACAGGTTGAACATATTCGTATTGCACAAAAAGATATTCTTGATTTCTCCCTCAACAAGGATTATAAGGAATTGAATTGGCCCGATGATTATTGGATTAAAGAAGATGCACCAAAGGATGAAGCAGCATGGAACCAAAGCATCGCCAATATAAAAGCTGATTTAAATGCGTTCATTGAAGCATTACAACATGCTGATGATATTTATGCACCTTTCCAACATGGGAACGGACAAAGCTGGTTGCGTGAAGCTTTGGTATTATTTGATCACAATAGCTATCATTTGGGTGAAGTCATTGCGTTGAGGAGGTTGCTGGGGAATTGGAAGAGTTGAAATTACGGCGGGTTGAGGAATTGTAAACTGCTTGACAAGAAAACAGTTTAATGGAAGCAGCAGCACTAAAAGAGATAGTAACCGCCTTACCCTATCTTCTAAAGCATGATACTATATGGGCAACCTACGACCGGGAGGCAGATGTACTATACCTGCAATTTAAGAAGCCTAACCATGCAGACGACTCGGAGGTGACGGATGACGATATTCAATGCCAGTAAAAGAGCAGCTCCTGTTGATTAATGTAGATGATTTTGGAGAATCATGATTATTTTATTCTTTGAGGTGCGTTATGCTAACACATTAACAGCTATAAAATCAGTAATGTTATCTATATCCCGGTAAGCTTTTCATCCAGCACCCTTATTTTGTGGGTTTCAGCAATTGTTTTCTCTTTTTTGCCCATTTCGCTTGGTTTCTTGTAAACTCCTACTTGAACCACTTTCTCTTTGTAGTATAAACGCTATGAATTCTTCAGTAGTAAGCGATGCTCCGGGAAATACCGGCGAGTTAAGGTCGGGTTTAGTAATAATATTAATCAAGTATTTTTCCTGCAGGTCTTGCAACACCCTCAAGGCATCATCATTCGTTATTTCTACAGCCTTATGTTTGCATATCAAAATGTAATGTAAAATACAGGTATATAAAAACAGCAAAGATTATAATCCCTTTGATAAAGTAGATGCCTAATACTTCCAAGCTTATCCCTTCATGCATTCCTCTACACTCGTTACCTCAGCCTGCCATGGAAATATTTTAGCCATTAAAACTCGCTGCACCTCTTCATTATTTCCAGCGAAATCATCTGGTAAAATAGTGTATAATAATCCTTTAATTGAGCCACGAAGACATGAAGGCACAAATAAGCCACACAGAGGAGCTGGGGCAACCTTTATCCTTACTCAAATACATCATATAGTAGAGCAAACCGGACTTATTTAAAACAACCCAACAAGCTTTGCATAAGTAATCATACCTGTAGTATTTAGGCAATTGGTTTTTTTTAATAGATGCCTGCGGTGAGTATCAATAGTAAGCGGGCTAATAAATAACTCTTTTGCAATATCCTTACTGCTTTTTCCATTGGCTAAATGGAACAAAATAATTTTCTCTTGTTTTGATAATGGTTGCACCACTTCAATACTATTAGTATCAAAATCGTAGTTCCACCATTTTACTTCATCGGGTATCGTAATGACAAGATTTGTTGTCTTTTCTTTTTTGAGATAAGTAATATCATGTATATAGCTAAGCAGAAGTATCGGATGTTTATTATCATCAGCAGCAATGCAGGTGGTTTGCTGCAAACAATGCATGTATACTCCATTACTCTTTCTAACTAAAAAATCAACATTTATAACTGCGCTATATATATCTTGTTTGTTCGATATTAAATAATTAAATCCCCTTAGCAGTAAACTAAGAATGGCAGTAAGAAATAACGGATGGAAATTCGACATTAGAAAATCTACACCATTATCCGCCAAGTATAAAGATGGATCATAGCCTGCTACATTTCTTTTATCCACTTCATAAATAAAGTGGTTACTCAATATATTCCAGAGTAATACCTGTACACAGTTCTGAGCAGACACCTGTTCAAGGTGAGGTATTATTGATTTCCAATTCTCATGGAATGATAAACAATCGATCTCTGAAGGTTTAAATTGGTTCCAGTAGCGTTGTGCTTTATCTATATCATTATAGATAAAACTGCGGGCGAAGGCTTGGGTAGGCATAATGGGAAGTTTATAAAGGTCAAGTAAAAATACTCAATTCGGGTATTTTATAGGCGCTTTACGCAAGTTATTTTTATGGTAAAACTGATTTACAATCATTTAGTTACTGGAGAATGCCGAAAATCCTTATAAAGAGTAGGCAGTACAATAAAAAATTCAACAAATGGACAATCAATTAAAAACAATGCCTATACCAGGCGATGGTGTACCAAAAAAAACTTCTTCGGACACAGGTACTACAAAGAAAACCATGCCCGGTGCTGAAATGACAAAAAAGAAAATGCCGGGTGCTGAAATGACAAATAAAATTACATCTGCAAAAAATGTGATGCCAGTACCGAAAATAGATTCTAAAAAAACATCTACTGATGGAAAAATGCAAGGGAATGGGGCAGAAGCAAAGATACCTTCTTCGTCTAATAAGATGCCGGAATTTAAGATGGACAAACTGAAGCCACCTTCCTTAGGTGAGAAGCCAAGAACTGCACAGGGACCAGGAAAGATGGTTATTCCATTGTCTTCCCTAGGTGAGAAACGAAAAGCTGCACAGGGACAAGGAAAGGTGATTGTGCCTTTATTTAAAGACAGAGTCGTAGAGAGAGCTGGCGCTCCCCCTGCCGTGCTCACTTATGGCAATGGACCTCTCCTTACAAATGTTCAGGTCGTTACTATATTTTGGGGAGCTGCATGGAACCAAATGCCCCAAAGTGACTTGCTGACCCAGGTCAATCAATTCTTTGATCTGATACTTACAAGTCAATTGATCGATCTTTTAGGGCAATACAGTGTTTCCGGACAGGCAATTGGTCACGGAAGCAGGATCGGTACATTTACCGATGCAGGATCAGAGCCGGGCGGCGGCGGTGGACAAGTAACCGATGATCAGGTTCAACAGGAAATAGAAGCCCTGATTAACAATGGCACTATTCCCGGCACTAACGCAAATACGCTTTATTTTGTTTACCTCCCGCCTAATGTAACATTAACAGGGCCAGGTGGCGGTGATGATGGTGGTACTTCCTGTGTAGATTTTTGTGGCTACCATTGGTTCATTTCCGGCAGCAACCCCGAAATTTATTATGCTGCTATGCCCTTCCCTAATTGTAACGGATGCCTTGGAGGACTTTCACAAATACAATCATTAACTTCTGTCAGTTCTCATGAATTGTGTGAAGCAATTACTGATCCGCATCCCTGGACAGGATGGAACAGTAGCCAAGGTGAAATTGGTGATATCTGCGCATGGCAGACCGATGTGATTGGAGGTTATACAGTGCAAAAAGAATGGTCAAATAATGATGGAATGTGTACAATTGGGGTTCCTGCCCTTGGCCCCTGGAGTGGTTGGGATACTTTAGGTGGTTGGATTGATTTGCTTACTGTTGGAAGCAATCAGGATGGCCGGATGGAAGTGTTTGCAAGAGGCGGAGACGGTGCCGTATGGCACAACTGGCAAACCGCTCCTAATAATGGGTGGAGCGGCTGGGACACCCTGGGAGGTTGGGTAGATATGATAGCTGTTGGGCAGAACCAGGATGGAAGATTAGAAGTATTTGCAAGGGGTGGCGATGGCGCTGTATGGCACAACTGGCAAACTACCCCTAATGGAAACTGGAGTGGTTGGGACTCTTTAGGAGGGTGGATTGATAGGTTAGCCGTTGGTAAAAATCAAGATGGAAGATTAGAATTATTTGCCAGAGGCGGAGACGGTGCTGTATGGCACAACTGGCAAACCACTCCTAATGGAAACTGGAGCGGCTGGGATACGCTAGGCGGTTGGGTAGATATGATAGCTGTTGGGCAGAACCAGGATGGCAGGATGGAAGTATTTGCCAGAGGTGGTGATGCTGCTGTATGGCACAACTGGCAAACAACCCTTAATGGAAACTGGAGTGGTTGGGATACGCTAGGCGGTTGGGTAGATATGATAGCTGTTGGAAGCAATCAGGATGGCAGGATGGAAGTATTTGCCAGAGGTGGTGATGCTGCTGTATGGCACAACTGGCAAACAACTCCTAATGGAAACTGGAGCGGCTGGGACACCCTGGGCGGTTGGATTGATTTGCTGACTGTTGGAAGTAATCAGGATGGCAGGATGGAAGTATTTGCCAGAGGTGGCGATGCTGCTGTATGGCATAACTGGCAAACCGCTCCAAATAATGGGTGGAGCGGCTGGGACACCCTGGGAGGTTGGGTAGATATGATAGCTGTTGGAAGTAATCAGGATGGCCGGATAGAAGTATTTGCCAGAGGTGGTGATGCTGCTGTATGGCACAACTGGCAAACCGCTCCAAATTTCTAATAGATGAAGTTATCTCTTTTTTTAAAGTGCTTTCTACTTGCATTTGAAGAATGTGCAGGATGAACGCTTTAACTTACTTCTATTTTTTCTTAAACAATTAATATTGATTTCACTGGCTGGGTGGAGTTAGTTGAAAACTTCGCCCAGTTTAAACCCGATCTATAACTTTATTTGCAATCTGGTTTTCAGTGCGGCGGCTTTGTATTCTTACATTAGTTGTGCCTACATTCATTGATACATTTAAGTGTATCTGTTATTGTAAAAATTAAACCTGCAAGGCAGCTTCTGTTGGCTGGTGGGGAGAAACCATTGTCCCACTTTTCTTCCCCGCATGTCTCCGCACAAACCGCCAATGCAGCACTCCAATAACAATGGCAATAACACCCTCTGCCAGCACCGTATCCTGTACACCCATGTGCTGTGATATAAGGCCAATCAGCAAGCCTCCCAATGGCTGCATACCAAAGAACGCCATCGCATAAATACTAATGACTCGGCCACGCATGGCAGGGCTTACGGTGGTTTGTATGAGTGTATTGGTAACCGTCACCTGCGACATCATGCCGAAAGCACTGATAGCAGCAAACAGCAATGCCAGTGCATACACGGGCGCATGGGAGAATAAGATCAAACCTACACCAAATACCAGTGTGTTAATGGCCAAAATCTTGTGCAGGTTGCTGCCCGGCTTGAGCGAAGCCAGAAAAATAGCACCTGTTAATGCACCCAGGCCAATAGCGCTGTCTATCACCCCAAAGGTGGAAGCAGTGCCTTTAAAAATATCCTTGGCATATACCGGTATCAAGGTGTTAAAAGGCAGTACCAGCAAGCTTACAAAGCCCAGCATCATAATAATGAAGGAGATGAAAGGCGTATGTTTAACATACGTGAGTCCTTCTTTAAGGTCTTCCCACACCTTCTTGGTACGGGGCTTCGGCTGGTATTCCGGCAGTTTCATTAACAGCAGGGAAAGGATGACTGCCACAAAGCTGAAGGCATTCAATCCAAAGCAAACCACATCGCCCAGCTTTTCAATAGCAATACCGGCAATGGCAGGACCAATAAGCCGCGATAAGTTCACCATCGAAGAGTTTAAGGCCAATGCATTGGGCAGATCATTCTTGTCGTTTACCATTTCATACACCAATGATTGCCGGGCCGGTACATCAAAAGCATTTATGGTTCCCAGCAGCATGCTAAGGGCAAGTATTCCCCAGATGGAATAATGGTTGGAATAGATGAGCAGGGTTAATAGAATGGCTTGCACCATAGATACTACCTGTGTTGTTAACAGCACCTTATAGCGGTTGTAGCGGTCTGCCACCACGCCACCCAGGAAGGAAAACAGGAAAGAGGGAAACATGGTACAGAAAAGCGTAACGCCCAGCATAAACTTGGAATGGGTAAGCGAATACACTACCCAGCTTACGGCTGTCTTTTGCATCCACGTTCCAAGCAGGGAGATGGATTGTCCTGTAAAATATAATCTGTAATTGCGACTTTTAAATGCGTTAAATGTGGTGATCTTCATAGTGCTTATTCCTATCTCTTTACCTCTATCTCTTACGCCAATTTTAGTTTGGTAATACAACATACGCTGCCCGATGCTCATCGCTAACAGCTATTGATATTACTCGTAGTCAATCAACCTCGACAGCGGTTCTATCATCTTGCGAAGCAGGTCCTGTTCACGTTGTGTAAATGTATCCTGTATGGCATGATTAAGCCATTCATCGCGTTCATGCCTTCTTTTATACAAAATGTTTTGCCCCTCCCTGGTGAGTGAAACCAGTACTTTGCGCTTATCTGTAGCTGACAGCTTTCGTTTGATGTACCCTGATTCTGACAGGTGGTTCAGAATAGTCGACATAGATTGGGAGGTAATCTTTTCAGCCGTTGCCAGTTCGCTGGGTAGCATTTCTTTATGTTCATCCAGTAGCGCCAGCACCGACCGCTCGGTAAGTGATAACCTTTCGCCGGTGGTATTTTTAGTGCGCAGCTTTTTTATCAGCCGGGTAAGTACGGTTCGTAGATCTGTGGCTAATTGTATATCAGGTTGTTGTATTGACATAAGTAGTAAGGTAAACTTACAAGTTTGCCTTACAAAGGTAGGTGGAAAGAATTATCTCCATTACGAAATGGAGGAAAGGAAAAAGTTAATAAATAATGAATGGCGTTACTATCCGTTCAGGTAATTGTTCTGCCCAGCTCAGTGAGGTGTTCCAATATAAGTGTTCAAAAGATGATGCTTTATTTCTGCATTTACCAGCATTGATATATCGCGGCAGGTAGTTGCAAGATGAAATAAGCATACTATTCATTTCTAAAAACTTGCACGCTCTCCCAAACCATTAGAAAAGTTTATCGAATACTCGAATATCTTTGATCGTAAATCACAATCCCATGAAGCAAAGGTGTTCATTGTCCTTCGTCTTGCTATTACTTTTATCTTCCGCTGCTATAAGCCAAACTAAGAGGGAGAATACATCATCTGTCTTTAAGATAGTGGGATATTATTTTTTGCATACAGCCATCAGTGATACCATACATGCAGATGCTGATTACCGCTTTCTGGATAAGATTACGCATCTGAACCTTGCTTTTATGAACCCGGATTCAACAGGGCAGTTTCGGGATAAGCTGGCGATAGATACATTGGTAAAGAAAGCGCACCGGAAAGGCGTAAAAGTACTGGCTTCCATTGCCGGTGGTGGTCCGCATCCTTACTATGCAAAACTGCTGCAGGATGAGCACAGATCGCTTTTTGTGCGCAATCTTATGAGCATGGTAAAACAGTACCATTTGGATGGAATAGATGTGGATATTGAAGGAAGTGATATTGATACTAATTACGGGCGGTTTGTAACCGAGCTGGCTGCAACGCTACACCCCCAAAAGAAACTACTCTCGGCGGCTATTGCCACGGCTTACAGGGATCAACTGCCTGATAAAGCTTTACAGCAATTTGATTATGTGACCATCATGTCTTACGACCGTACGGGGCCATGGAGCCCTGGCAGGCCAGGACATCATGCTCCTTACCAAATGGCAGTGGATGATCTGCACTACTGGAATTACATAAGAGCGATTCCTAAGGAGAAACTGGTGCTGGGAGTACCATTTTATGGTTATGGATTTGGAGCTGTAAATGCACCCGTAGTAAGTATGGATTATAAGACCATTCATTCGCTTTATCCAAATGAATACGCATCAGATACTTTGTTGCTACCGGAGCACATTACGATGTATTATAACAGTGCTGCTACTATACAAAAGAAGACCCTGTTGGCTAAGCAAAAAGCATCGGGTATAATGATCTGGCAATTGCTGGGTGATGCTGCCGGTGATGCATCGCTGCTAAAGGCTATATATGATGTCGTTTATCATGAATAGCTGAAGCCCGGAATAAAGAAGGCTATACTTGCCATAAGTAAGTGCATTATCAACAAAGTTACTTCATGTTTCTGCTGGTTTATCCCCAGCCGAACCGGAGCGATTGCTTTCAGGTGTAAGGATGGACTATGTACTACACAATACCTTCAAAGTACGCTACCTTCCACTACGCTGCTGTCTCCCGATGCCAACGGCACCCCACCTCACCTCTTATGCATCGTACAGTTTCACACCAGCACCCTTGTTAGCCCAACAATATACTAAACAATAAAGCTGCACCTTCGGCAGTGTGGAAGCGTGGCCTGCACGGATGCTTTACCAACATTAAGGCTTACCTTTACGCATTACTTCATTCATATGAAAAATAAATTTCTATTACACTTCAACATACTTTTTATAAGTGTTGTGTGCTCCCTCATGGCAACCACCATTTTTGCCCAAACGCACACATCTGCTAACGCTAAAACAACATCAAATATGGAAAATACAAATGGAACTGCCATTACATTAGGCGGCAAAACAATTCACACAATCGGAAAACTACCCGCAGTTGGTACACAGGTAAAGGACTTTAGTTTAACCGGCGTTGATCTTACCGAGAAAACATTGACAGACTTCCAGGGGAAATATATTATCATGAATATCTTTCCCAGTGTGAACACAGGCGTGTGCTCTAAATCAGTAAGAACATTCAACCAGGATGCAGCAAGCCTGAACAATGCCGTTGTGCTTTGTATTTCTAAAGACCTGCCTTTTGCACAGAAACAATTTTGCGGTGCCGAAGGCATCGACCATGTGGTAATGCTTTCTGATTTCAGGAGTGATTTTGGAATTACTTATGGTGTTCAGATAGTGGACGGACCTTTTAAAGGTTTATTAAGCCGTGCAGTGATCGTGGTTGACCCACAAGGTAAAATCGTGTACGAGCAACAGGTGCCGGAAATAGGTCAGGAGCCGGATTATGCAGCCGCTTTAGCTGCTGTGAAATAGAGTTGTTTCTCTTTTCTACAGTAGTAACTATAAAACGTTTGGTATAGTGATACACTACATCAAACGTTTTATCGTTTTTACGGGTTATTGCTGGGGTAGCAGATACTTCCCTTTATAATCGTCTTTGCAATAGTAATATCCTCATCAAAGATCACAAGGTCTGCATCTTTACCCCGTGCAATTGTACCTTTCTTATCTTCTATTTTTAATATTCTGGCAGGGGTACTGGTCATCATTTTTATGGCATCCATCATCGAAATACCAGCCATGGATACCATTGTTCTCACCAGGCGGTTTGCCGTGGCTACACTTCCGGCAAATGCGCTTCTGTCGGGCAACTTAGCTACACCCTCTTCTACAATCACTTTTATACCATTGGTAACATCGCCTAAAATACTTTCTCCCTCACCCATGCCTGCTGCACGCATGGCATCGGTAATCAATGCAATGCGGTCTGCTCCTTTTATCTTATAAACGAGTTGTAATAAAGGCGGCGGCAGGTGAATACCATCTGCTATAATCTCAACGTCCATTTCATCAATAAGGTACGCACTTTCAATAACGCCGGCATACCGGTAAGCATTTCTTCTGGTAACGCCAGACATAGCGGAGTATAAATGCGTAATCAACGTATAGCCGTTTGTAAAAGCCTCCTGCACTTCCTCGTAAATGGCATCGGTATGCGCTATTGCCGGCAATACATTCTTTGATTGCAGATAACGCCCGAATTGGAGCGCGCCTTTCAATTCGGGCGCTGCGCTCCAGCGTTTGATACAGGAATACCTTGAGAGAATTTCTTTGTATTCATTAGGGTCTGGTGTTCTTATAAAACGTGGGTCCTGTGCTCCTCTTTGGTTCATGGCAATGTAAGGGCCCTCCAAATGCATCCCGAGCATTTGTGCGCCATGTACGTTGTTTTTATTGGCATGCTCAAACGCATCCAATGTTTGCAGCAGCAATTCTTTTGTGGAGGTTAAGGTAGTGGGCAACATTGCCGTGGTTCCGTATTGTGCATGGGTTTCGGCAATGGTGAGGAATGCAGTTTCAGTTGCATCCATAAAATCGTACCCGCCGCCACCGTGAACATGTATGTCAATAAAACCCGGTGCAACATATTTGCCTGCTGCATTTATTTCAATAACATCATTGACTTCAATATTGCTTTCACTTACTTCCGTTATCGTATCACCGGTAATAAGCACACAGCCTCCTTCAATAATCTTGGAGGGAGTTATTATTTTACCATTATATATTTTTATTTTCCCGGGTTGCATTAAGAAAAGGTTGTTGGTTTGCTTAACAATGAGGCAGCCTCTTTATCCAGATAAATAATACAATTGTTATGTGTCCGTAAAATACTTGCAGGATAAAGATTGCTTACGTCATGCTCTAAACAGTTTTTTATTGCTGTCGCTTTCCTTTTATCCGGCACCGAGCAAATAATATGTTGCGATTTCATGATCTGCCTGATAGACATACTGATTGCCATCAACGGCACTTCCTCTATCGCTTTAAACCAACCTTCATTCAATTGTTGTAGTCTGCATGTTTCATCCAGCTCAACAATAATATAAGGTTCCCTTGTTTCAAAATCAGCAGGCGGATCATTGAACGCCAAATGCCCGTTCTCACCAATGCCTACCAGTGCCACATCAATCGGGTGTTGCATAATGAGCATTTCAAGCCTTTTACATTCTTGGTGCGGGCTTGTTTCGCCGTTAATTAAATGAGCTGCTTTCAGGGATGGGACCTTGGAGATAAACCTTTCCTGCAGGTATTTCCTAAAGCTTGCAGGATGCGTTATGGATAATCCAATATATTCATCGAGGTGAAATAAGGTCACCTTGCTCCAGTCTATATCTTCAGATGCCAGTTGATTTAACGTTTCAAACTGGCTTGTTCCTGTTGCGAGTATAATGTTTGCTTCGCCCTTTGTTTCTATTGCCTGGTGTATTAGCCGGGCGGCACTGATACCTGCGGCTTTACCTAGTTCACGGGGAGTATTATAAATTTCAATTGTCATCTTTATTACTATTCAAAAGGATAAAGAATTTATATGTTTCAAGGAACCGGAATGCAATTTAAAGCATGCTGTAGCATAAAGGCTACATTACCTGTTTTATATTCTATGGAAAGCTGAAAGAAGACGCAATGGAGTTTTTAGCCACAGGTGTTCGAGACAATGATCTTATAGTATTTACATTCAATAATCAAGCTCAAAGCTTGTCCTTCCACTGAATAACTGGATCTGTGGATTATAAATAATCACTCCCCGAATAATACTTCGATCTACAGCAAAGCATAGATCACGCCTATACTGCTCTGCATTGATTAGTTAAGCGGGAGGCGAGGGTGGGTAAAGGGCCTCGTAGATGCTTCCTGTTTATTAAAGCCTTTCCTATCGCACCCGTACCTACCAGCTTAGCCTATTGTTTCCAGTTACCGGTAGTATCTTTTACAAATATCCAGGCAGCCCCTGTACTTTCATTATCAGGCATACCACCCATTATCAGGGTGTTGCCATCGGCGCTGATAGCCAGCTTCTGACCAGCCTGTGCTCTGTCTGAAGCATCATAGGGCACTAACTTCTTACCATATTGAAGCCACTGGTTATTACATGAATGTGATATTGAAAATTGGACTTTAATCGTATTTGAATTGGGTATCTGGAGTTGAAATGATGGGCTTTCAGGTTGCAGATCTTTAGTATTTTATTACCTTGGCTAAAAAATTTACTTTATTTGCAGATACCTAAACAGTAAATACGATTAAAGTCCAATTTTCAATATCACATTCATGTAATAACCAGTGGCTTCAATATGGTAAGAAGTTAGTGCCCTATGATGCTTCAGACA
>Ga0181463_1000015_pt1 | contig 25719 bp, 28 predicted proteins | sample InSIn1gowninarea_FD_119071 | JGI IMG/M metagenome (GOLD analysis project Ga0181463, IMG submission 119071) | Clean room microbial communities from NASA Spacecraft Assembly Facility at Jet Propulsion Laboratory, Pasadena, California, USA -... ... | reverse complement strand
AAAACCTATGCTATAGTAGCCATAGGGATTTGTTACTTTTCTTGAGGGACTATTTTCAGCAGCAAACGGATTATCAGCCACGAAGTATTTGTTAAAAGTAGTTGTAGGAAGTTCTTTATAAATTAATCCCCATTGTATAAAAGAGGCGTGCTTCTTAGAATCAATGTTTCGTCCGTAGGATATAGGAAAATCAAGTTCATCCGACTCCAAATCCTTGTGACCGATGATCTCAAACTGGCCGTACAGCAACAGGTTGTCCATCATGTAATCAGAAGGCAGCGCTCCTGCCTGTTTCAATATTTCCATATCCGCATTTTTAGAATTGGAAATGTAAGCGTATACTTTTACCAGTACAGGTTTAGTCATTATAAAGTTCAACCCATGTTCCTTAGAAATAATGTTTTTCTTTTTTAAATCATCGATATTCAATAACACCCGACCAAAGCCGTATTGAGTTCGGTTAAGCCTAAATGCAAAAAAGTCTCCCGGTTTGAATTTAACAAGCTTCCGTGTTGCTTGTCTAAATTGTTCAATACCCTCTAAATAAGCAGTTGGAGCTGTATCAATAAACTCATTTACAACATTGCTAATTGGCGTAGGTGCAGCATCTTTAATGTATTCTTTTTCCCAACTGCTATTATAAAAAGTAGTTTGAGTATTATAATTACCTATAAAAACTCTACCTGTGTTACCTAATAAAATATATACACCTGTTGGTTGCCGGGATTCCAGAACGGAGGCGGTTAATTTCTTTTCTTTTCCCTTACCTGTCTTAGGTAATAAGATCTTTCGATCCCGGGTAAGATCATCATATTGCCTTTCCTGGTATAGTTCATTCGTCGAAACAATGTGTCTCTTGATAATGTCGCCATCGTAATAAAGAACGCTGCTTTGGCGATAAGTGTCACCACATAGTATTACTCTATCCCAATTTGCTTCGATAGGATCTAAGCCAAAATAAACACGTTGTTCATTAGTTAATTCAAATTCCATTGGCAGGCATTATTTGCACAGCAAGATAAATCTTAAACAGCATTTATAAAACCTGTTGAACCGGTAGTTAGTACTAAAAACTCCTAGTTGCTTATGTGCCTTAGAGCGGGTATGAACACGCGTTACCTCATACAGAAAGTTAGATTACTCCGGCGAAAGACGTTCCTCGGGCTTATACCTGTTTAACTGGCAGGCACTGATATGAAGCACTTGCAACAGGTTTTCCCTGTCTGCGCCGTTCTTTTACAAAAAGCATCAACACCGGCTTTAGGTAAACCTAAGCGGTGGGTATCAATGACATCGTAGCCGCTGCACTCTTAAGCACCGTTTCCGTCCATTGCTTGCCATACAAAAACTTAAGCACCACATTTGAATTGTCTTCGGCTTTAAGGATGCTGTTTACATCTACTTGCATTGTTTTATTTCGTTGTCGTATGCCCGCTACCATTGGAGACAAGTGTCTTAAAGGTGAAAATTGTTTTTAATAATCTAAAGCGAATAATAGAATGGGAGGTGGTGAAGAATAATTTTGATCAAGCCAATATCTATATTTAACCAACTGAAATATCACAAATGGATTTTAAATATTTTAAAGGACCAAACGATGAAATGAGTGATTTAGTAAAGGACAAAACCATATGCTCAATATGTGGCAAACTGGATAATTGTTTCATTCTTGATTATACTGCTGTGTCTCCATTTAACTCTGATGAGAAAGAGGGGAAAGTAGGATGCTACTCGTGTTTGCAAGAAGGACGATTTGAGTTTTGGCATGATACAGAATATGGCATGATTGATGAAAATGGAGTTACAAAGGTATATAAGCACAATATTGATAACCCACCAGTAATTGCCTCTTCCAGGCTTATTGAATTTCGACGAACCCCACAGTTTATTAGTTGGCAACAAGAGTTTTGGCTTTGTCATTGTGATGACTTCATGATTTATAAAGGCACATGGGAACCAAGTGATTTCTATAAGAACAGCAAAGATGGTGATGGCCGTGGACTGTTCATGCAAATGACGGATAAGGAGTTAAACCATTTATGGGATGACAGTTTGCCTGAAGGCGAAACAGTACTGAAGGAGTGGTATTCAACCTATTATGTATTTGAATGTGCCCATTGCGGTCAACTTCGTGGTAACTGGGATTGCGATTGACCTTTAAAAGGCTCTATAAAGCCCAATGCTTGTTATATTTTAGCTTTACAATACATTTCTTCCCTTCATGAAAAAACACCGGGGCCTAAAGAGATATTACCGAAACCTCGAACACCAGAACGAGTTTGACAAAATAACCTGGCTAAACTTGCAAGACACTAGTACATGGTCTAAAAATTGGCATCTCCATTTAGATTGGTACGGATACGGCAACGATAGCTTTAAAAGAAGAAAGCCTCATTTGGATAAGCTATTTAGACACTTTCAGTTTTTAGTTGAGGAGACAAAGTCCCTGAAAGCAGAGTTTCAATTATATCAGTTATTTTAGATTTTCACAGTTCAAACGATGCCTTGTTCCTTCATACGCCCAATCCGAACAATAGCCAGTTTCCCTTTAAAGTTGAAGATCTATCAAAATCCACTACCTTGACAAATAAAGACCTTAGTGGCTACATAAACCAATTGGAGGGGTATGAGAAGCTATATGGGAAGGCGGAGGAGGCTTTCTGCTTGCTATATATAAAAGCGATAGGCGTTGGCTTTTAGACGGATAAAAGAGTGTAGCACTATATGCACATGTTTTATTAAAAACTAAGAAATACTTACTTTATCCAAATTCCTATAAATTAAAATCATGAAACATCACCTCGCAGATTTTCTGGATAGAGCAGGAGACTACTGGACGATGGTTCCGAACAGGGAACGATTTGCCTACGCAGCTGACAAAGAAATAACAGACAAAGAAGCAGTTAAAATTCTGACAATAAACAAGCATCACGAAAGATGGGAACAGCTTTTTGATTGTGTCAATATTGAAGAACTTACTTTACATGATCCGAGTAGAGATCAGGTTGAACGAATACGAACGTTAACGGGGCTTGAAAGATTAAGAATATCCTTTTTTCGCACCGATAATATAGATTTTATAACTAGCTTTTATAATTTAGAAGAGCTAATTTTTGAATACGTCTCAGGTTTCTCCGATTTATCCCCTCTAAGAGAATTAAAAAAACTTAAATCAGTGCATTTTGAGAACTTATGTAGGGTTAAAAGCTTCGATGGCTTAAAGGATAGTCAAAGTTTGAAATACCTTCATATTACTGGCACGTTAGATTGGAATCAACCAATCGAAGATTTTAAATTTCTTGAGCATTTAACTTCCCTAGAAGTCTTTTCATTAGGATTTATTATTAATAAATCAGAATATCCCGCTTTCCTCCCGATTTTAAAACTCAAAAATTTAAAAAAGATTAATATCGGTAGAAGCACTTTTCATACGAAGGAATACGCCTTTTTGGAGACTGCTTTACCCGAAACGGAAGGTGCAAAATGGGACTTATATTGGCAGTATAATAAGACGTTAGAATTTTTAGGTAAAAAGGCTGGTAGGGCAAGCATTGATAATCCCTTGGCTAAAGAAAAGTGTGATGAATTTGCAAAAGAGTATAATCGAATGAAGAGCGAGGCGGAAGCGATGATCAAAAGCTTAATGTTATGATTTCTCCTTTTAAATGATACACGAAACATTCAATGGCAAAAAGGTTATATGGGAAAGCAAGTTGAAGCAAATTACGGTTATTGTAATTTCCTTTGGGTTTGTAGCGATAGCGCTTTGGACTAGAAGTGAATATTCATCTTTTAGTTTTGGAGGCACAATAGTTCTGTTTGGTGGCGGTGGAGTTATTATGTTAGTTCGTTTGCTTAGTCCTAACAATATTTGTGTAACCCATAAATCAGAGCTTGGGAAGCTCATTCTTGCTGAGCGAATCAAAAAACAACAAGAAGATCTAGGTTTCTTTTTATACGATGAAACTGGATTTAACTATAATGATCAAAACGAAGTAGTTTATTATAAGTGGACAGATATTAAATCGGCTTTTGGGTATAAAGAGGACCGCTATACCACAGATGAAATTTGTTTGGATATATTCACCTCTGATGATTATTGTATCAAATTAACCGAGGATACGCCAGGCTGGTATCAGTTCGATAAAAAGCTTACTGAAAACTTTCCAATATCTAATAATTGGGAAGAGCATATTATTCATCCCGCGTTTAAAACAAATTTAACGTTACTCTATGATAAGGGTGGACGATCAAAAGAGGAAGCAGAAGCTGAATGTTATAAGGCATAAAACAAAAAGCCTCAAATCTTTCGACCTGAGGCTTTCTTCTGGTGGTATCAGCTGGAATCGAACCAGCGACACAAGGATTTTCAGTCCTTTGCTCTACCGACTGAGCTATGATACCGTTGTGTTTGGGACTGCAAAAGTAACTTGTTTTTCCGTTTTGCAAAATTTTTTTTCAAAAAAATCGTAACTCCCTGTTTTCCTGCACTAATATTTAAAAACATTTGTCAAATAACCTCTATTATATAACTTAGGCTTTAATTTACTATGCATGCATAATGATTTCGCAACTCGTTTTTCTTATTCTGTTTGCTGTAGCTATAACTTTTTTTGCTAAAAATGTCCGCAAAATAAAGCGGAACATTTTGTTGGGAAGGGATGTAAACCGAAACGACCGCCCGGCTGAGCGTTGGGCTATTATGGCTAAAGTGGCGTTAGGGCAAAGCAAAATGGTAAAACGGCCTGTTGCTGCACTGCTGCACATCCTGGTGTATGTCGGTTTTGTGATAATTAATATCGAAGTTGTAGAAATCCTTATCGATGGGTTGTTTGGTTCGCATCGGGTATTCTCCAAGCCACTTGGCAGTTTGTATGGTCTGCTAATTGGCAGCTTCGAGGTGTTGGCTTTGCTGGTTTGGGTAGCTTGTGCTGCGTTTCTAATTCGTAGAAATGTATGGAAGCTGAAACGCTTTAAAGGCGTGGAGATGACGGCTTGGCCAAAGTCGGATGCTAATTACATCCTCATCACCGAGATTCTGCTAATGTCAGCGTTTTTAGTTATGAACGCTGCCGACTATAAATTACAGGCCTTACATTACGGGCATTATATCAAAGCTGGTAGCTTTCCTGTCAGTACCCTTATCGCGCCCTTGCTGCCGGCTGCTGCAAGTTCGTTGGTAGTTATAGAAAGGGTTTGCTGGTGGTTCCATATTTTGGGTATACTGGCTTTCCTCAACTACCTGCCTTACTCTAAGCATTTCCATATCATTATGGCTTTTCCCAATACCTGGTATTCAAAGTTGCAGCCTAAAGCCGAGTTCAATAACATGGCTTCGGTAACAGCGGAAGTTAAGGCTATGTTAGATCCTTCTTTTGTTCCTGAAACTCAACCGGGGAGGTTCGGTGCAAAGGATGTGTCAGATTTAACCTGGAAAAACCTGATGGATGCTTATACCTGCACCGAATGCGGCAGGTGTACCAGCGTATGCCCGGCAAATAATACCGGAAAACTGCTTTCTCCGCGTAAAATTATGATGGACACGCGCGACAGAGGGACCGAGGTGGGAAACAACATTGACAGGCATGGAAAGGATCACCAGGATGGAAAAGCCTTGCTGGACGATTACATCAGCCGAGAAGAGTTGTGGGCTTGTACTACTTGTAATGCCTGTACAGAGGCTTGTCCGGTAAATATAGATCCGCTTAGTATCATTATGGAGATGCGCCGCTATATCGTGATGGAGGAATCAACTGCCCCTGCAGCCTTGAACAATATGTTTGGCAATGTAGAAAATAACGGTGCGCCCTGGAAGTACAGTAATGCAGACAGATTCAATTGGGCTTTGCGAAGCGAGTAGTTATAGTAAATGTTGGTAGGCTGATAAATAGTAGAAACTGACTACAAGTAATTATGAAAGTATTTAATTCTGAAAATCCTGATTCAGACTAAAAAATGGAAGATCAAAATAAATCTGAAATCATAAATCCGAAGTCCGAAATCTTAAAGGTTCCTACCATGGCCGAAATGGTGGCTGAAGGTAAGGTGCCCGACTTATTGTTTTGGGTGGGTTGTGCGGGTAGCTTTGACGAACGTGCCCAACGGATAACCCGCAGCATTTGTAAAATTCTACAGTATGTAGGCATTAGCTATGCGGTATTAGGAACAGAGGAAAGCTGCACCGGCGACCCCGCAAAGCGTGCCGGTAACGAGTTTTTGTTCCAGATGCAGGCCATGACAAACATTGAATTGTTGAACGCATACGAGGTTAAAACAATTGTGACAGGCTGTCCTCATTGTTTTAATACATTAAAAAATGAATATCCATCATTAGGTGGAAACTACGAGGTAATCCATCATACACAATTAATTCAGCAACTGATTAATGAAGGTAAGCTGAAACCGCAGGATGGACAGCCCTTTAAAGGTCGCAAGATCACTTATCATGATGCTTGTTATCTTGGCAGAGGTAACGAGATTTACGAGGCGCCAAGAAGCGCCTTGGAGGTTCTGGACACAGACCTGGTAGAGATGAAGCGTTGCCGTAGTAACGGCTTGTGCTGCGGAGCCGGTGGGGCGCAAATGTTTAAGGAGCCAGAACCGGGTAAAAAAGATATTAATGTAGAACGGATTGAAGATGCCATAGAGGCGAAAGCACAAATTGTAGCCAGTGCGTGCCCTTTTTGTATGACCATGCTCCGCGACGGTGTGAAGCATCACGAAAAAGAACATGAGATACAGGTACTGGATATTGCCGAAATCACGGCACAGGCCAACGGGTTGTAATTACTGCTTGGCTTTAAAAAACAATAATGCTTGCCGCAGACTGTCCAGTTGTTCAGGTTCAACATTCTTCACATGAATAGAAAGCGAGGTTGCCATAGAATCAATATCGCCAGCAGGGTCATTATAGGTCTGAACGATAATGTCATCTGCCTGGGCTTTCAACTGTAAAGTGCCGCTGCCTGCTGTGCCCAGATAATCAATATCTTTAAATTTGTGCAGGTGGAAAGAATAGTACTCCTGCTTGCCGTTTGTAAAAGTTTTTCTAAGGCGGATAAAGCCGTTATCAGTAAGATTTATTTCCCATTTCTTCAGTCGCAGGTCCGAAAACGAATCGTACGATTGTACCAGTGTCTTATTCGTCCACCAGTACCATTGCTCGGCGGTCATGGCTGTAGTAAAGCAAAGCGCAGAAACTGCCGCCAGAACAATTATTAGTACCGTAAGGCGTTTTTGATGAGCGGAGTAGTTCGGCATGACAACACTTTTCAATCCGAAGTTAATAAATTGATACCTTTGCACATGCAATTTTCTGAAAATTCGAGAGTTTGGATCTACCAGTCAGACCGCAAGCTTAATGATGCGGAAGTTTCTCAGCTACAACAACAATTGAATGACTTTTGTTACAGCTGGACAGCACATAATAATCAATTAAAAGCAGGGGCCGAGGTTCGCTATAATCGTTTTATTATTTTATTGGTCGACGAAAGTCAGGCGGGTGCCAGCGGATGTTCAATAGATAAGTCTGTTCGTTTTCTTAAAGACTTAGAGCAGCAGTACAGCATTAATCTTTTCGACAGGTTCAATCTGGCCTATAAAGTAGGGGAGGACGTGCTTTCTGTTCCGAGGGCTGAATTTGAAGAACTTATTAAGCGGGGCGAAATTACCCCCGAAACCATTGTATATAATAATCTGGCACAAACAGTAGCCGAGCTAAATACCAAATGGGAAGTGCCCTTTAAAGCAAGTTGGCATACACAACTTTTTGGAAACCTAATGACTGCATAATTATGAACGGCGAGCATCACTACGCGCTTACCACTAACTGGACAGGCAATAAAGGCAGCGGCACCAGCAGCTACCAGGCTTATGAGCGTAGTTATGTGGTTACGTGCAAACATGAAAAGCAGCTTTTAGGTTCTTCAGATCCGGCCTTTCGCGGAGATGCTACCCGTTATAACCCCGAGGAAATCCTGCTTGCTTCTTTATCCAGCTGCCATATGTTATGGTATTTGCACCTGTGTTCAGTAGCAGGTGTAGTTGTGGTAGACTATCGGGACGATGCAAAGGGAACAATGGCAGAAACAAGTGATGGTAGTGGCCGGTTTACGGAAGTTATACTGCAACCTGTTGTTACAGTAGCAGAGAAGGGCATGGCAGATAAAGCGATAGAACTGCATGTAAAAGCGAACGAAATGTGTTTTATTGCACGCTCTGTAAATTTTCCCGTGAAGCACTTGCCACAGTGCCGTGTTCAGGAGAAATAAATATTAGCGGATTCAGACTTAGCAAGAATCGGGTTTCGGGGCTGGTCACTGCCTAATAATTTTGGGCAGTTAAACATTGTAAATATGATAGCGCAGACAGAATTAGATTACCAGAGAATAGCAAAGGCCATCAGCTTCCTTAAGTCGAACTATAAAAGACAGCCATCGCTTGATGAAGTTGCCGAAGCAGTACATCTTAGTCCCTTTCATTTTCAGCGGATGTTTAAAGAATGGGCAGGTGTTACACCCAAACAGTTTTTGCAATACCTAAGTATAGAGCATGCCAAGAATATATTGCTTCAGCAGCGGGCTACTTTAGCTGAAGCGGCGTTTGAAACCGGGCTGTCAGGAACAAGCCGTTTGCATGATCTGTTTATAACGATAGAAGGCATGACGCCGGGTGAATATAAAAATGGCGGCGAGCAGTTGCAGATTAACTATAGTTTTCAACCCGGCCCGTTTGGTGCTGTATTTATTGCATCTACCACCAAAGGTATTTGCCATATTAGTTTTGCCGATGATGATCCACAACTGGAGCTTACTAAACTGCAATACAAGTTTCCTAACGCAACTTACCGCGAGGGTGCAGACGAAGCCCAGCAGAATGTATTGCATTTGTTCAACCAGGATTGGGGGCAATTGCAACAGGTAAAACTTCATTTAAAGGGCACGCCGTTTCAATTGAAGGTGTGGGAAGCGTTGCTGAAAATCCCGGCTGGTAATCTCACCACTTATTCCAGGCTGGCCAATAAAATTGATAGTCCTCTGGCGCATCGCGCGGTGGGTACGGCAGTAGGGCAAAACCCTGTTGCTTATTTGATTCCCTGCCACCGGGTAATCAGGTCTACGGGCGAAACAGGCGAATACCATTGGGGCAGCGATCGTAAAAGCGCTATTCTGGGCTGGGAAGCAGCAAAAGCCGGCGCTGAAATGCTCAGCCTTTGATTCGATACCTCGAAATAGGAAAGCCTTCCTTCAGCACAAGCAAAAAACTTTATCAACTAATTAAAAAGGGGGACATTATCTGTGCGGGTTATATGCCGGGTAAAATTTATGGCCGCCTGGACTGTGCTTCGGGCAAGCGTATGAGCCCTGCAAACAGAATCTTTTTTAAATCTGCGCTCGAGGCAGCAGCTACCGGTTACCGCCCTTGTGGCAACTGTATGCGAGAAGAGTATAAGTTATGGAAGAACAAGCAACAACAATAAATACAATACGGCCGGCACAAGAGCCCCGGAATATACTTCCGTATGATGGAGAAGTACTTTACTACGGAACCGTATTAGATGAGCAAGTGGTATTACTATATTTAGATAAGCTGCTGAACCAGGTAGAATGGCGGCACGATGAAGCTATTATTTTTGGCAGGCATATTTTTACTAAACGCAAAGTGGCCTGGTATGCCGATAAAGGTTTTTCTTACAGTTACTCTAAAATTACCCGTTATGCTTTGCCCTGGACGCAAACACTGCTCGAACTGAAGGTGCTTGCAGAAGAGCTTACAGGCGCCGCTTACAATTCGTGCTTGTTGAACTTATATCACACCGGCGACGAAGGGATGGCCTGGCACAGCGATGATGAGAAGGAGTTGAAGAAAGACGGATCTATTGCTTCGCTTAGTTTTGGCGCAGAAAGAAAATTTGCTTTAAAGCATCGGGTGTCTAAAGAAGGAACTTCGCTTATGCTTGAAAATGGTAGCCTGCTCGAAATGAAAGGTACTACACAAACGCACTGGCTGCATGGTTTACCGAAAAGCAAAAAAGTAAATACGCCACGGGTAAATTTAACTTTCAGGCAGATGATGAAATAGTGATGTTATGAAAAGTGCTATATTTAAAGTTCTATCTATACTATGAACTCATACCAAATTTTCGACAGGGAAAATCATATTAAGCCCAATATTCATAGACAAGACTTTGAAAATAATCACTTATGGGATTTCGGCTGGTTGATATTGGAACCTATTAATATCGCCAAGGACCAGGAGGATGAGAAGCTATTGAGCAAAAGATTTTCGCCGGGCCAAAAAACCATTTATTTTTTCTGGTACTTAGATGGGCAAGTTACAAATGGAGGATTTGTTCAATTCTATTTTAACGGACATCGGATATTTTTAGAAGCTATTAAAACTGGCCTTGAATTAATTGGTGATGATAAATTATTGAATTTGCTTTACCGCGCAGATCATTTGTATTCAACTAATCAAAAAAGGTTTGAAGAGCAAGTAAAAGCTAATAAGATAAAACCATTGTACGAAGAGATAACTCAGTTTGACGATTTAGATACCGAGTATTATGAATTGCATAAGCATACAATGCAATTGATTGAGAATTATGCGAGAGCTTTTCCGGAAGAGTTTTGTAATCTGGTATAATAGATGTTTTTATAATATAGATAAGCCCTGGTGCGAACGGAAGTAGTTAAGCTTGGTTTCAAACATCTTGGCAATATTCTCCGCACGCCACTTCGCCTCGTCTGCTTTGGCACCCGTAAAAAGTTCGTTAATAGTTTGCGTAAACAACTTTAGCCAGTGTGCAAAATGTTCGTGGGCGACGGGCAGATTCATATGCGGAGGGAAGGGACGGCCATGGTAGGTATGCTCTTCCAGCAGTAAGGTTTGCCAGAAGCTGTACATCTTCTCCAGGTGCATTTGCCACCGGTCTTGTATCCGCTCGTTGAAGATTGGTCCTAACAACTCGTCATTCCTGATCTTGCCATAGAAAGTGTCTACCAGCAACTTTACATCATCCAGGTTTAAAATCTCTTTCTCTGCCATAAGGTAAAGATAAGTGATAACCGGGATTGCGCGGGTAATCAGATGGTCAAATGTGAGAAGAATAGAATGAGAGAGGTATTGGTGATAGAATGTTGCAGATAGAATGGTTCAACCTTTAAATACCAAGGTCTTTCAGTAGCTGATTGCGGTAATTACTTCCGATAGGGATTTCCGTGTTTTTAATAAAAATACGGTTTCCTTCTATCCGCTCAATTTTGGATTTATTAATAATAAAAGAGCGATGGGTACGGAAAAAAAGTGCTTTCGGCAGTGACTCTTCAAAGCTGGAAAAAGCCATTTTAGGCATCAGTGCAGTATTGGTGGTAGTTATTTTGGTATAGTTGCCCTGTGCTTCTGCATAAAGCAATTCATCAAAGAGAATCTTATAAATCTTGCTGTCGGCCTTTATAAATAAGAAGTCCTCCTTTTCCCTTGCCATAGATTTAGGCGACTGTGAATTCTGTAACCCGGGCTTCAGTTTTTCCAACGCCTTGTCAATGGCAATAATAAAACGATCAAACGAAAAAGGTTTTAGCAGGTAATCACATGCTGCCAGATCAAAGGCATCGGCTGCAAATTCTTTATAAGCCGTAGTGAAAATAATTTGCGGTTGAGCACGAAGCGTTTTGGCAAACGAAATGCCGTCAAGTATGGGCATATTAATATCCAGAAAGATAACGTCTATTGTATAATGCTGTAACGCAGCTTTTGCTTCAAGCGCATTACTGCAAGCGGCAACAACGTTCAGGTTGCTCAGGTGTTTGCAGTAGTTTTCCAGAATGTCCCGCGCAATAGGCTCGTCGTCTACAATAAGGCAATTGATCTTATCCATTCTTTATTTTTAGCTGTAAAGCTACCTTATAAAATACTTCATCGTGGCCAATTTGTAGTTCATGGGCATTGGGGTAAAGCAGTTCCAGCCTTTTGGTAACGTTCTGTAAGCCAAAGCCACTGTTTTTCTTATCAAAAAGCGTCGCCCCCGTGTCTTTTTCACCAAAAGTGTTCTTCACTGTAAACAGAACAGAATTCTCCCATGTCTTTAAACTGATATTGATAAATATTTGCTCGCCCCTTGTGTTTTTAGAATGCTTAAAGGCATTTTCAATAAAAACAATAAGCAGCATAGGGGCTATTTGTATATCCACATCTATCATTTCCTCCAGGTCGGTTGTCAATACTAATTTTTCGCCTATTCTTAGCCGCTCAAACTCTATATAGTTTTTAATGTAAGCCATCTCGTTTGCGAGGGGTACATAAAGCTCGGTAACGTCATAAACAGAGTATCTCAGAAGTTCGGCAAGTTTAAGTAAAAGGGGCGGCAGCTTTTGATGGTCTGTGATAGACAGACCGTACATATTATTAAGAGTATTAAATAAAAAATGGGGGCTTAATTGCGATTGCAGCAGGTGCAGTTCGCTTTTATTATGCACTGCTTCGCTTTGCGCCGCCCGTAGCTGGTTTTGCGTTACCGTATGCATTACTTTAATCAACGCACCGCAGGCAAGGCCTAAAATGAGCAATGGCACTACAAATAGCACGCCCGTTTGCCTGCCAAAAGCAAAATGAACGTGAAAAAACAGCCATGTTGTACTTAGCAATATCAAACCGCCTACGGCTACCAGGAAATATTTTGGCGGTAAAATAAGTTTAGAGGCCCAAACTTGTACTACATAGCGGCCGGCAAAAATGGAGAGCATGAAAAAAATGCCCACTGCCGTAGCTACTGCTTCGTCTTCGTGAATGCCTATTGAGTTTACGTAAGAATCTATTGGTGCAAATAATAGTATCCCGGCAACTATCGCCAGGTAGAAATATAAGTTCCTGCCAAAAAAGCTATTGCTTGTTAGTGGCTTCATGCTGACTGTCATATCCCAACTGCTTTAAAGCTTGCAATATCAGCAGCGGGCATTATATGATAAAAGCAAGGTGTCTATACATCGGTTATTTGTTGACGAACACTTTATTTAGAGTGACAAATAGTTTAACACCCCGTCAATGCTTTCCGTCACCCTATAGGCAAGGTACGACATAATTATTTACGGCGCCCGCTTTAACGGCTAATATTTGCCTCAGTAATTAACTTCCAGATCAAACTTAACCGACATGAAAGTAACGTTAACCATTTTGCTTAGTATAGTTATTGCTTTTACGGGCCTGGCTCAGCAAAAGCCGGGGGCACTTACCATAGCCGTCAATGACGTACATAACACGGGGATAGCCGGGGCATCCATCCGTATCTGCAAGGCGAGCGATTCTGTAATGGTTAAGGCCGGAACCACAGATGCGAATGGTAAGATCACTTTAAGCAACCTTAACAGCGGGTTGTATTTTTTTAAAGTAAGCGCAGTAGGCCATCGGGAATATAAAAGCCCTTTTATAAATCTTGAAAACAACGCCATTACTTTACCACCCATCATATTGTCGCCGACAAAAAGCATAGGGTTGGCAGAGGTTGTAGTTAGTGCCAAACGGCCCTTGATTCAGACCGAGATAGACCGCACCATTGTAAACGTAGATGCAATGATCAGCAGCGCCAGCAGTAATAGCCTGGAGGTGCTCCAGAAAACCCCCGGCGTGTCGGTAAATTCTAATGGAGAAATAACCTTAAATGGCAGGTCGGGCATAATGGTGCTTATTGATGGCAGGCAAACCTATATGTCGGGACAAAGCCTCGCTACTTATCTTAAATCGCTACCTGGTAGTGTTTTAGACCGCATAGAGCTGATGGATAATCCGCCGGCGAAGTATGATGCTTCGGGAAACGCCATTATAAACCTAAAACTGAAAAAGAATAGGGAGGGGGGCTTTACCGGTAGCTTACAAACCGGTTATTCGCAAGGGAGATACGCGCGTAACAATAACAGCCTTAATCTTAATTACAATCATAAAAAGTTAAACCTGTTCGGCAATTTTTCTTACAATCACGAGAAAAATTATACGGCCGAGGATTACGACAGGAACTTTTATAACGTATCGTCGGTATTACGTTCACGCGTGATCCTGAATAACAATGCGGTAAACAAATCTGATGGGATAAATGCCATTATGGGGCTAGATTACTCCCTGTCGGAAAATACCACTTATGGCGTTCAGCTAAATTTAAATAAAACGAATCAGAACGGTAACTACGCTTATTACACTGAAACGTACAACCCCTTTGTACTGGATAGTACAGGGCGGGGAAGTAATTTGGGGAAAGACGGAGCCACAAACCTGAGTGCAAACGCAAACTATTCGCATAGGTTTGATAATAAGGGCCGGGAAATAACTGTGGATGCGAACTACCTGAATTACGACATGCACAGTGAGCAATCTTTAGAAAACCTTACTTACACTCCCGGCGGTGCAGCTTTAGCCGGCAGCGAGTATTTTTATAATATACCCTCTAACATTAATGTTTATAATATAAAGACAGACTATGCGCACCCCTTCAAAGGTAAGGCAAAGTTTGAAGCCGGGCTTAAAACAAGCTTCGTGAATAACGATAATGCCGCAGATTACTACAACGTGGTTAATCAGGTTAAGGCTATTGATAACAGGCAGTCTAATCATTTCAAATACCGTGAAAATATTAATGCCGCCTATATTAATGCTCAGAAAGGCTGGAAGTACGTTGGGATACAACTAGGCCTGCGGGTTGAAAATACACATGCTGCAGGGCATCAGTTGGGTAATGCCGAAGTGGCTGGTACCAGTTTTACCAAAGATTATACACAACTGTTCCCTAGCCTGTTTATAAATTACAAACTGGACACGCTGAACAAGCAATCCTTTAATTTCAGTATTTCCCGCAGAATAAATCGCCCTAATTACCAGTCGCTTAATCCCTTTGTTTTCATTCGCGACCAGTATTCCTATACATCCGGCAACCCTTTATTAACACCGCAGTATCAGTACAGATACGAACTGAAGTATCAGTATAGGCAGGCTTTACGGCTGGGATTAAGCTATAACAAGTTTACCGATGTGATTTTTAGAACAACTGCGGTCAAAGACAATGTATTCATTACTGCACCGCAGAATATTGGCAAAGGCTTTATGTATATCCTCAACGTAGGCTCTTCTTTGTCGCCGTATAAATGGTTGTACTCTACCCTCGATATGCAGATCGCACGTATGGGATTAAACGGCGAGGTTGACGGAGCGGAGCTTAATCCGAGAAATTCCGTAATTCGCGGAAATCTGCTAAATCAGTTCATTATAAGCAAAAGAGTAAGTGCAGAACTAGGGGTTGTTTTTAATAGCAGTGATCTGAACGGACAAGCCTATACCAAAGGTATGTATCGAGCCAATGCTGCTATTCAATGGAGAATTTTAAACAATAAAGGAAGTTTAAGGCTGAATGCAGATGATATTTTCAAGTCCTGGGTTTATCACAACTACTCGGTGGATTTAAAGCAAGCAAATTATACCCAGGTAACCGAGTCTGATACCCGCCGTTTTGGTTTAGCTTTCACATACCGGTTTGGCAAAGATATGTTCAAGCGTAAAAGAAAATACGAAAGCAATGGCCTTGATGATGAAAAAGGCCGTATACAACCTTAAATATCGCCTTGTTAAAAATCCAATGGCCCTAATCTGCGCATGTTTTTGCGGATGAGGTACTGATGATGCTTTACGCGATAATTGGGATTAACCGGCGACCAATGCAGCGGGTTGGGGAATATAGAAGCAATCGCTGCAGCCTGAAACTTGTTCAGTTGTGATGCATGTACATGGTAGTATTCCTGCGCTGCAGCTTCTACGCCATAAATACCGTCGCCCATTTCAATTTCATTCAGGTACACTTCCATTATTCGTTTTTTGCTCCAGAACAGTTCTATCAGCATGGTAAAGTACGCTTCAAATGCTTTACGCACATAAGACCTTCCGGGCCACAAAAAAACGTTCTTGGCAGTTTGCTGTGATATGGTACTGCCGCCCATTAACTTATGGCTATGCTGATTTTTGTCAATGGCTTTCTCCATTGCTTTAAAATCAAAGCCAAAGTGGTTCAAAAATTTTTGATCTTCAGCGGCCACGGTGGCACGTTTCATTGGGTCGGCAATACTGTCAAAATCTACCCAGCGCTTATCTATTTTCCAGTCTTTTCCGTCTGCCTTACGCTCAAAGCCCCGAGTAATCATTAGCCACGTTACCGGGGGATTGATTACTTTATACAGTAATACCCATAGAATAGATATGCCGAAGAAGGCAATCAGCAGCAGTTTAAGTATACGTAACAGTAAACGTGTAATTCCTTTCATAAAGCGCCCTTAAGCCCCTTAAAAGAAGTAGGCTTATAAATGTTGCGAGTCCTCTAAAATAAAAAAAGGCGCCTGGTTATTTACCAAACACCCTTTTCTTTTATCTTAAAATTTCAAAGTCGGAAATCCGACATTCGAAATTAAAATTACTCAGCTACTACTTCAAAAGGAACTTTTACCTTCACTTCTTTGTGCAGGTTAAGGTTGGCGGTATATTCGCCAATCACTTTAGGTTCCTGATCGAAAGTAATACGGCGACGATCAACATCGAAGCCTTGTTTTTTCAATGCATCAGCAATCTGGATGGTATTAATAGCACCAAAAATCTTACCGCTTTCGCCGGCTTTAGCGCCAATAGTAAGTTTTACACCTTCTAATTTAGCAGCAACTTCGTCGGCGTCCTTACGGATTTTGTCTTGTTTAAACTGAGCCTGTTTTAGGTTTTCAGCTAAAACTTTCTTTGCAGACTGGGTAGCTAATACGGCAAAACCTTTAGGAATAAGGTAATTGCGGCCGTAACCCGGTTTTACTTTAACCACTTCGTCTTTCTCACCGAGGCTTTTTACGTCTTGTTTTAAAATAACTTCCATTGTTTAACCTCCTTATCTTATTTTAACGAATCGGTAACGTATGGTAACAGACCAATGTGGCGTGCGCGTTTTACAGCCTGAGCCACTTTACGCTGAAACTTTAATGAAGTACCAGTTAAACGGCGAGGTAATACTTTACCCTGATCGTTAACAAACTTTAATAAAAAGTTAGCGTCTTTGTAATCGATATACTTGATACCGTTCTTTTTAAAACGGCAGTATTTCTTACGGTTATCCTCCACTTTAGGAGCAGTAACATATTTAATTTGCTCTTGTGCCATTAGTGTGCTGCCTCCTCTGCTTTAGGTTTTTTGTTAAATGCGCCACTGCGTTTTTTCTCGTTGTAAGCAATAGCGTGTTTATCAAGTGCAATAGTCAGGAAACGCATAACACGCTCATCGCGTTTATATTCAACCTCCAGCTTATTGATAATTTCACCCGGAGCCTTAAATTCTGTTAGGTGATAGTATCCTGTAGATTTTTTCTGAATAGGATACGCTAATTTTCTCAGACCCCAATTGTCCTCTTGGACAATTTCGGCTCCGTTATCTGTTAAGATCTTGCTAAATTTGGTTACTACCTCTTTAGCTGCATCTTCTGATAACAACGGGGTCAAGATGATCACGGTTTCGTACTGTTGCATTATAATACTTTTTACTGTTTACCCGTCTCTAAACGGGGATGCAAATGTAGCTATAGTTTTTTGTTTGTCAAAGAGATAAGACAATTTTGAATAATAGAATAAGTGATCGGTTTTGAATAATAGAATTATTGATTGAAAGAGTAACGAATTTTTGAATAATAGAATGAATGATTGAAAGAGTAACCAATTTTTGAATAATAGAGATTCAGACTTTCTCTCACTCAATCATTAAACCTTGGCATCAACATTGCATAGTTATCATTGAAAACCAAATAAAAAAAGTTATGGCTTTGTTAAAATATATTGCACTAGGAGCCGCTGCTGCGTACGGTATCAGTCAGTTGGTAAAAAAACGAGAATCAGACGGTAAATCAATTATCGACGATTTAAGCGAACAAGCGCCTGAGTGGCTGGACACCTTAAAAAAATACGGAGGTGACATGCTTTCTAAAACTTCTGAGAAAGCAGAACCTGTTGTTGAAACTGTGCAGAGCAGTATGTAAAATTAAAAACCCCGGTAGCCCCGGGGTTTTTTTATAATAATTATTTTTGCCGTTAAACCTTTGTTAAAAATCACCGTCAAAGCGGCTTGATTTGTAAGGCATTCAATCGTTTCAACTACCTATATAAATGTTACGCAGGTAGTTTCAGTAGCAAATGATTAGCTTTTATATTTGCAGCGCTTATGACTATTAAAAAACAATCGGCCAGAGTATTAGCGGCTTTTCTGCTGCTGATGACTTTTGTGACAGGTCAGCTGATTGTTATCGCGCACAAGCACGATAAAGCAACTTACAGCAACCATCAAAGCAAAAAGACCGCTGATGAGGTTTGTAAGATCTGTGCCCAAAACAGTCAACTGCAATTGTTTCATCAACAGCAGCATGACCTGTTCACCATCACTTTAACCGCTGTAAATGCTTATCGCGAGTACGCGCCTTCTCATCACAGCGTAATAACCTGTCACTCTTCCAACCGCGGCCCGCCGGTGTGCTGATAAACCAATGGCCTGTACAACGCTCTAATTTATTGTACGGCATTTATTTTGTTTATTATTCATTTTAACCGGACTTAGAATCATGACGATTAAGAAAACTTATATATATATAATTACACTTTTAATTACGCCGTTTCTGGCGCTTGCTGCTACAGCTGCAACCATTACCGGCAAGGTAACTGATAGTAAAACTAACGAAAGCATTGCGGGAGCAACCGTAACGATCACTCAACTGCGTTTAAGCACCATTACCGATGTTAACGGTAATTACACCTTTCGCTCGTTACCCGCCAAGGGAAAGTTTTTAGTAGAGGTTAGGTCATTAGGCTATAAAACGCTGATTAAAACGGTAGACATTGCTGTACCCGCAGGCTATGATTTTGCACTTTCTGCAAGCGTGGTAGAGGCGCGCGAAGTAGTAATTACAGGTACGCCTATTGCAGGTAACAGCAAAACCAATAGCACTTCGGCAACTACAGTGAACCGGGAAGATCTGCTGGCACCAGCTAATAACTTAGTAGAACTACTGGCTAAACAAGTACCGGGTGTAAGCCAGATAACCACAGGCCCCGCTATTTCTAAACCCGTAATACGCGGTTTAAGCTATAACCGGGTAGTTACTCTTAGCGATGGTATTAAGCAGCAGGGGCAGCAATGGGGCGATGAACACGGGATCGAAGTTGACCAGTACCAGGGCGATAGGATAGAGGTATTGCGCGGTGCTTCTTCATTACTGTACGGCTCAGACGCTATCGGCGGCGTTATCAATATTCTGGAACCGCTTTCTCCGCCGCCAGGGCAGGTAAGAGGTGAGATCTTATCTAACTATTCCACAAACAACGGACTTTCAGGTTCGTCGGTTATGTTAACCGGAAATGACTCGGGCTTCGTTTGGCGCGGAAGGGCGTCGTACCAGAACGCCTATTCATTTAAGACACCCGTGGGTTATTTCCCAAATAGCGGTTTTAATCAGACTAACCTGAGTGGAATGCTGGGCTTGAACAAGGGCTGGGGCTTTTCGCACCTGAACCTGTCTTATTACAAAAACAACATTGGTTTTTACGAACCGCAATTTGACGACAAAGGCAACTACGTAAATGATGAAGGCAATATGTTTACCAATAGCGATTATAAAAGCCGGTCATTGCAGTATCCCCGTCAGGATATCAGGCATTATAAAGTTGCATTGAATAATAGCTTCGCCGTGGGTACCGGTTCATTAAAAGTGGACGTTGGTTACCAGAAAAATCAGCGCCGCGAGCTGGACAGCGCCGATCCGGCCTTGTTCTTCGATTTGAATTCGTACTCGCTCGATGCTAAATATTATCTGCCTGAAAGCCACGGTTGGGAACCTGTAATTGGGGTAAGCGGCGATTTAGATCACAGTGCCAACAAAGGATCAGAATTTTTGGTGCCAGCTTATAATACTTATTCGACGGGCGTTTTTGCTTTCGCAAAGAAAAGCTGGGAGAAAAATACATTCAATGCGGGGCTTCGCTACGATTATGTGTTTAATAAAGGCAGGCAGCTGTTTATAGATAATGAAGAGAAATTCTCGGGCTTTGAAAATAAGTTTAGTAATATCAGTTATGCTGCCGGCTTCACCCATATTTTTAACGATAATTTAAACTTTAAGGCTAACGCAGGTTCAGCTTTCCGTGCACCAAACCCCGCAGAGTTGGGCTCGAACGGTGTACATGAAGGTTCGTTCAGGTACGAAATCGGCAACCCCGATCTGAAACCCGAGCGCAGCTACCAGGCTGATGCCACGCTGGAATTCGATTCAAAGATTGTGAGCGGCAGTATCGGTATTTATGAAAACTATATCCGTAACTATATTTATGCATCCAGCAAAATCGGAGACAACATTACAGTAACAGATGATAATGGAAACAATAACGTTTATGCCATTTATCATTATGGGCAGGTAAATGCAAACCTGGCAGGTTTCGAGGGTAGCTTAACGCTGCACCCTGCAAAGTTCCTGCATTTCGAGAACAGCTTTGGCTATACCCGTGCGCAGAATAACACCTTTGACAAGCCGCTCGCTTTTATTCCGGCTGCTACAGTGCATAATACGCTGCGGATTGAACCAAGTATTAAAAAACTGCAGTCGTCTTTCATTTACATCGGTTTAGACAATGCGTTTGCCCAAAACCGCGTCGACCCTACGTTTGAGACTACTACCGGCGCTTATACTTTAATTAACGCCGGTATTGGCACTACCGTAAAGTTCGGCAAACAGCCTGTGAAGCTCTATGTATCGGGAAACAACCTGGCGAACAAAAAGTATTATGACGCTCTAAGCCGTTACAAACCCGGGCGCTTTGATCAAACTGATTTAAGCCTGGGGGTTTATAATCCCGGTCGTAATATCACGTTCGGCTTTTATATGCCGCTTACGTTAAAATAACAATTTATACCCAACCCATAACTTCCGTTAAATTATACTTTACGGGAGTTATTTTTTGCATACGAGCGAATATAAAAGTAATAGCCGGTACACAGCCGACCACTATAAAAAGCCCGGCTGTGGCGGTTGCTGTTTAGGTGGTTGCTCCCGTTTAACCTCGCGTTCTGTCGCCAGGCAAATTTTCAGGGGGATATGCTCTGCCTGTTTTAAAACTTCCAGGCGATTTGTTGCAGAAAGTTTTGAGTTTAACCAGGTACTGATCTGGTTACGCTTTAATAGTACAGGCATACGGTCGTGAATCTGGCCTACGGTTTCATCTGGATTTGTAGTGATCATTGTGAAAGTAGGGATAAGCACGTTGGTATCAACATCCAGCCAGATGTCCCACAGGCCGGCAATATAAAGCGGGCTATCATCTGCAGTGGTTATATAATATAACTGTTTATTTACCTTGTCGAACTCGAAATACCCCTGCACCTTGGTAACGCAATGCTTGCGGCCGGCCAAGTCTTTAAAACTGGGTACGCTTTGCAGGGTTTCTATACGCGCATGCTTGCATCGCGAATGTATTTCATTGTCCCATACCCGCAGCAGCCCCCAGCGGTAATATTGTATTTTGGTTGGCTCGGCGTCGGTTACTACCGGCAGTAACGAACCGGGGTTACCTGTGCTGGTTTTGCTTACCTTGCCCGGTGCGGTGTCTCGACGTACGCCACCCTGTCTTTCAATTTCTTTGTTTTCGCCTATCAGTACCCTTCCGCACATATTGTGTAAACGTATTTCAGTTATCGGTATTATTATTTCGTTCTTACAATGTCACTCCATTGGGTGGTATAACGCTGACTCAGGTAATCCTGCTTCATAATCCACTTTTTCTCATAGCCTTCTGCCGCTACTCTCAAGGTGCCCCTTCCGTACCGGGCATTGATCTTGTCCATAATGCCAGACAGGCCGTTTTGCTTGTTACCCTTGTAATCACTGAACATATGATACTGTACTTCACCCGCGGGTATTAGTCCGCTGGCAATCACCCCGCCCTTTAAATAGTAATGGCCCTCGCTGTAGATAGCACGCAGCCCTTGTAAGGCGGCCCTGGTTAAATCGGGCGTATTGTTACACGCAAAGGGAAGTTTCAGCGTAATAGTTGGGTAATGCTGGTCGTGGTCTGAACGGTGTTTATTTGTACGCAGAAACACGGTAAGGGTCATGGCCATACTGTTCTGAGAACGGAGTTTATAAGCCACCGTAGCCGTATATGTTGCAATGGCTTCTTCCAGCGGGGCCAGCTCTGTTACATACGCGTTAAAGCTTTTGCTCGAACAAATTGCTTTAGACCGTTCAAACAGGTCATTTATTACATGGCAAGGCTTTCCCCATAGTTCGCGCCATAGTTTAAGACCCTGTACCGTCATGTGCTGCTTTACCCAGGCGGGTTTCAATCGTCTGAAATCGGCAGCAGTTTGCACCCCTGCTTCAACCAGTTTGGTATAGTAGGCAAAACCTACTCCCCACACATCTTCAATCGGAAAGCCCGTTACAACCCGTTCAACATCATCCATTGTAGCTAATATCATGTAGCTTTGTTTTGCCCGCTTGGCAGCTTTGTTAGCCAGCTTGGCAATAGAGGCTGTTTTGCCTACGCCGATGGTAATAGGCAGGCCTGTGTTATGAATTACTTCCTTACTGACCGTGGCAATATACTGGGTCAGGTCGGGCCCTGCATATTGGTGCAGGTCCATAAAGCACTCATCAATACTATAAACCATCAGCATGTTAGTGTAGCGCGCCAGGTTATTCATCATGCGTGCGCTCATGTCGGCGTACAGGGCATAATTGCTGCTGAAGATCGCCGCATCGTGCTGGCGCAGCAGATCGCGGGCCATAAATTCCGGATCGCCCATTTTAATGTTCAATTCTTTCGCTTCGTTTGACCGTGCTATTACGCACCCGTCGTTGTTGCTTAGCACCACTACTACCCTGCCATTCAGCGCCGGCCTGAAAAGCCTTTCGCACGATACATAAAAGTTGTTAATATCAACATGCGCATACATCCAGATACTTTCCTTTCCGCAACGCGCCCGGCAATAATAAATTTACATTAACCATTACTACCCCCCAAACCTGTAACGTTTCACCAGCCGGTATAACAATGCTGGCATTTTGGTCACTTGCTTTTAGCAATACGCTTTTTCCCTGCTGCACATATTCGCGTGTGTACCATTCGCCCAGGTAATATACCACCACAATGGCGCCGGTAACAGGGTTTAATGATTTATCAATAACCAGAATATTGCCCTTAAAAATGCCGTAGGTCTGCATAACATCACTATCCATCTTCATGTAGTAGGTGTTGTCGGGGTCAACCACCATCTGCTCAGAAATGTCCAGCAGGTCTTCCTCGTATTCCAGCATAGGTAGCCGAAAACCCTTTACTGCCCTCTTGTCCCGCTCTGTTTTCTGCCTTAACATTTACTAATATTTTTAGCAAATATAACCCTGTTGCGCCAAAGGCGAAAGTACTTTCCGCATTCTTTTCAAGAATAAAATTTGTTAATTTTTTAATTGTGTTTTTTACATTTATATTTTAGCTTAGCCTAAACTAGAACCTGGTAAAAGGCAGGGCAATGCAGGCTGCGACGAAAAAGCGCAGGATACCGGGCCCCCTTGACCTCATTATCAATTATAAACCAATTGCAGAAATATGAAAAAAAATTTACTAAAGACGCTTGCTCTCTGGTTAGCGTTTACTGCCGTATCTGCACAGGCGCAGAATACAATTAATATTACGATTAGTCCGGCTTCGCAAGCGCCCACCATTAGTAAATACATCTACAGTCACTTTGCAGAGCACCTGGGTCACAGTATCTATGGCGGATTTTATGTTGGCGATACCTCGAAGATCCCCAATACGAACGGTATCAGGAACGATGTGGTGACGGCGCTAAAAAAAATGAAGATACCTTCTTTAAGATGGCCGGGGGGGTGTTTTGCAGATACCTATCACTGGAGGGACGGTATCGGGCCAAAAGATAAACGGCCTGCCATCATAAACCGCTGGTGGGGCGGCGTGCTTGAAGATAACAGTTTTGGCACCCATGATTTTTTAAATATGTGTGAACTGTTAGGCGCAGAGCCTTATGTTGCCGGTAATATTGGCAGCGGTACGGTGCAGGAGCTGGCCGACTGGGTGCAGTATACCACAACAGACAATAAAAACCCTATGTCTGATCTTCGCAAAAGCAATGGCCGTAACCAACCCTGGGATGTAAAGTTTTGGGGAGTAGGTAACGAGGCCTGGGGTTGCGGTGGTAACATGACAGCCGAATACTATGCTAATGAGTTCAGAAAATATTCAACGTTCATGGCTAATTCGGGCGGTAAGGGAAAAATATTCAGGATTGCATCAGGTGCGAACTCGGCCGACTATAATTGGACGGAAACCCTGATGAAGAATATTCCGAAAAATTTAATTGAGGGTATTGCGCTGCACCACTATTCAGTAATTAGCTGGGGCAACAAAGGACCGGCAGTTGATTTTACCGAGCAGCAGTATTTCCAAACTATGCGGCAGGCATTACTGATGGATTCGCTGGTAACCAAACATGCCCGGATTATGGATAAGTATGACCCTGAAAAGCGAATTGCCCTGGTGGTAGATGAGTGGGGGGGATGGTACGACGTAGAAAAGGGTACTAATCCGGGTTTCCTGTACCAGCAGAACACCATGCGCGATGCGCTGATAGCCGGTGCTACATTGAATATTTTTAATAATCATGCAGACCGCGTCCGCATGGCAAACCTGGCGCAATGTATCAATGTATTGCAAGCCGTTATTTTAACAGATCAGCAAAAAATGATCCTTACGCCTACCTACCATGTAATGGAGATGTATAACGTGCACCAGGATGCCACCTTGCTGCCCCTTTCAATTAATAACGATACCGAATACGCGCATGGGAATGAAAAGCTGCCTGCGGTATCGGCATCGGCGTCAAAGGATAAAAATGGATTGGTGCATATTACGCTGACTAACATAGACCCCGCTCATCCGCAAAAAATCGCAATCGACGTTAAAGGCCTTCAGGTAAAAAATATTACAGGGCGTATCCTCACGTCTGCAAAAGCGCAGGACCATAACAGCTTCACAGAGCCGGATAAGGTTAAGCCGGTTGCATTTAAAGGCGCGGTATTAAAAAGCGGCAATCTGCAGGTAAGTCTTCCGCCCGTTTCGGTTGTTGTTCTCGAACTTAACTAGCTGTTAAGTTGCCGGTTAATAGCGGCCGGCGTTTTTAGGTTGTTTATGTAATTGGTTACTGCGGTTACGCAAGCAAATTTGTTGTGCAACAAATTTGCTTTATTAAGTGATATGCTTAACTTGCTTATACCAATTACATAACTAACCCTGTTTTTATGAAGAAGAACTCCGTATTGGGGTGGTCGCTGGTGGTGGCCTTAGGCGGCTTTTTGTTCGGCTTTGATACTGCCGTTATCTCCGGCGCCGAAAAAGCTATCCAGCAATTCTGGCAATTATCCGTATTTCAACACGGCCTTACTATTTCCATAGCCCTTATCGGAACCGTTATCGGTTCTTTGCTGGGTTCGCGCCCTTCAGATGCCTTCGGCAGAAAAAACACCTTGTATTTTGTCGCGATAGCTTACCTGCTGTCGTCCCTTGGCACTGCGTTCGCTAATAACTGGTACATCTTTTTATTTTTCCGGTTCTTTGGTGGCCTGGGGGTAGGGGCATCTTCAGTTACAGCCCCATGGAGTGACATTGTAAGAAC
>Ga0181463_1000014_pt1 | contig 26371 bp, 23 predicted proteins | sample InSIn1gowninarea_FD_119071 | JGI IMG/M metagenome (GOLD analysis project Ga0181463, IMG submission 119071) | Clean room microbial communities from NASA Spacecraft Assembly Facility at Jet Propulsion Laboratory, Pasadena, California, USA -... ... | reverse complement strand
CCTGGATTTTGCCAGGTCCTCTTCCATATCTTTAAGCTCCTGACTGGACTTTTTATAGCTTTGGTATTGTTGTTTATAATCCTGCAACAGGTCAGTATGCTGGGCTACAGTATCCAATACCAATAACTGAAAAGCTTCGGTATTGATCTGTAAGGTGGCATGCTGGGAATGGATATCGATCAATCGCTCGCCTAATACTTTCAAGGTCTGCAAGGTCACGGGTGTATCATTTACAAATGCACGGGATTTTCCGTCGGCATGAAGTTCGCGACGGATAATGGATAAGTCATCATAATCCAGATCAAGCTGCTGAAAGAGGTCCTGCAACTGATAATGCTGCACATCAAAATGTCCTTCAATGATACATTTTGATTTTTCATCAAAAAAATGTTTGCTTTCGGCACGGTTGCCAAGGATAAGCCCCAATGCCCCCATAATGATGGATTTACCGGCTCCGGTTTCCCCGGTAATGATATTGAGTTTATGGTCGAATGAAATATCCAATGCATCTATCAATGCATAGTTTTTTATCAGCAGTTTACTTAACATGTATGTTTTGACTTACCCTCAAATATAGTTAATTCTGTTTCCAACGGGAAATTTGAATATTTTATATTATTAATTCTAATGTTAAACTAATATGTTTGTAGTTCATGCCGGATTTTAGCAAACAGTTGAGCAAGTATATTCCAGAAGCTGCAGCGCCGATCATTTCCCAATGGATCAATGATACTGCCTGTAGGTTCAAGGTGACCAAATCACGGAGTTCAAAACTCGGCGATTATCGTTCGCCATTCAAAAATGAACCCCATCAGATTACCATTAACCATGATTTGAATCCATTTTCTTTTCTCATCACTACGGTTCATGAATTTGCCCATCTGAAAACCTGGCAGAACCACAAGAACAAGGTTAGGCCACATGGGACGGAATGGAAGAATAACTTTAAGGGATTAATGGATCCCTTCATCAGATTGAATCTATTTCCGGCAGATGTGACCAGCGCTTTGGTCAAGTATATGAACAATCCGGCAGCTTCTAGCTGCACCGATCTGAATCTATACAAGACGTTGAAAAACTATGACAGCAAACGGGAGGAGATCGTGACGATTGACACGCTGGAGTTCCAACAGTACTTCAGTATCAAGAGCGGAAGGGTATTCCAGAAACAGGAGAAACTTCGAAAAAGGTATAAATGCCTGGAGGTTTCTACCCAGCGGATCTACCTGTTCCATCCTATTGCTGAAGTTTTTCCGATAGAAAAACCATAAAACCATTAAAAATGAAAAAAACGACCTATTTTTTTGCTGCGGCTTTACTGGGTTTGGTGTCCTGTAAATCAGGTTCCGAATCTGGAAGCTTTGATAGCAGTAAGTTGGATTCCACAGCCATCCATGCCATCACGGAGGAGGGCTTCAAAAACTATGTGGCCACTTTAGCATCAGATGAATTTTTGGGAAGAAAACCCTTTACAAAAGGTGATACCCTTACGGTCAATTATATCCAAGAGCAGTTTAAAGCCTTGGGCTTAGCACCAGGGAACGGAGATTCTTATTTCCAAGAGGTGCCTATGGTGGAGATCGACGCAAAGCCAGTGGAGAATACGCTTACCTTCAAAGGGAAAAATACCGATGTTACGGTTGATTTTCTGGATGATTATGTGATTGGTTCGCCAAGGATGGAAGAGCACATCCAGGTAGAAAATACAGAGCTGGTTTTTGCAGGATTTGGAATCGTGGCACCAGAATATAATTGGAATGATTACGAGGGTTTGGATGTGAAAGGAAAGACCGTTGTGGTGATGGTTTCTGATCCTGGCCGCTATGATAAAAATCTGTTTAAAGCAGATACCATGACCTATTATGGTCGCTGGACCTATAAATTTGAGGAAGCATCCAGACAGGGTGCTGCAGGTGTCCTGATCATCCATGAAACGGCTGCTGCCAGCTACGGTTGGAATGTGGTAAGAGGTGGTTGGACTGGTCCGCAATTGTCATTGATTCCTGAAAACAAAGGAAAGAACCAAGTGGCTTTTCAAGGTTGGGTAACAGGTGAAACAGCAAACAAATTATTCAAGGCTGCTGGTTTGGATCCGAAGGTTATGGAAGATGCCAAGAAAAAAGGATTTAAGGCTGTTCCGATGAATCTAACCACGAACGTCTCCTTAAAGAACAGTTTCCGGGAATCGAAATCAAATAATGTACTGGCAAAGATCGAAGGAAGCAAACGTGCCGATGAAACGATTATATATACCGCACATTGGGACCATTTAGGAATTGGAGAGGTATCCAACGGAGATTCCATCTTCAATGGTGCGATAGACAATGCGACCGGTGTGGCTGCTTTGTTTGAAATCGCAAAGGCTTTCAAAGCCGCAAAGGTAAAACCGGAAAGAACGATCGTATTTTTAGCTGTAACGGCTGAGGAACAAGGATTATTGGGCTCCCAATATTATGCGGAACATCCCATTTTCCCATTGAACAAAACAGTAGCCAACCTGAACATGGATTCCTTTAATCCCGTTGGAGCACAAAATGGGTTTTCGGTGGTAGGAACCGGACAGACGGAACTGGAGGATTATGCCATCAGATCGGGCGAGAAATTCGGTAGAACCTTAAAACCTGAAGGAAGTCCGACCTCTGGTGGATTTTACCGTTCGGATCATTTCAACTTTGTGAAACAGGGAATTCCTGGATTATATATGGGCAGTGCGGGAGATTATTTAGAAACGGATACCGCTGCCTTAGCTACCCGTCGGAATGCACTGGCCGGAAGATACCATGCGGTAACCGATCAACTGGATGAAAACTGGAAATTTGATGGGATAATCGCGGATACCAGGTTATTCTTTGACATAGGATATACCCTATCCATGGAAAATACCTTCCCTAATTTCAAAGCTAAGTCAGAGTTTAAAGAATTAGGCGACAAACGACTTTCAAAATAGTATATTTGTGATTGAAATTTATAGAAACTATGCTACATCTACATTCCACATTAGCAATTGTATTGCTACTTGCCTTAGTGGTCGCGATCTTGATCACCTTAGCTAATTATGCGGGCAACAAACCTTTCAACCGTAAGATTGCTTTGATCGGATTGATCAGTGCCCACTTACAATTGATTATTGGTTTTATACTATACTTCACTTCCTCAAGAGGTTTTGAGAACCTTTCGGGCGAAACCATGAAGGATAGTGTTTCCAGGTTGTACACCGTTGAACATCCTATCGCGATGGTTCTTGCGATCGTATTGATTACTATTGGATATTCTAAAGCAAAGAAAATTGCGGATCCTAAAAAAGCAAACCAAACGGTTTTGATTTTTTATGTATTGGGTTTGATCTTGGCTTTATCAAGAATTCCATACGCTACTTGGTCGATCTTAAACTAATTGGAAAGCGGAATTTCCAATTGAAAATATAAATTGGGCTCTGGTCTGGAAACATCGCCCATAAAAAAAGGCCTTGGATCAAATGATTCAAGGCCTTTTAAATATCCTTAGTTTAGACTTTCGAGTTTTAAAACCCTTTAGGAATAAACCTTATTTTTTTCCGAAACCTAAGATTGCGAAAACAACTCTGAATGCTAAGAAAGAAGCAATAATGATAGCAATGTTAGCAATCCAAGAGAATATAGATCCCATCTGTCCCAAAGCCGGGATTACATCTGGTACAAAACGGATGAATACCCCTACTAAACCGATTACGATAGCAATGGTTAATTGAACATAATATTCGGTACGGTTTGCGTTATTGTCCGTATGTTTTGCTGGTCTTTCTACTGTTGTATTTTCCATAATTGTTAAATCCTAATAAAAGCTGCACAAATGTACAAAAGTATGTGAGCTATTAAAAATAATAATGAGAATAAATTGAGGTATATGATCCTTGTTGATCAATTATTTTCCCAACGCTTGTTCCAAGTCAGCGATTAAATCTTCCGCATCCTCTACCCCAACGGACAATCGCAATAAATTATCTACCACACCCACTTTTTCACGAGCTTCCTTGGGAATAGATCCGTGGGTCATGGTGGCAGGATGGTTGATCAGTGACTCTACACCACCTAGCGATTCGGCCAAGGTAAACACCTTGAATTGCGAAGCGATTCGGAATGTTTCCTGCAGATCAGCACCTTTCAATACAATGGAAACCATTCCTCCGAAGTCCTTCATCTGTTTTTTGGCCACCTCATGACCTGGATGGTCTGTAAATCCTGGCCAGTAAATCTTTTCGATCTTAGGATGATTTTTAAGGTATTCAGCGACTGCCCTTCCATTTTCACAATGTGCTCTCATCCGAAGATGTAAGGTTTTTATACCACGTAACACCAAGAATGCGTCCTGAGGACCTGGAGTTCCACCACAGGCATTATAATAAAACCATAATTGTTTATATAGCTCTTCATCATTGACGATCAATGCGCCCATGACCACATCGGAGTGACCTCCCAGATATTTGGTCACGGAATGCATAACGATGTCAGCTCCCAGATCCAATGGATTCTGTAAGTAAGGCGATGCAAAGGTATTATCTACTGCATATAAGGCATTGCTTGCTTTTGCGATTTCAGCAATAGCGGCAATATCTGCCAATTTTAAGGTCGGATTGGTCGGTGTTTCTACCCAGATCAACTTGGTCTTATCGCTCACCGCTGCCCTTACCGCCTCTGGATCGGAGGTATTCACAAATTTAAATACGATTCCCAATGGCTCGTAAACCTTGGTAAAAATACGGTAAGAACCACCATATAGATCATCACCGGTTACCACTTCATCGCCCGGTTTCAATAAACGCAATACACAATCGGTAGCCGCCATCCCACTGGAAAAGGCTAAACCGTGTTTTCCGTTTTCTAAAGCCGCAAGGCAATCTTCCAATGCTTTACGGGTAGGGTTGGTACCTCTGGAGTACTCAAATCCTTTATGGTCGCCTGGCGATTTTTGTTGGTAAGTTGATGTTTGGTATATCGGAGTCATTACCGCCCCTGTTGTAGGGTCTGATTCTTGACCAGCATGAATTGCTTTGGTTGCAAACTTATAATTCATATCTGTAAATTTTAATCTGACTAAGTTATTAAAAATACAATGGAGAAGGATATTTAAATCCATAATTCAACTCCTGTGCGATTTTATTGCCTGAAACGATCTTCTGAAAACTGTTTTCCGGTTGGAAACCGAGAGGCTTTTTATAACCGTATTTTTCTGCCGAGGCAAGGATTACTTCTTTTTTCAAAGGATGTTCAGGTGTTACCAGGTTATATATGGTTTCTTTTAAACCCTTGTGCAGTGCCTGATCCAGTACCCCACAAACATCTTCCAAATGGATAAAATTGGCAGGTTGATCTCCAGTCTGGACGATTCTGTCCTCAAAATATTTTGCAAAAATGCGTTGTTTGCCAAATAGACCACCCAAGCGGAAGACATGGGTATTAGGTAATTTCAACATTGCTTCTTCTGCCATAAGTAATTTGGGGTTCAATTGTGTTGTCTGATGATTGGATTCATCAAAAAAACCATCCATATCGGGATAGATGCCTACCGAACTCAGAAAAATATGTTGCTCGAATTCAAGTCTACTTAATAAAGAATAAACATTTGAAAATCGGATTTGGAGCTCTTCAACTGTATTTCTATTGGTTGCTGGAATGGATGTCAATATGAGATCAAAAGGACCGAAGTTTTTCAAGCTTTCCGCAAGAATATTTTCTGGGTTGGATTCTATTGTATTGGACGCCTTATTTATTGCTCCATCAAAATTATGGACATAGGCAAAAATACCATCGTTTTTAAGGCGATGGTATTTTTCTTCAGTAGTCGTGGTCGCCCAGACTTGATTCATATTTTTAAGCTGTAGATGGGCAAACTCTTCGGCCAACCATCCACAGCCCAATATCAAAATTCTTTTCATTAATAAGCCTTTGCGAAAAGCACTCTTTTATTAGAAGGTTTACCAGTGAAAATACAAACACCTTCTTCGTCTTTTGCATCCAATGGAATACAACGGATAGTTGCTTTGGTTTCCTCTTTCACACGTTTCTCCGTTTCTACGGTTCCATCCCAATGACAGGAAATAAAGCCACCCTTTTCTTCCAAAACCTGTTTGAACTCATCATATGAATTAACTTCAGTAATATGGGTATCTCTGAAGTTCAATGCTTTTTGGTAAATATTATCTTGGATTTCATCTAGCAACCCAATGATTCGTTCTGCCAAACCATTTTGTTCTACTGTTTCTTTCGTCTGGGTATCGCGACGGGCAAGTTCTACAGTTCCATTCTGCATATCACGTGCACCAACAGCTACGCGCAATGGAACACCTTTCAATTCCCATTCTGCGAATTTGAATCCTGGACGTTGGGTATCGCGGTCGTCGTATTTTACGGAGATACCTTGCGCTTTAAGGGAACTGTTCAACTGATCCACGAAGGCATCAATATTCGCCTTTTCCTCCTCCGTTTTAAATATAGGTACAATGACCACCTGGATAGGTGCCAATTTTGGAGGCAATACCAATCCTTGGTCGTCGGAATGCGCCATGATCAATGCGCCCATCAAACGTGTGGAAACACCCCAAGAAGTTGCCCATACGTAGTCCAACTTGCCTTCTTTGGATGTGAATTTCACATCAAAAGCTTTTGCAAAGTTTTGTCCAAGGAAATGGGAAGTTCCTGCCTGTAATGCTTTTCCATCCTGCATCAATGCTTCGATACAAAGGGTATCAAGCGCTCCTGCAAAACGCTCATTCTCGGTTTTACGACCGCGAACCACCGGAACAGCTAAGGTTCCTTCTGCGAATTCTGCATATACTTCCAACATTTGTTCTGCTTCGGCGATCGCTTCTTCCTGGGTAGCATGTGCGGTATGTCCCTCCTGCCATAGGAATTCGGCAGTTCTCAGGAATAAACGCGTACGCATTTCCCAACGAACCACATTGGCCCATTGGTTGACCAGAATAGGAAGGTCACGGTAGGATTCGATCCAGCCTCTGTAGGTATTCCAGATAATGGTTTCAGAAGTTGGACGAACGATAAGCTCTTCTTCCAGTTTAGCCTCTTCATCAACAACTATCTTACCATTGCCATCATTTTTTAGACGGTAATGGGTTACCACAGCACATTCGGTAGCAAAACCTTCTACGTGGGAAGCTTCTTTGGAAAAGAATGATTTGGGGATAAATAAGGGGAAATAGGCGTTTGAGTGGCCTGTTTCTTTGAAACGCTTATCCAGGATCGCTTGCATGCGCTCCCAAATCGCATATCCGTATGGCTTGATGACCATACATCCCCTTACTGCAGAATACTCTGCAAGATCTGCCTTAATGACTAGATCGTTGTACCATTGTGAATAATCCTCACTACGGCTTGTAATTCCTTTACTCATTCTTTAATTGAAAATTATATTATCAAAATATGCGTTAAATTGCTGTTGAGCAGCATTTTTTACAAAAATAAAAATATTTAGTATTTTTGAGTGTTTGATTAAACCCCGCAATTAATTTTGCGTCTAAGATAATAAATAAGTACTGTATTATCGAAATTTAACTGTTTTAGCATCATGAAAAACAAGAAGATATTAATGGGATGGTTAGCTTTAGCATTCGTTGCTTTCTTAAGCTCCTGTTCGACAAGCCAACGGACAGTGTATCGCGACGATGTTTATAATAACCGGGATACACGTGGTGTATACCAGAGCCCAGACTACTATTATACCGATGAAGTAGGTGGTGAGACCATCGCTGAATCGGAATATTATGCGGATGAATATTCTGACGAAGCATACGCTGATGGCGAATTCGAAGAATTGGAATATGCAAACCGCATCAACAGATTCTATTATAACACGCCAGGAATGGGATATTATGATCCTTTCTTTGACCCATGGTATGGCTATGGCCTTGGTTTCGGATGGAACTCCGGTTTCGGATGGAGCATTGGCATGGGCTGGGGATGGGGATATCCTTGGCATGGATACGGCTGGGGATGGAACAGGCCCTACTATGGTTATGGATGGGACTATCCGTATAATGGCGGATGGGCTAATCCTTGGTATGGATACGGCTCTTACTATGGAGGCGGATACTGGGGATATAACTCCTACTACAGCCAGTGGGGAAATCCTTACTACAACGTAAGAAACAATGGCAACCGAAATTATCGTACGCCATCTGACCGTAGCCAACGTATCTATAGCAATGCTGGTGGTAGTCGTTCTTCCGTAATTGCAAGGGACCGTTCAGGAAGAATCCAGACTGGTCGTGCGGCTACAGATAGAAGCTCCCGCGTAGGATCTACATCAAGATCTGGTGAAAGAGGTACCGTGAGCAGAAGCAACGATAGAATCAACAACAATAGAGGTACAACTTCCCGTTCAGAAGGTATCAGAGGTACAACTTCTACCAACCGTTCTCAAGGAACCACTTCCCGTACACAAGGGACAACACGTTCTCAAGGAACTACTACCAGAGGTACTTCATCTAGATCGGAAGGGATCAATAGATCAAACCCTACTACTAGACCACAAGGAAATGTAGGCAGAACACAGCCATCATCATCCAGAGGTACGGTAGATAGAACACCAACCAGTAGATCTCAAGGCGTTCGTCAAACACCGAGCACCTCTAATAGGTCTCAACCTACTTCCAGAAGTTCAGAGCCATCTCGTTCATCAGGTAGTTTTGACAGAGGAAGCAGCATGGGAAGCGGTTCTTCAGGCTCAAGCATGAGCAGCGGCCGAAGTGGTGGCGGTTCTTCTTCATCCTCTTCAGGTAGCGGAAGAAGCGGCGGAGGCAGCAGACGTTAATCAAACTTAACATATATACATATAGCCAATATAGATTTATATTGGCTATATATTTATCCTATTAACCCAAATTTTCTTTTTATCAAAACGATATTGTATATCTATGAAAAAATATATACTTCCAGTCGCTTTTCTAACTTTATTATCTGTTCAGTCGGCATTTGGCCAATCCATTTTTGATGATGCAAAAATTCTATCATTGGATGAATCCAATGGTACAGCACGTTTCAAGGCATTAGGCGGTGTGAATACCTCCTTAGGAGGTGACATCAGTTCCGTATCTGGCAACCCTGCCGGATTAGGTTTTTTTGGACAGTCGGATGCGTCGATATCCTTCAACATGTTGAACAATAACAACAAGACCAGTTTTTATGGTCAGAACCAAAATAAGAATTTCGCCAAATTTGGGGTTGATAATGTCGGTATTGTTTTGGCATTTCCAACTGCTTATAATCAAGATGTGGGTTGGCAGAACTTTAACATTGGAATAAGTGTTAACAGGCAGAACAACTACAATGATAAAGTGGTTTATAGTGGCATTAACTCGGAAAACACTTTAGTACAATCCCTTACGGATGCAATGTTTGGATCGCCCTCATTTACCAATGATTTTAAAAGATCTTACTTGGTAGAAGCCTTCGGAGATAATCCAAAAGAGTATTTTCCGATTGCTTTGGAAGGAGATCCGAAGGGGCAACAGGTTAATATCCTATCTGGCGGCCATAAATACATAAACAACTTTTCTATTGGAGCAAATTACAGCCATAATTTTTATATCGGTGCTGGTGTTGGGTTATTGGCGTATCAGAACTCCTATAGCAGGGACGTGTATGAACGAGGATGGACAAAGACTACAGAAGAGATTAGTCCAGACAACCCAGATTCTCCGTTCTTAAGGCCAGGATCGGTTCAGAATTCCTATACGGATATTAATTATGCGCTAACCGATCGTTATTCTAGCGAATCTACTGGATATGGTGCAAATTTTAATATCGGGATGATCTTAAAGCCATCGTGGGATTGGAACTTTGGATTGACCTTTACCTCTCCTACTTGGACCACGATTAAATTTGATGATTATTTGGATACCCAAGCGGAATATTATCAAGATGATAAAACAACGAATCAGATCCGTCCGAAATATATTTCTGAAGTAGGTGGAGAAAGTCGGGATTATTCTATTATTTCTCCATGGAAAACAGCTATTGGACTAACTAAATTCTTTGGAAGAGGCTTGATATCTGCGGATTTGGAGTTTGTGGGATATGATAATGTGAAGTATGTAAATGAGGCTTACAATTCGAATTCTGCGGATGAGCATGCTATCAATATGGATCTGAAGAATATTTTCAAAAGTAATTTTAATTTCCGTGCTGGTGCAGAGTATGTATTTACGGATAGGTTTACAGGTAGGGCAGGATTTAATTATTTGGGCTCGCCTTATGAGGATACAAGCAAAGGCAGTTATATTGGATCGTTGGGATTGGGATATATTTTCCCTAACGCGATGTATATTGATTTAACGGCCATGCAGTATGAAAGTTCGACCTATTATGATGTGACGTATACATTGGATGATATCTGGAAATCTCCTGCTCCGGAAGCAGAGATTAAGAATAGTAGGACTAATGTGGTAATGACATTAGGGGTGAAGTTTTAGATTTGTTGTTTTTTTGCTGCTGGGGCATTGTGAGGAGGCTAACATCGTCATTGCGAGGAAGCTAACATCGTCATTGCGAGGAGGCACGACGAAGCAATCTTTCGATTAGCATAAGCTCTAAACCTTTCTTTTTTTGTCATCCTGAGCGTAGTCGAAGGATCTGTACGATAGTAAACGAACAGATGCTTCGACTACGCTACCAATGACATGTTGTATAACCTATTGTTAATCAGGTCAATGTATCTTATCTAATTTCATATCGAACTCCAGTGCCAACCTGTTTAGGTACTTTTCCTTCTGCTTTTTCAATTGTGTTTCATAGGTCTGCACCCCTTGTTCCACATAGGTAGTCCCCTTTACCATCAGTCGCCAATACTGTGCTGCCAATTTGTTGGCCATGGCCTTGATGGCGATCATAGGCCCTTTTCTGGCCCGAAGCCGTCGTCCGAATTCCCCGATCGCTATTTTCTTGCTCTGTAGGAGTCCCTGTGCAATGACCCGGAATATCTGTCCGGTCAGCGGTTTCCCCTTCCGCTTGACCCTTCTGCTACTTGTGCCCGAGCTGTTCTGCCCCGGAGATAGCCCCAGCCAACTTGTGAAATGCTTCTCCGTGGCCCATCGTTCCAGATCGTTTCCCGTCTCGCTGTAGATCTGCATCCAGGTATAGTCCGTGATCCCGGGCAATATGGTGGCATCCCTGCCCTGGAAGAGGTCCAGCAGATGGGCGCCAAGGTCCCTGATGTCCGGCCTGTTGTGCCGTATCGGTTTCCTGGGCCCTGACTGGGTCCCTTTGCCGCCATCGCCGCCCTTCTGCAGCAGGGCTTCCAGCTTATGGTCACATTCGGCAATCTGCTTCATGTAGAACAGATAGGCCTCATGGGCGATCCTTAGGGCGAACACACCCCTTTCTGTATAGAAACCCTCCAGGGCGGCAAGGATCTCCTGGGACTTGGTCCTGCGCAGCCTGGTATGGCACAGGGACAGCAGGACACCAGGATCGCGCTCGCCCGACAGGATGGCACCGATGACGGCCATACCGCTTGCTCCATGGATCTGGCTCAGTACCTCGGGAAGCCTGATGTTCATTTCCACCAGGGCCTTCTGCATGTGGTTGACATGCATGGCGGCGTTCCGCAGCAGGTCCTCCCTCAGCCTCAGGTAGCTGCGGATCTCCTTTTGGTCCCCTTCGGCCACAAAGCAGCGGTTCAGCAGTCCATAGCTGTGCAGCTGCTGGATCCATTGGCAGTCCTTTACATCGGTCTTCCGTCCGGGGACCTGTTTGGTCTGGCGGCCGTCGACCAGCCAGACGTCAAGCCCTCCGGCGTGGAGGATATCGTAAAGGATGAACCAATAGGAACCCGTGGCCTCCATCGCAACGGTGTCCACACCATGGGAGAGCAGATAGTCCAGGGCTTCGCGAAAGTTACGGGTAAAAGTGGCGAAGGAAACGACCTCCTGCCCCTGGACGGAGATGAAGATTCTGCGTGAACCGATATCGATCCCCGCAGCATGATCGTGAATGATTTTCATGGCACATCAATTAAAATGTGAAACCATTAAGCCCATAGAGGAAAAATAAACGGCAGGCTACCATACGGACAATCTAAAAGATGTACCAAACTCCAATGCCTCAATCTATGGAACCAAGCTCAGGGACAGGCAAGATGCACTATACGATAGTCCGGTCAAACTGCAGAATGGTCAATGAACTAAGTTACTAAATGTCATCACCTTCCGATAAATTTAGTTCAAATTTTTAATTCTCAGGATGACAAGTTCAAAGATTGCTTCGTTCCTCGCAATGACGGGGGTGGGTCGCGAAGACCGGGGGTCTCAATGACCAGCTTATCCTTTTCTCTCCGAAGTCCTTCTCACAAAAAGATTATAATTCTCGTGCTTCTCCACATAGATCTCATCTCCAGCATCAATAAAACCATCAAGTGCCACGGCATCATACCACACATTATCAATCTCAATCTTTCCAGCAGGTCGCAAAACGGTCTTTGCTACTCCAACCTTATCGATCATATTCGTCTTGGTTACCGAAGAGGTATATCCACTTTCAGCTCGTTGTTCATCTTCCAACACCAATTTCTTAAAGGTAGAAGATTCCAATAAATTCTTGCCAAAAATAACCATCAGTACAATAGCCAAAACCATCGCACCAACCACAATAATAAATGAATTCATTAATAATCCAGGTTGAGTAAGTTTAAAATCTAAATAATCATTGGCTACCATCGAGAAAGCCAAACCACATAACATCAAAATAATCCCTGCAATCCCTGCCACACCAAATCCTGGAATCACAAAGATTTCCAAAGCTATCAAAATCACACCAAGGATAAAAATGGCTATTTCCCAATGATCTGCCAATCCTTGTAGGTATAAAGGCGCGAAAAACAAGGCTCCACAAACAATAGCCACCAAAAGGGCAAATCCGATTCCTGGGGTCTGCATTTCAAAATAAATACCTGCGATGATTCCGATGATCAATATTCCACTAACCAGAGGATTGATCAGAAAGGCGATCAGATGATCTACCCAGGTCAAGGTATGATGTTGTACTGCCGGTTTAATGATACCCAGATCGGAAAATATATCTACATCGCTTTTCGCCTCTTTCTTTGCCAATCCAATCTTAACAGCTTCCGCCGTTGTCAAGGTCAGCAGTTTTCCGTCTTCTTTTAATTCCGGAATGGAAATGGAAGGATCCACAAAAGCTTCAGCAACCTTTGGGTCACGGCCTTTCGCTTCTGCCGTTGCGCGCATCAAACCACGCATATACGATTGATATTTTTCAGGCATGACCTCACCACTTTGGTTGACTACCGAAGCAGCACCGATACTTCCACCGGGACTCATATAAATATAATCTGCTGCTAATGAAATCAATGCGCCCGCTGAGGCTGCATTATGATGAACAAACACAATAGATTTGAACTTATTTTCGTTCAATAAATTAGAGCGCATAGAATCTGCGAAGTTTAAGGCTCCACCAAATGTATTTAATTCTAAAAAAAGATAATCAACATCTGATTTTTTAGCTTCCCTAATGGCGTTTTTTAATGTCCGCCAGGAGTTAGGACCGATATCTTCTTTGATCTGAACGGAATACACACTTTGTGCGGAGCTTGAAAAGACATTCAAGATACATAGTACGAGAATTCCTAAAATGTATTTTGTAAATTTGTTCATAAACGTAGTCTTTTTTACCGAAATCAAATTCGACTCGGATGACTAAATATACGATAAATAAAGTTTTCGAGAAAGCCCTGCCATCGAATATCTGGAAAATCGAGCTTGACTCTATCCAGCCTATTATCTCTGTGGAAACACGTAATATGGATACGTCAGAAGCTTCTTTCCATGCATTTGATCTATCAGGCAACTGTTTGATGTCGCCCTGTCAGGCGGACGGTAAGGAATGGACCCTAGATTCTGTGCAGGATGGACAATTGATTTTAAAAAGAATTGGCGAGCATACCCCCATCCAAGAAGGAATCAAGATCATCAATATCGAAAGAAATGAGGTGGTATTTACTTCTTATGAATTTATTTTGTTGGATGTATATTGTGGCTTTGTGCATGCCAGACATCGTTCCATCTCCTCCGGTGAAACCATCGCCATTAATATCCACAGCGGGAAATACAGTCCTGCTTTAGAGCATAAGTTTGAAATCTGTCTCAATAAAATCCAATATCCCATCACCTATTCCCCTATTCCTCAATTCCTAAAAAATGAGGATAGCACTGGCCCATTATGGCTCAGTAAATGCGGACAGATTTATCTTTGGTGTTACCACCAAAAAACAGCATCAGGCTTTGACCTGATTTTAGCGATTAGCGATTTAAACCGTTTGCTGTATAAACAAGTCATATTAAACAATATGAACAAAATGATTCCTCAACCCTACTTTCAATTAGAAAGACAGGTCTTCTTTATGACCTTTAATAAGCGAGAAATTGTCTCTTATTTAGTATAATTGCAAAAATGATGAATAAAAGAATGATTAAAAAGTCTTTCCAAAAGACACTTACTATATTTACTACTTGTATTTTAATGGGAACTGTAGCGGTTTCCTATGCCCAAACTTCAGAGAAAAGCCAGAAAACTACGATTATTAACGGTCGTACTTTTATCGTGCATCAAATTTCCTCCAAAGACACGTATTATCAATTGAGCAGAACCTATGGTATTCCTGTTCAGGATATCATGAATGCCAATAACAAGAAAAACTTGCGGGTTGGAGATACGGTAAATATTCCATCGACCAATGCTCTCATTGCTCCTACTACTGATAATAATAAGCCGCAGGAAGTGGTTGGCCTAGGTCAGCCTGAAAATACCGCAACGGCTAAAATCCTTACGGCCTATAAGGTTGGTGATAATGAAACCCTTTATTCCATTGCACGGAGATTTGCCACCACGGTAGATAACATCAAAAGGTTGAATGGTCTTTCTTCGGACACCTTACAACCGGGTCAAACCCTGAAAATTCCCGATGGCGCTGTTACAGATCCGAAACCAACGGTAGAATCTACTACGGCAAGATTACCTGTTCCCGAGCAATCCAAGGAAGAGATCGCTTTTGAAGCCAATAGGTATGGAATTATGGAGAAAAAAGAAAAGGGTATTGCCGTATGGATGGAAAACTTGGAATCTGGCGGCAAAAACAACCTTGCCTTGCATCGTTCTGCACCGGTTGGCACCATCCTAAAAATTACCAACCCATTGACAAAAAGTATTACCTTTGCCAAGGTTGTAGGAAAATTCTCCGATACCGCAGAAAGTCAAGATGCCATAGTCATCCTTTCCAAGTCAGCTGCTTCCAATATTGGGGCCTTTGACAAACGCTTTCTGATCGAGATCACCTATGGTGCCCCCATAAATTAGTTTACAAGAACGAATGAGCGAAATAGACAAACCCTATGTCATAGGAATAGCAGGGAGTAGTGGTTCTGGAAAAACATTTTTCCTAAAAAGTTTTCTGGATCATTTTTCTGAGGATGAGATCACTTTAATTTCTCAGGACGATTATTATATCCCTGCCAATACAAAAACAAAAGAAGAAAACAGATTATATAATTTCGATCTTCCAACTTCTATCGATAGAGCAACTTTTTATAAACATATCAGTGATCTATTTGAAGGCAGGACAGTTTTTAAGGAAGAATATACTTTCAATAATCCCGACCTGAAGCCAAAGATGTTGGAAATCAAACCTGCCCATATCCTCGTGGTAGAAGGTTTATTTATCTTTCATTACGAAGAGATCAATCAATTATTGGATTATCGAATTTTCCTGGATGCTGATGAACCCATTGCTCTTCGCAGAAGACTTAAGCGGGATTTGGTAGAGCGTGGTTATGATGAGGAAGATGTGATGTACAAATGGATCAACCATGTTGTACCATCCTATAATGAATACCTGCTTCCCCATAAGGAGGAATGTGACCTGGTAATCAGGAACAATGTGGATGACCCGCTGGTTATCCAAACCTTCACCAATGATATTGCAAAAGAATTACGTAAAAGAATTGGTTAGTTATTTTTAATCAATCTAAATTACCTATATTTGCAACATGTTCGAGTCGATGATCAGGTTGCAAATATTGGATAATATGCCTTTTGAGGATAAAAAAGGGCTTTCTCCATTCTCAGATAATGGGGATGTGGTATTCAAAAAATGTTGCAAAAAGTATAAAAAAGGAAAACGCTGTAAAAAGTGTCCAGGCCGGGTTGATTAATTGCGCGTTCATATCTACATAGCCTCCTTTCATTCAGAATTAAGCTATTCTTCTATAAAATTTAAATCCCTATCAAAGCTTTCCTTTAATTTACTTAAGGCAAAAATGGCTGTTCCGGTCAATAGCACAAGCATGATAATGGCTGCCCATAATATCCCTACATAACTTACCAATAGCCCATACACTATCGTAGAAGGAATTAATGCACCTCTCACAAAATTTGGTACTGTAGTTGTAACGGTAGCACGGATATTGGTCCCAAACTGCTCTGCAGCAATGGTGATGAAGGTTGCCCAATATCCAACTCCCAAGCCCATCAAAAAAGCCAACCACAGGAATTCAGTTTCTGTGATGCCTTTTCTGGTGAGGTATATACAGGAAAATAAGAGGATCAACAATTGATACACCAAGACCACTTTCTTCCTGGATTTGAAGATTTGAGCCAAAACACCAGCCAGAAAATCACCTAATGATATCCCTATATAAGTAAACATCACTCCCTTTCCGGCACTCAGCACCGTTTCAGCCTGTAAGGCTTGGCCGATTTCTGGCGCTTGGGTAACCAATACACCTACCACAAACCAAATGGGCAGACCGATACAAAGGCAGTACAAATACCGCCAGAATCTTTCTTTATTTTCAAAGAGCATCATGATTCTGCCCTTTTGAACCCCTGTTTTTTCCATGGAAGCAAACATGCCGGATTCGAAAACACCTACTCTAAGCAGAAGAAGCAGGAGCCCCATTCCTCCACCAACAAAATAGGCTGTCCGCCAACTGAACCATTCCGATATAAAATAAGCCAGAATAGCCCCCAGAACCCCCACACCTGCTACAATCATTGTTCCGTAACCTCGGTTTTTGCGATCCATGGTTTCACTTACCAGCGTTATCCCAGCCCCCAGCTCCCCAGCCAAGCCAATGCCAGCAATAAATCGGATTATGGCATAACTTGTTACATCCTGTACAAATCCGTTTGCAATATTTGCCATGGAATACAAAAGGATTGAACCGAAGAGGACCTTCAATCGACCATATTTATCGCCAAGTATCCCCCATATAATTCCTCCGATCAATAGACCTCCCATCTGCATATTGAGCACAAACTCGCCTTCAGTTCGCATATTGGCTATGGGTACCCCAATATCTGTAAAGGATTTTATTCGAACGATGGAAAAAATAATCAGGTCATAGATATCCACAAAATAGCCTAAAGCTGCTACGAACACCAGTATCCAGATGTTCTTTGAAGTTTGATGGTTAGTCATTTTTCAGAAATATGACGTTAATTTAATACAGTTCCTTTTTTATTACAACAGTTACCGATAGAATATTGGAAATTAGCCGTATTTTTACCGGCATGAGAGTTTCTCCAAACACTTTGAAATGGGGCTTGCGCTTATATCCACCATTCTTTTTTCAACGGATTTGGGTCATCAGCATTCTAGATAGTTTCCTGGGGGCTGATGTCAGGATTAATAAGTCCTTATTGAACATGAATTCCAATCGGACTATTTTTGGAGGAACCATCTTTTCGGCCATTGACCCTTTCTATCCCATCCTCTTGGATCAATATTTCAAACATCAGGGAATCCTCAGGACGGTAGCCTGGTTGAAGACGGCACATATTGATTACATCAAACCCGGCAGAATGGATCTCTTGGTATCCTTTCGTCTGAAAGAGGAAGTACTAAAAGAAGCCTTGCATACCATCAAACATGAGGGTAAGGTGGTGAAAACTTTCCAGACCCAGGTATTCGATAAAAAAGGGACCTTGTGCGCCGTAGCCCACAATGAAATCTATATCCGGGATCTCGATTTTGATTTTGAGACCTACAATAAATTAAGCACTTCGGAAGAGGTGGAAAACAAACAATCAAAACTTTATTAAAATGAAAAAACTGTTAGTACTTAGTGTCGCCATCCCAGCTTTATTGAGCTCTTGTGGGAATAATCAAGCTGCAAAAGAAACGGAAGACCAAAAGATCTCGCAGCAAGCCATAGAGATCCATGATGAGATCATGCCTCAAATTTCAACCTTTGATAAGAACACGGTGATCATCGATTCGATCTTGACGAATCTGGACAAGATCAAAGCGGCCAATACCGCATTGGATACCACGAACAGCCGCAGCGAATTGGTGAAACTAAAAAGTGATCTGGAAGCAGCAACGGATAATATGATGACTTGGATGAAGGATTATGATCCAGTGAATGAAGACCAGGCTTATCAACAAAAAATGTTGGATAGAGTAGTTGAAATGAAAAAGCAATTTGAGGATGCTGCTGCCTTATCAAAAACAACTTTGGCACCATTTAATAGATAATCATGAAAAAAATAGTTGGATTAGCCTCCTTCACTTTGTTTGCTGGGCTCTTATTCCAATCTTGCGATAATACTGAAAGAAAGTTGCCTATTTTAGGTGAAGCTACAGTAGAGAAAAAAATGGTTGATGGCAAGGAAGTCATTGACTCCATCTACCCGACCATTCCGGATTTTAAGTTTTTGAATCAGGATAGCGCTTATATCACGCAGGATTTTTTCAAGGATAAGATCTATGTGGCCAACTTCTTTTTTACCCACTGTCCAAGCATCTGCCCTACCATGCAACGAAACCTGCTGAAGGCTTATGAAAAATATAAGAACAACCCAAAAATTGCTTTCTTGTCCCATAGTATTGATTTTAAATACGATCAACCCCATGTATTAAAGGATTATGCGAACAAATTAGGGATTGATAATGATCAATGGCAATTCGTAATGGGATCCAAGGCAGATATTTATGGTATTTCGGAGAAATATCTGGTGTATACCAAGGAAGATGCCAGTGTACCTGGAGGCTATGACCATTCGGGATATTTGGTGATCATTGATCCTGAACGCAGACTTCGTGGAGCATATGATGGGACAAATGATGAACAGGTAACCAAGTTATTGGAAGATCTGGACGTGATCCTAAATGAATACAGGTAGATAATATGATCTATAAATACCTCACAGGTATATTGACCTTGATTTTAGCGCTTAATTTATTGTTCTCCTGTAATAATAAATTGAGTGTTCAGACCATGCAATATGCTACGATTGGGCAGAAACTATATGTTCAACATTGCCAAAACTGCCATGGCGCCAAAGGCGAGGGATTGGGTAAGTTATATCCACCGCTAACCGATCAGAAGTTTTTAGAAGAAAATAGGGATAAACTGGCGTGTATTGTAAAGAACGGGATGGCTGGGGAGATCGTGGTCAATGGGGAAAAATTTAACCAGGCCATGCCGGGGGTTCCTAGTTTAACGAATATTGATGTGGCATATGTGCTGACTTATATCACGACGTATTTTGGAAATAGCACAACGCATTTTACGCAGGAAGAAGTTATTCAGATGCTGAAGGATTGTAGGTAAGCTTAAGGCGGAAGGTAATCTTTCCGTCATTGCGAGGAGGAAAATTTTGCGTCATTGCGAGGAGGCATATTTTCGTCATTGCGAGGAGGCACGACGAAGCAATCTTTAACCTTTGTCATCCTGAGCTGCGTCGAAGGATCTATACGGATACAAACGAACAGATGTTTCGACTCCGCTCAACATGACATTCTTTAAGATTGCTTCGTTCCTCGCAATGACGGTGGAAAGAATAATGATAGTGGGAAGGAAAATGACAGTGGAAACGGCAATGAAATGGAAATATCAAAATACTCCAACCCATACGAATTTATACAAGTTTATACCAAAAGAAAAAGGTTTTCAAACGGGGAGAATGAAAACCTTTAATAACCAATTATAAACCTAAATTATGATAGAACAAAGGTAAGTGTATTTACTACACCTGTCAATAGTAATCTTAAAAATTAACAATGTTAACATTGCAACTATTTTTTTCATCGAACCATGTCATCCCTTTAAAAACCCATCTCCATCAAGCCACTCTTCTAAAAACTCATCCCTCCCAAAAAACACTCCCAAGCCCCATTTTATAACGAATATTTGACACAACTGCTAAAGATCTTTCCTTACCTTTGCAACCGAATGAACATTCAATTGACAGAAAAAAAAGAACTGATCTTTCGGAGTACCCTACAGCTAGTCAACGCTGGAGGCTTCCACGGATCGCCCATGAGCAAGATCGCTAAAGAGGCCGAAGTTGCTGTGGGTTCCATCTACCACTACTTCCCTTCAAAGGATGATCTTATCATTGAGCTGTATTGGTATTGCAAGGAAATCATCAATAAACACATCTTCCTCGAAGAACAGGATAACCTCCCATACGATCAACGCTTTCGGGCAGTATGGAAAAACGTGGTGCTATTCTATCAGGACCATGCAGACCTCTTCAGTTTTATGGAACAATTCTATGGTTCCCCATTTTACGAAGATATCCGTAAGAACGTTTTTCAACATAAATGCGAACGGAATAAAATCTTCCATTTTTTAGAACAAGGACTGGAGGAAAAGCATTTAAAGGACCTACATGTTCGTATCCTACTAGCTGCCTATCTAGGACCAGCTATTTCACTAGTTAGAAGCAGCTTATACGAAAAAACAAAGATTGAGGAATCTCAATTGGACCAATTGGTCGACATTATCTGGAACGGGGTTAAAAAATAATATATATGAAATTCAATTTTAAGGACTTATTCATTTACGCATCCATTGCGGCAGTTTCCTTGGGGTCGGCCATGGCACAAGACAACAGGAACCTTTCCAGCAATGCGACATTAGACGAGCTCATCAACTTTGCCCTATCCAACAAGATTGAGGTTAAACAAGCCAAAATCGATCAGGAGATCGCAGAACGCGAAATCGCTTCCGCATTATCAGGATGGTTTCCACAGATCAATGCCAATGGAAATCTATCCCATTTCATTCAATTGCCAACAGCTTATATCAACGGGCAGAATATTGCCATGGGGCAGAAAAACACCTCTTCCCTAACTTTTCAAGCTGACCAGGCAATCATCAACCCTGGATTGTTCCAAGCATCAAAGGCTGCGCAATTCATCAGACAACAGAATACCCTAAACCTGGAAAACACCAAGATCAATACCGTTGTCGATGTTTCCAAGGCTTATTATGATATTCTGACCAGCGAGGAACAGATCAATATCATCAACGAAAATATAGCGCGTATCCAAAGACAATATACGGATGCCAATGCCAGGTATGAAACCGGTTTGGTGGACAAGATTGACTATAAACGTGCGCAGATTTCCTTGAACAATGCCAATGCCCAACTGAAATCGGCCTTGGAAATCAGGAAATATAAATATGATTACCTAAAAACCTTACTGGGATTAAATCCTACAGATGGTCTTAACCTATCTTTTGTAGGTCAGGACATGGAAGCCAATGTCCTATTGGATACTTCAGAATTGGTGCAGATTGCAAATCGGGTAGAATACCGACAATTGAAGAACCTACAGGATATCCAAAAATTGAATACCCAATACCAAAAATGGAATTACCTTCCTAGGCTAAGTGCTTTTGCAAATTATGGTCTTAACTACCGTAATAATGCTTTCGCTGATCTTTATGGAAATAACTTCCCCCAATCTTCTGTGGGTTTGACCCTATCCATTCCAATTTTCCAAGGAACCAAACGCGTACAGGAGATCAGGAAATCCGAATTGCAGGAAACCCGATTGGAAATGGATCTGGAGAACCTTGAAAACCAGATTGGTGCCCAATACTCGGCAGCCATGGCTTCTTACCGCGCCAATACCATCGAATGGCGAAACGCGAAGGACAACATGGATCTTTCCGAAGAAGTGTACAACACCATTAAACTACAATACGATGCCGGACTGAAAACCTACTTGGAGCTCATGACTGCAGAAACAGACCTTAAAACGAGTCAACTGAACTATTTGAATTCCCTCTATGCGGTGTTGGCCAGCAAACTGGATATTCAAAAAGCATTGGGAACCGTAGACATCAACAATTAATCAGCACAACCCTTACATAGAAATTTAACGTTATGAACACGAATCGCATATTAGCAGCAATATTATTAAGCTCTGGATTGATCCTGGCTTCATGTGGCAATAAGGATAAAGCCAAACAGGCAGGTCCTGGTCAAATGCAGGCACAGGCTATCCCAGTCAGCATTTCTACGGTGAACCTGGAAACTGTTTCCGGTACACGCTCCTACCCTTCCAATGTCGTTCCTTTACAGGAAACAGAAATCCGTGCAGAAGTTTCAGGATACATCACCAATATCTATGTGGCAGATGGTGCTTATGTAAGCAAAGGTCAGAAATTATATGAAATAGATCGCGTTCGTTATTCAGCAACGGTTGATCAGGCGAAAGCGACCTTGGAAATTGCCAGAGCAAATCTTGCACGTGTAGAAAAAGATCTTCAACGCTATCAAACCTTGGCCGACAAGGATGCGATCGCGAAACAGACCCTGGATTATGCATATACCGATGTAAATAACCAAAAAGCACAGGTACAAGCTGCTGAAGCTGCCCTTACGGCTGCAAGAACCAACTTGAATAGATCTACTATTTATGCGCCATTCTCTGGTTCAGTTGGTATTTCCCAGGTACGTTCAGGAGCCTTGGTATCTGCAGGTACCACTTTATTGAATACCATCAGTTCTACCAATCCTATCGCTGTTGAATTCCAGATCAACGAGAAAGAGATCACCGAATTCGCCAACCTGCAATCGGGTAAATCTTCAACGGAGATCAACCTGACCTTGCCAGATGCCAGCACTTATGCCTCAACCGGAAGAATCTCTACGATCGATCGTGCCGTAGATCCGCAAACAGGTACCTTGAAAGTGAGAGCCACTTTCCAGAACCCTAACAATGCATTGCGTGCAGGTATGAACCTGACCTTAAATGTGGTTAGTACCTCTACAGAACAACAATTGGTGATCCCTTACCGTGCTATTTTCGAGCAATTGGGAACATTCAGTGTCTATACCGTAACAGATAGCAGTACCGTGGAATTAAAACCGGTTACCCTTGGCCACAAACTTGGCGATCGCGTGGTTATTTCGCAAGGACTTCAAACAGGTGAGCGCGTAGTAACCGATGGAATCACCGCATTGAAACCTGGTGCCAAAGTAGTGAACAAAGAAGAACAAGCTCAACCAGCAGCAGGTCCAGCAAAACAATAGTAAATGCCGAATCCCAAATATAAAAAAGCATGATTTCAGAAGTATTTATAAAGAGACCGGTCACGGCCATAGTCATATCGATATTGATTTCCATCATTGGTATCATTTCGGTCACAACCTTGCCGGTCAGTCAATATCCCAACATCGCGCCGCCGACGGTTTCCGTTTCGGCGATCTATACGGGTGCCGATGCCCAAACCGTAGAAAAAACAGTAACCACGCCAATTGAGAGTCAGATCAATGGTACGCCCGGAATGATCTATATGAGTTCCAACAGTACTTCCGATGGATCGTCCCGGATCACCGTGACTTTTGAGGTGGGTACAGTATTGATCTGTTCCTCGCTGGATGTACAGAACAGGGTGAGTATTGCAGAACCCGTCCTTCCAGAGGCTGTCCGTCGTTTAGGGGTAACCACCCGTAAGATGAATACGGATATCTTGATGATGGTATCCCTGGTATCTCCGAACGGAACCCGCGACCAGAACTTCCTGGCCAACTATGTCAACCTTTACCTAAAAGATGCCTTATTGCGTGTCAAAGGAGTGGGTGATGTGCAGGCTTTTGGTCAGCCATTTGCGATGCGTGTGTGGTTGGATGCCAATAAATTGGCCAACCTGAACATGTCTCCATCTGATGTGAGCGCAGCGATTGCTGAGCAGAACTCCAGGATGCCTGGTGGATCTGTCGGTGCCCGTCCGCAGGAAAATGCACAGGTTTTTGAATACCCGATCGTGATGGACTCCGACTTGGAAGAAGTCGATCAATTCGAAAACATCGTGGTAAAAACCAATATGGATGGTTCCATCGTATTATTGAAAGATGTAGCCCGTGTAGAATTGGGACAGTTCAACTACGGTATTACCAATAAAGTAAATGGACAGGTCGCATCAGGTATGATGATATCCCAAACTCCAGGTGGAAATGCCGTGGAAACAGCGGATGGTATTTACTTGGCTTTGGAAGAATTGAAAAAATCATTCCCTACAGACGTGGATTACGTGGTAGGTTATGAAACGGTTTCCGTGGTCAATGCATCCATCAGTTCCGTAATCCATACGTTAATTGAGGCGATGATCTTGGTAACCTTGGTGGTATTCTTCTTCCTACAAAGTTGGAGAGCAACTTTAATCCCATTATTGGCGATTCCGGTTTCCATCGTAGGTACCTTTATATTCTTTACCCTATTTGGGTTCTCTGTGAACAACCTGACCATGTTGGCTTTCGTCCTCGCCATCGGTATTGTGGTGGATGATGCGATCGTGGTGGTGGAAGCCGTACAGCATTACATCGACCATTACCAGATGGATGCCAAGGAGGCGACCCGAAGGGCTATGAAAGATATTACCGCTCCGGTTATTGCGATTGCGCTTATCCTTGCGGCCGTATTCGTTCCGGTTGGATTTATTCCAGGGATGGTCGGGCAGCTCTATCAACAATTCGCCATCACCATTGCCGTTTCGGTGATGTTATCCGCATTTATCGCCCTTTCTCTTACTCCGGCACTATGTTCCATCATGTTGAGGCCTTCCGCTACGACAAAGGATGCGAAAGGATTGAACAAGTTCTTCTATAAATTCAACGTATGGTTCGATAAAGTGACCTACCGTTATTCCAAAGGGGTGAAAAAAGCGATTAAGGCAGCACCTCTGGTATTGATCATTTTGATCTGTATTTTCATTGGAACAGGCTTCATGTTCATGAACAAGAAATCCGGCTTTATCCCGAACGAGGATGGCGGTATTTTCTTCATGGGGGTCAACCTTCCGGAGGGAGCATCATCTGCCCGTACGGAAGAAGTACTGACCGAGCTGACAAACGACCTGCGTAAGGATTTCCCGGAAATTCAATATGTGACTTCCATCAATGGTATGAACTTATTGAACAGGGCCGCGAAACCGAATGGTGCATCCTTATTTGTATCGTTGAAACCTTGGGAAGAAAGACAGCGCACAGTTATGGAAATTACGGGTGCCATTATGGGCAAATATCGTGGCTATTCGAAAGCAACCGTCATCGCTGCAACGCCGCCTCCGATTCCAGGATTGGGTTCATCCGGAGGTTTTACCCTGGAGATTCAAGACCGTCAGACGGTGGATATCAAAGAATTTGAACGTATTGTAGGTGGTTTCTTGGCTGCGGCCAACCAACGTCCTGAAATCGAAATGGCCTATACCTTATTCAACAGTAATTCACCGAACTACAAACTCAATGTTGATCGTGAAATGGCGAAAAGAATGGGTGTACCAGTATCCAATATCTACAGTACGATTTCCTCCTACCTGGGTTCGAGTTATGTGAATGACTTTACCAAATATGGACGTAACTTCCGCGTGGTGACACAGGCAGATACCAGCTATCGGATGCATATTGAGGATATCAATAAATTATATGTGAAAAATGTACAGGGACAACCAGTTCCGGTAAGCAATCTGGTTCGCTATGAGTTGACCACCAATCCTTCCATTATCAACCACTTCAACATCTTCCGTTCGATTTCGATCTCGGGAGAGGCAGCACCGGGATATTCTTCGGGGGATGCCATCAGAGCGTTGGAAGAAGTGGCTGCAGAGACTTTATCGGATGGTTATTCGTATGAGTTCTCTGGTGTGACCTTGCAGGAAAAACAATCAGGTAGTAAGACTATTCAGATCTTCGCCCTATGTATTCTATTCGTATTCCTGTTATTGGCGTCCTTATATGAAAGTTGGTCGGTACCATTCTCCATCTTATTATCCGTACCGTTAGGGGTATTTGGAGCGATATTAGCCCTTACATTATTACCTAACCTGGATAACAATATCTATGCGCAGATTGGTTTGGTGACGATTATTGGTCTTGCCGCGAAGAACGCGATTTTGATCGTAGAATTTGCGAAGGAAAGAGTGGATATTGGTATGAATCTATTAGATGCAACCATCGATGCCGTTAAGCTTCGTTTGCGACCGATCATCATGACATCACTGGCCTTTATTTTGGGTATTATTCCATTGATGTTGTCGACTGGAGCACGGGCTGTTTCTCGTCAGACA
>Ga0181463_1000012_pt1 | contig 27389 bp, 17 predicted proteins | sample InSIn1gowninarea_FD_119071 | JGI IMG/M metagenome (GOLD analysis project Ga0181463, IMG submission 119071) | Clean room microbial communities from NASA Spacecraft Assembly Facility at Jet Propulsion Laboratory, Pasadena, California, USA -... ... | reverse complement strand
GATAGAATAATACCACTCATTTGGAATGAACTAACCATTTTACATATCCCGTTTATCCGTTGCGGGGTTTTTATTGTCAATGAAGATACGCAGCAAACCGAAGTTTATTTATCGACACCGGAAGGAAAATCTATTGCAGCGTTTCAATTGCGATTTGACAACAATGTGCTTAACAAAGCGGTACTGCAACACTGGCGCGACAATCAAATTTTTAAAGAACACTGGGACGCCGCCACTTTTTTGGCTTGGACGCAGAGTTTAATAGAAGCTGGCGCCATTCAGCCAAATGAGCAGTACTCCAACGAGCAGCCGCCAGAAAACCTGTACCTACATTTTGTTCCCTTTAGGCAAGGCATGTTGTACGTGGGCAATACACAGCCGCTAGCGGCAAATGAATTAAGTTTAATTGAATCGCTGGCAGATGCGTTCTCCACGGCGTATGCCCGCTATGAAGATTTTAGTAAACTGGAAATGGCCAAGCAACAAATTGAAACCACCTTAACGGAACTAAAGTCGGCGCAATCACAATTAATTCAATCAGAAAAAATGGCTTCCCTTGGAGAACTCACCGCAGGCGTTGCACATGAGATTCAAAACCCTTTAAACTTTGTAAATAACTTTTCAGATGTAAATGTAGAATTACTTGAAGAATTGAAAAGCGAACTGCTTGCAGACAACCAAGAAGAGGCTATAGCAATTGCAGCGAACATTAAAGATAATGAGCAAAAAATAAATCATCATGGCAAACGTGCCGATGCTATTGTAAAAGGCATGCTGCAACATTCAAGAGCAAACGGTGGCAAAAAAGAACCGACAGATATTAATGCTTTAGCAGACGAATATTTACGATTAAGCTATCACGGGCTAAGAGCGAAAGACAAACACTTCAACGCAGATTTTAAAACAGAGTTTGATGAGAGGATTAGCAAAATAGACATTGTGCCACAGGATATAGGAAGAGTATTGCTCAACTTATTCAACAACGCTTTTTATGCCACCTACGAAAGGAAGCGACAACTAAATGGAACGTTTAACCCACTGGTTACAGTTAGTACAAAAAGAACTAGAGACAAAGTAGAAATTGTGGTGAAAGACAATGGCAACGGAATGCCTAAGGCCGTAGTCGATAAAATTTTTCAACCATTTTTTACCACGAAACCAACAGGTCAGGGTACAGGGCTGGGACTGAGTTTAAGCTACGATATTATAAAGGCGCATGAAGGGGAGATAAGAGTGGAAAGTAAGGAAGGCGAAGGGGCAGAGTTCATTATTCAATTACCTCTACTTTCCTAATCCAACAAATCCGAATTATCCCATACATCCCAGTCCAAACTAATCTACTAGCCATGAAACACGTTTGTCAAATACTCCTGCTATTGATGCCCCTGTTCTGTTGTAGCCAGCAACCAACTACTGATAGTTTAAAACGGCTGCTGCAAACAGCAGCAACAGACTCAGCAAGATTTCAGCTAGCTTATAATTTGGGTTCCAATTATAAGATTGTTAATTTTGACTCTGCTTTATATTATCTAAATAAAGCTTTGCTCATCGCACAAAAAAATGCGGAGAAAATAAATGAAGCATCGGCATTAACACAAATAGGATTTGTGTTGAATAAATTACAAAGACTTCCCGAAGCACTTCAGGCATTAACGGACGCATTGCAAATTGCCCAAGACCAACGGAGTGCAATCAACTTTTGGAATGTTCGGAAACAAGAAGTAAAAGATAAAAACTACCCCCTTACGATCCTGGCAGCTGCACACAGTGTGTTGGGACAGGTTTTACAAAATGCAGGCAGGCCAAACCAGGCGATACTTCATGATAAGAAAGCAGTAGAACTTTATACTCTTATCGGAGATATGTCAAGTGTCGCAAATATTACTGCTAATCTTGCTTATTTGTATTTTGTAGACCTCAATAAACCCGACTCGGCATTAATGTTAGCAAAAAAGGCAGAAAGCATCGGTCTACAAAAAAAAGAGGAAAAAGTTTTGGGATATGCTTATGCTGAGATGGCCGGCATTTATTGGGCCATGCACAATGACAGCCTTGGGGTAGCGTACCTGCATCGATCAATACTTATAAACAAAAAATACAACCCGTATTTTTTAGCTGCAACCTATAGTAGCGCAGCAAATTTCTATATACAAAAAAAGAATAAGGATTCTGCCCTCTATTATGCCCGAGTGGCTGCAAACACTCATATTTCAGTAAGTACAACGGGCCTTGGGGGTGATTTCGAGAATTTAGCCAGGAGCTACGAGTTAAACAATATGCAGGATAGTGCCTATAAATACCAGGAAATGGCACTTTCTGCTTACAAAAGCAGTTATCAGAATCGAATCAAAGGTTTAACAGGTTTTCAGCAGCTTTCTTTTGACCAGCAACAGCAATTGCAGCAATTGGAAGCGGATAAGATGGCTGTACAAAACAGAACAAGAATGTACACCCTGTTTGCAGGTTTGGGTCTTACTATTTTGATTAGTTTTTTTTTGTACCGCACTAACAATCAACAAAAGAAAGCCAACGGGCTGCTGCAACAACAAAAAAATGAAACTGAACAACAAAAGTTGAAAGCTGAAAGCGCTTTGCAACGACTACAGGCAACTCAGCAACAACTAATCCAAGCTGAAAAAATGGCTTCACTGGGAGAACTGACAGCAGGCATTGCACACGAAATTCAAAACCCATTAAACTTCGTCAATAACTTTTCTGATGTGAATCAAGAACTGATTTTTGAAATGAAAGAAGAAATTAGAAAGGGAAATATTGAAGAAGTTGAAGCTATCGCCAATGATATAGAAGAGAATGAACAAAAAATAAACCATCATGGCAAACGTGCAGATGCCATTGTAAAAGGTATGCTTCAACATTCCAGATCAAACTCCGGTAAAAAAGAACCGGCAGACATCAATGCTTTAGCAGACGAATATTTAAGACTAAGTTATCATGGACTACGAGCAAAAGACAAAGACTTCAATGCTGCCTTTGAAACAGATTTTGATGAAAGCATTGGAAAGGTAGAAGTTGTACCGCAGGATATTGGGAGAGTTTTATTAAACCTGTTCAACAACGGCTTCTACTCCGTAAATGAAAAGAAGAAAGCGAAAGACCTTGAAGGTTTTCAAAACCTTCAAGGTTTGGCTAGATACGAGCCAACTGTTACTATAAGTACAAAAAAGCTAAATGACAAAGTAGAAATTAAAGTAAAGGATAATGGTACAGGAATCCCTCAAAAAGTAGTTGATAAAATCTTTCAACCATTCTTTACAACAAAGCCGACTGGGCAGGGAACGGGGTTAGGCTTATCGCTAAGCTATGATATTATAAAAGCGCATTGCGGAGAATTGAAAGTAGAAACAGAACAGGGAGAAGGGGCTGAGTTTATTATTCAATTACCGGCAAATACACAACCCAACAAATTCCAATAATCCCGGTTCAGACCAACTTACTAACCATGAAACGCATTCTCCAAATACTGCTGCTATTGATGCCCCTGTTTTGTAGTAGCCAGCAGAGAACTATTGATAGTTTAAAACAACTATTACCAACAGCAGCGACAGACTCTGCAAGGTATCGGTTAACCAGTAATATAGCTTCTAATTATAGTGCTGCGAATTATGACTCAGCTTTATACTATACCAATAAAGCTTTGTCCCTCGCTCAAAAAAATGGGAGGAGGATTAATGAAGCCCGGGAATTATCCCGAAAAGGATTTTTATTGAATCGATTACAAAGACTTACCGAATCTTTTCAGGCATTAACAGCCGCATTGAAAATTGCCGAAGACCAGCAAAATGAAAACAGCTTCTGGAACATAAGAAAACCAGAAATAAAAGATGAAGATTACCGTTTACAAGCGTTGGCAACCATACATAATGCATTAGCAATTTTTCTACAGAATGCAGGCAGAACAGACCAGGCGGTACTTCATTATAAGGAATCGGTAAAACTAAATACTCTTAGTGGATCTATATTAGGTGCCGCAAATAGCACCTATAATCTCGGTCAGTTATATTTTAAAGACCTTAATAAACCTGACTCTGCATTGCTGTTGGCAAAAACGGCAGAAAGCATCTTTTTACAAAAAAAAGAGGAAAGAGTTTTAGGAAGTGTTTACGCTACCATGGGAGGAAGCCATTTAGCGAAGCATAATGACAGTCTTGGATTAGCGTACCTGTACAAAGCAACATCATTTAACCAAAAGTACAACCGGTTGGATGTTTTAGCCGCCACATACAGGATTTTGGCAAACTTTTATGTAGAAGAAAAGAACAAAGACTCTGCCTTATATTATGCCCGAATGGCGGCACACATCCATATCCCAGTATACCCAATGGACCTCGGGGATGATTTCGAGATTTTAGCCAGGAGCTATGAGTTAAATAATAAGTTGGACAGTGCCTATAAATACAAGGGGATTGCACTCGCTACTTATGATAGCCTTTACCGAAATAGAATCAAAGGTTTATCAGGTTCTCAGCAGCTTTCTTTTGAACAGCAACAGCAATTGCAACAGTTAGAAGTAGATAAGATGGCAGTACAAAACAGAACAAGAATGTACACCCTGTTTGCTGGTTTAGGTCTTGCTATGCTCATAAGCTTCTTGTTGTACCGAAACAGCAGGCAACAAAAGAAAGCCAACCTGCTACTGCAACAACAAAAAAATGAAACCGAAAGCGCTTTGAAAGAGCTAAAGGCAACCCAGCAGCAACTCATACAATCAGAAAAAATGGCTTCTCTCGGCGAACTAACAGCCGGCATCGCACACGAAATTCAAAACCCGTTAAACTTCGTCAATAACTTTTCAGACGTAAACAAGGAATTACTTATTGAATTGAAAGACGAAGCGGACAAAGGAAATATTGATGAGGTAAAAGAAATTGCCAATGATGTAATAGAAAACGAACATAAAATAAATCATCACGGCAAACGTGCAGATGCTATTGTAAAAGGAATGCTCCAACATTCAAGAGTAAGTTCAGGCAAGAAAGAACCAACAGACATCAACGCATTAGCAGACGAGTATTTAAGATTAAGCTATCATGGACTTAGAGCCAAAGACAAATACTTTAATGCAGACTTCAACACAGACTTTGATGAGAGCATCGGCAACATAGAAGTAGTGCCGCAGGATATCGGGCGAGTATTATTAAATTTATACAACAACGCATTCCAGGCAGTGGCAGAAAAAAAGAAACATCAGGGTGTTGGTTATGTGCCGGCTGTTAAAGTAGCGACGAAAAGGTTAGATAATAAAATAGAAATTATAGTGAGCGACAATGGAACGGGCATACCAGATAAGGTAGTAGATAAAATTTTTCAACCCTTCTTTACTACCAAACCTGCTGGCGAGGCAACTGGGTTGGGATTGTCATTAAGCTACGACATTGTGAAAGCGCATGGAGGTGAATTGAAAGTGGAAAGTAAAGACAGACAGGGAACCGCCTTTATCGTATATCTTTAGATTAATACTGCCAATGAAAAAAGTTTGTCAAATACTGCTGCTAATTACGCCCCTATTTTGCCACAGCCAACAAAGAACTATTGATAGTTTGAAAGGATTGCTTGCAATAGCTACAACAGACTCTGCCAGGTATCAATTGACAAGTGATATATCCTATAGTTATCAAAATACTCGCTATGACTCGGCTTTCATCTATAACGATAAAGCTTTGTTCCTGGCTCAAAAAAATGGGAAAAAAATTAACGAAGCAGCGGCATTATCTACTAAAGCATGGCTTTTGAACCGTTTGCAAAGACTTGCCGAATCTTTCCAGGCATTGACAGCCGCATTACAAATTGCCGAAAACAGGCAAAATGAAAACAGCTACTGGAATATTAGGAAAGTCGAGGTGAAAGATAAAGATTACCCTCTACGAGTGCTGGCAAACATACATAATGTATTCGCACTTTTTCTACAAAATGTTGGCATGCCGGAGCTCGCAGCGTTTCACCATAGCGAAGCCATAAAACTTTACAGGATTGTCGGAGATTCTTTAGGTGTGGCTCTTATCAACATTAATCTTGGACTCTTGTATTGGAAAGACCTAAACAAGCCCGACTCTGCATTATTATTTGAACAAGCAGCAGAAAGTATTTATTTACGAATCAAAAACGAAAGAAATTTACGAACGGTTTATGCTATAATGGGAGCGAGCTATAGAGCGCTGCATAATGACAGTCTTACTTTAGGCTATTTTTATAAAGCAATATCTCTCAACAAAAAGTATAATGATTCGATTACATTAGCTTCCACATACAGGATTTTAGCTAAATTTTATATACAAAAAAAGAACAAAGACTCTTCCTTATACTATGCCCGTAAAGCTGCAAGCATCCATACCGGAACCTTTGCAATGGATCTGGGCGATGATTGTGATAATTTAGCTAAAAGTTACGAGCTAAGCCATCAAAGGGATAGCGCGTATAAATACAAGACGATCGCACTCGCTACCTATGACAGTCTTTATCAGAATCGAATTAAAGGTTTAACAGGTTTTCAGCAGCTTTCTTTTGATCAGCAACAGCAATTGCAACGATTGGAAGCAGATAAGATTGCTGTACAAAACAGAACTAGAACATATACTCTTTTTGCAGGTTTAGGGCTTGCTATACTAATTAGCTTCTTTTTGTACCGTAATAGCCGACAACAAAAGAAAGCCAACCTGCTGCTGCAACAGCAGAAAAATGAAACTGAAGAACAGAAGCTGAAAGCCGAAAGCGCTTTACAACAACTGAAGTCGACCCAGCAACAACTCATCCAATCAGAAAAAATGGCCTCGCTGGGAGAGCTTACCGCAGGTATTGCCCATGAAATTCAAAACCCGTTAAACTTCGTCAACAACTTTTCTGATGTCAATACCGAATTGCTGGGAGAATTAGAAGATGAAATAGCATTGGGAAATATTGAAGAAGCGAAAGCAATTGCCGGTGATATTAAACAAAATGAATTAAAAATTAATCATCATGGTAAACGTGCTGATTCAATTGTAAAAGGAATGCTGCAACATAGCAGAAATTCAAAAGGAGAGAAAGAACCCACTGATATAAATGCACTTGCTGACGAATATCTGCATTTGAGTTACCATGGTCTTCGGGCAAAAGACAAATCATTTAATGCAAATTTTAAAACTGATTTTGATGAAGGGGTTGGCAAAATAAAAGTTGTTCCTCAGGATTTCGGAAGAGTATTATTGAACTTGTACAATAACGCCTTTTATGCTGTAAATGAAAAGAAGAAGCAATTGAATGAAACATATCAGCCAACAGTGTCAGTAAGCACACACAAGACAAATGACAGTATCTCGATACTCGTAAGAGATAACGGCAACGGCATCCCTCAAAAAGCACTTGATAAAATTTACCAGCCATTTTACACTACAAAACCAACAGGACAAGGAACGGGCTTGGGATTATCATTAAGCTGGGATATTATAAAAGCTCACGGCGGTGAAATAAAAGTGGATACAAAAGAAGGAGAATACACAGAATTTCTTATTATTATTCCGTCAAAAATAACCACAGCAGGGTGAAAGGGCTTTTATTCCTTTTTTTTAATAGAATACCCACCGATTATAATTATTAACCAATTAAGCGATATGAAAGTTTTAGTAGTTGACGATGAAGTGGATATGAAAACATTATTCGAGCAACGATTTAGAAAAGAGATCCGGAGTCAGCAGATCGATTTTGCATTTGCCAACTCCGGAGAAGAAGCGCTGAATTATCTTAATAAAAATAATCACGAAGCTGTGCTGATTCTGTCAGACATTAATATGCCGGGAATGAGCGGTTTGGAGTTGTTACAGCACATTAAAGAAAAGTACGAATTTCCGCCGCCGGTTGTGATGATGGTAACGGCATATGGCGACGACGAAAATTACAACCAGGCTATGAGCCTCGGGGCAGATGATTTCCTCACCAAGCCAATTGACTTTACTTTATTAAAAGAAAAACTAAAAACAGGCATTAATGGCTAAAATATTAGTGGCGGATGATGAGGTTGACCTGGAGATGCTGATAAAGCAGAAGTTTCGCCGGCAGATCCGTGAACAGAAGTACGAGTTTGTTTTTGCATTGAATGGTACCCAGGCTTTAGAGCAACTAGAAAAAAATCCTGATATAGCCATAGTGCTTAGCGATATCAATATGCCGGAAATGGATGGTTTAACGCTGTTGGGTAGATTACCGCAAGCAGCTCCGCTGGTAAAAGCGGTGATGGTTTCTGCTTATGGTGATATGGATAATATTCGCACCGCTATGAACCTTGGCGCTTTTGATTTTGTTTGCAAACCGGTGAACTTTCAGGATTTAGAATTAACTATCGAAAAAACGTTATTGCATGTAAGCCAGGTAAAAGAAACATTGCAGGCTATTAAAGAAAATAATATTCTGCGCATGTATGTCGACGAGAATGTGTTGAAGTTTATGGGTACAAAGGAATATGAATCATCGTTACTTACTAATGAGACTGTTGAAGCCACCGTATTATTTATTGATATCTGTGGCTTCACCTCCATCTCTGAAACAGAACCGGCGGACATTGTGGTTTCCCTGCTCAACAAGTATTTTGATGTGATGGTTAAAGAGATTCTTGCACAAGGTGGACACATTGACAAATTTATTGGTGATGCAATCATGGCGGTATTCAAGGGGGAGTATCATTTGGATCGCGCCGTGGAAGCGAGCTTAGCTGTACGCCGGCAAGTAATGGAATTACCAAGCCGATTGCAGGATGCGACTTTTCTGCCCCAGGTTTCTATAGGCATTAATAGCGGTGAAGTAATATCCGGTAATATCGGATCAGCCAGCCTTCGAAGATTGGATTATACTGTTATAGGAGATGTGGTGAATACAGCTCAACGACTTCAGTCAGAAGCTGGCAAGGGGCAGATCTTTTTAAATGAACACTGTTACGAAAAAATAAAGGAATCGTTCTCCTGCCAAAAAGTAGGCGAACGAAATTTGAAGAATAAAGCAGCAGCAAGCATGGTTTATGAAGTTCTTAATTAATTATATGATAACGGCGATTTCTAATTCCATTGATTTTAAGTCCTTACAGGAAGACGTACTCCAACATCTTCAAACCGGGTTGCTGACTCATCTCACAAGTCATAATGCCGCTCTTACCAGGGCTGCGCGGCTTCGGCACAAATTTTAACCGCGGCCGAAGAACTAAATGATTAGACTACTCTATTAGATTCTACTGCTGCCTAGTTTCATCACGCCGAATTTCTGAACGCCTATAAGAGTTATGAAGCTACCTGCTGAATTATTGTGCGCAAATTATAAAGTCATTCTATGAGTATATCTAAAAATATTGTTACACAAATCAATCATATGGCAATCTAATAAATGATCAACTGATTAGTGCGAGAGGCTTTGAACTAATTTGTTTCATTAGGCGCCAAAGTGAGAACAGATAGAGTGCGAGTTGTTTTCTTTATCTGTTCTGCTATTACTACGCCTGGAAATGTTTTGAATTGATTTGTCGAAATTGTATAATAAAACTTGTTAAAAAAAATGGTGCAGATAAGTGACGTCGACAGTATAAACTTTATAACGAATTGAAATAAAACGTTTTGGTCTGAAGGAATCATTTTGCTCCCCGACAACGAATTTTCCTGTTGCCATTTGTTCAAACCGTACAAGTGAGTGACACAACGATGTTGCTAATAATAACTAAAGCTGGTCCCCAAAAATTACTTCTGCAACTACAAGCCGACCATTTTTTGACGCTATCTATCCAATTGCTTACAGTTAATAGTCGTCGGTTTCATTGTAGTTGTCTTACTTAGGTGACACCAACAGTAGCAAGTTTATAAGAAATTGAAATAAAACATTTTATAGCTTTAAAAATACCGTGCTGCCCCGACTAAAAGCGGCTTCAGAAATGAAGCCGCTTTTCTATTATAACCATTCTTTTTATGACGTCCAAGATGGAAGTAGCCATGAAGCAGCAGTTCAAGCTCGAAGATTGGAACGAGCGAAAGGCAATGGCAAAGGCAAAAAAGGAGGAATTTAAACTATTGAACAATTACGTAGAGCCAATGCGCTCTTCTTTTGTGGAAAGTTACCACGACCTGCGATAAGTGGTCAATCGTATAGATGTACTTGACTATTAGTAGCCTTAGTGAGTACAAGTACTAGAATGTGAAAGTTGTGTTTGTTTTTTTTTGGAATGATATGATTTTAAAATTTCAGGTTATACTAATTTGATACACAAATAATGGAAACTTCTTTACCTTCAATTCCAAAACGGATCTCAGGATGTATTACGAGACAGCAGGGCAAGTGGAACCAGAAAGAGAGTTAGTGATCCTTTTAGGCAAAGGAAATGAGTCTGCTTTTGAGAAATTGTATCGCATCTACCACATCCGGATTTTAAGAAAACTTATTTTAATCTTGAAGGATGAAGAAATCGCCAAGGAGGTATTACAAGACATATTTTTGACGGTTTGGGAGAAGCGTTTAAGCATTGATCCTGACAAATCATTTAGATCCTATCTTTTTCGAATTGCTGAAAACAGAATGGTAGATGTTTTTAGAAAAGCGGCACGTGACAAAAGATTAGCTGATCATTTAGTCAACACCTCTCCTCTTTTATCTTGTAATACCGAAGAAAGGGTCGTTTTTAAAGAGAGTGACGCCATTTTACAGAAAGCAATAGAAAGTCTTCCTCCCCAACGTAAAAAAATTTTCGTTTTGTGCCGAATGGAAGGTAAAACCTATGAAGAAGTTGGTAGCCTGTTGGGAATATCAACAGGAACCATAAATGATCACATGGTAAAAGCAATTCGTACTATTAAGTCTTATTATGCTAAGTCAGCGGATATTGCAATACTACTTTTTATTGCACTCATGAGCTGACAATAGCCTTTCCAATATTTATTCAAAAAAATTTTTCTGTCGAGCATATATCTCCTACCCTTTAAGCGTAATAGCTAAAAGCCCAGTTGGAAAATCTCCCCTTAAAAGAACTGTTTAAACGTTACTTGCAAAACAAATGTGCTGAAGATGAAATCAGGGCAATCATTCAATATTTCGATACTGATAATGTCCTTGAGTTGCGCGAGCTAATACAGGAAGAGTTGGAAAAGACGGATGAAGATGGCGTCGATGAGCATTTACACCTCATTGGGGGTGAAGTTTTCAAAAAAATAAAACAAAAAATTAAAAACCAAAATGAAGAGGATGAAACGCACGTCGTTCATCTTGTTACCAAAAACAATATATTCCCATGGGCTCGTTTTTCTGCAGCCGCCTGCCTGATCGGTCTTTTAGGATCTGCCATTTATTTCACTACAAAGGAAAATGCGTCTGTACTGCCAATGCCCCGGCCACTTGCAGTGCAACCCACTAAAGACACCCTTGCTCCAGCCGGAAATAAGGCAATGCTCATTCTTTCCAATGGGCAGGAAATTAGCCTTGATGGTGCTCCTCCGGGTCAACTTGCGCAGCAAGCCAATGCGGTTATACATAAAACAGCGGATGGTAAAATAGAATACAACCTTCTTTCGGGTAATGCCGATTCCGCTCCTAAAATTGCCCTAAACATTCTAAAAACCCCGCGCGGTGGTAAATATAATCTAACACTTTCCGATGGTACGAGGGTGTGGTTGAATGCCGTTTCGTCCATTCGATACCCCTCCGTGTTTCCTGACAATAATAGGGAAGTAGAAATTTCCGGTGAAGCATATTTTGAAGTGGCACATGACTCCAAAAGGCCTTTTCGTGTTTTTACAGCCGGGCAAACCATTGAAGACTTAGGGACGCGGTTCAACGTAAACGCTTATGATGATGAACCCAATATGCAAACAACCTTGCTAGAGGGAAGTGTAAGGGTTTCAAATAAACTTCATTCGGCTCTATTAACACATGGCCAACAGGCCATTTTAGGAGCTAACCAATCGATTAAAGTAAATACCAATGCAGATATTGACGAGGTAATGTCGTGGCATCATGACCTGTTTAATTTCCAAGATGCCGATATCAAAACTGTAATGCGACAATTATCAAGATGGTACGATGTAGACATTACCTACGAAGGAAAAATATCGGAGCGACGCTTTTCCGGGAAAATTCATAGGAATGTCAGCGCTTTAAAAGTTGCAGACATTTTAAGCTACAAACAAATTCATTTTCGCATAGAAGGTCGAAAGATTATCGTTATGCCTTAGCGCTCTATTTACCAAAACTTAAACCAAACATCATGGGAGAAAAATCACTAAAACAAACTTAAAAGATAATTGCGAGGTAAAATCCTTAGAAGCGTTGGAAGCACTTCTAAGGTAACAGGCCGATCCTTGCATATCTGCTTTTAGCAAACAATTTGAAGGAATTTTAAACTAACCTAAACACGAAACTAATGATTTTCAATTACAATGCTGTAGCCATATCAAGAGTATGGCTTCCTCCGAAACTTATTTTGGTTATGAAACTTACAACGCTGGCTCTTATTCTTGCCCTGGGACATGCCAGCGCCAAAGGATACAGTCAAAAAATTACCCTCAATGAAGTGAACGTTCCATTGAAAAAAGTTCTTAAGTCAATCGAATCTCAGTCCGCCTACGTATTTTTTTACGACTCGAAGGACGTTGAAAAGTCTGTAAATGTTCGCGTTCGAAATGCTTCGATTGAGGAGGCTTTGGATGAGTGCCTAAAGAATGTGGGACTGAGCTACAAGATTATTGATAAAACCGTTCTTCTGCAACAGAAGGAGGCGTTTCAAAAAGCCCTGGCTGAGTTTTTACCACCGCCTATAAAGGGAAAGATAACGGATAGCAAAGGAACACCACTTGTTGGTGCAACCGTGGCTACCAAAGATGGAAAAAAGGTTACGGTAACCGATAGTGAAGGGTCTTTTCAGTTTAAAGATATTAGTGAGAGCGATATCCTGGTGATCTCCTATTCTGGGTTTACCACCCGGGAAGTTTCGGCAAGGACCGCTACTGCCGGCAGCATTATTCTTTCTGAATTTGTGCAAAATCTTTCTGATGTAGTGGTGGTAGGGTACGGAACCCAAAAGAAGGTCAACCTTACAGGTGCAGTTGCGATGGTGACGGCAGAAGCTTTTGAAAGCAGGCCTATTACTTCGGTTTCAACGGGCCTTCAGGGGCTGTTACCCGGACTTGCTGCTGTTAGCTTTACAGGTCAGCCAGGTGCTTCTAATGCTACTCTACGGATAAGAGGAGTAGGTACTACCAATAACTCTGCACCTTTTGTAGTAGTCGATGGAATTCCAGGTGACCTAAACTATTTGAACCCTGATGATATTGAAAGTGTATCTGTTTTAAAGGATGCTGCCTCTGCCGCGATATATGGCTCCAGGGCAGCGAACGGTGTAATTCTAGTTACTACTAAACACGGTAAATTAAATCAGAAGCCTGTTGTAACCTACAATGGCTACGTGGGATTACAAATGCCTACTGCTTTACCAAAAATGTTGGGTTCTGTAGAATACATGCAGTACCTGAACGAATCGCAAACCAATGTAGGTTTAGCTCCCACTTTTACTGCAGCTCAAATTGAAACTGCCCGCAATGGCAGCGATCCAAATTTTTACGCAAATACCAATTGGCCTAAAGCGTTATTCAAAACAAGTGCACCTCAACAAAATCATAATGTAAGTATAAATGGCGGCTCATCTGATGTAAGTTATTATCTATCCTATGCACGGCAAGACCAACAAGGCTTAGTGGTGGGCGATCAGTATGACGCGACTAGAAATAATGTGAGGTTACGCCTTAACTCAAACAAAATTCTAGACGTGTTTGACGTGGATGGAAACATTGCATTTATAGACCGTGTACAAAATCAGCCAGCCGACGAAACGGTGGTAGCAGGAGGTCCGATCTATCAAACACTTACAGCTTCGCCGCTAACCCCGGTATACTTTACCAACGGAACATATGGTTACGGCGGTGGTTCCGCAAATCCCGTTGCGACAGCAACAGTTGGCGGTTTTAATAAGTTGGCTTCGCAGGATTTTACCGGTAATATTTCACTAACAGCTCATATTTTGAAAAACCTCACTGCCCGTGGCGTTTATGGCCTTACAACAACAAATCAAACCGCAACTGCTTTTGCCAGAAAAGTAGATTATACTGATCCTAATACAGGTGCCTTTTTGTTCACCAACCGGGCAAGCAATTTCCTGCAAAATGCAAGTTATAAAAGCCGGCTGGGAAACTTGTCTGCCCAGTTGGATTACAACTTTACTGTTGGAGATAATCATGTTAAAGCCTTAGCCGGCTATCAACAAGAACAGTTCAGGTATGAAACTTTTTCAGCCTCTAAAACAAATTTTGTAAGCAACGACGTACCTATCCTGGATCTCGGAAGTGCCAATCCCCTGGCTGCTGGTAACGCTTATCAATATGCACTAAGATCCTATTTCGGGCGGATAAATTATGACTACCTGGAGAAATACCTGGTTGAGTTTAACCTAAGATACGACGGTTCATCCCGGTACGCACCGCAAAATCGTTATGGCGCCTTTCCTTCTGCTTCGGCTGGTTGGCGTTTTACCCAGGAAAATTTTGTCCGCAATGCAAAATCGTTGAACTGGCTAAATGAAGGTAAGCTCCGTGCTTCTTATGGCACTTTAGGAAATCAGTATGGCGCTGATGGACCTGGCTATTCTGAATGGTATCCATACATTGCCGTGATCGGCGCTGCCGGCACCGCTTCTACCAACATGCCTATCGGTAACACAACCACCACCAGTTTAGCACAGTCTATTCTATCAAATCCATACCTGCAATGGGAAAAGGTGAATATGCTCAATTTAGGTATCGACCTCAGTATGTTTAGGAACCGCTTAAGTATTACAGGAGACTGGTTTAATAAAAAAACAACGGGTGTTCAATTGAAGGTTCCTCAACCGGATGTAATAGGCTTAACGGTGCCTGATCAAAATGCAGGAACCGTCTCTAATAAAGGATGGGAGCTAATGGTTGGTTGGAATGATCACCTGGGAGCAGTTAAATATGGTTTGAATGCACAACTATCAGATGTAAGAAACCAGGTAACAGATCTGGGCGGCGTGCCGCCAACTATTGCCGACAGAATACGACAAGTCGGTTATCCGATTGATGCCTTTTACGGATATAGAACAGACGGACTTGCCCAAGTTTCTGATTTCAGCAAAGAACCAAGCACTGGCAAACTAACTCCTAATTTTCCCATTTTCACGGCGGATGCGGCAAAAATAGCCCCTGGAGATGTTAAGTTCAGAGACCTGAACGGAGATGGTGTAATTACGGCAGATAAAGATCGTGAGGTAATCGGAGATGCCTTTCCACGTTATACATATTCATTGCGAGGAAATGTGGGTTACAAGGGCTTCGAGCTGAATTTTTTCTTGCAAGGTGTAGGAAAGGCAAATGGTTATGTTACCGGGGTTGGTGCTAATCCGTTTTATGCAAACGGAGCGTATCCACAAGAGGTTCACCGCGACCATTGGACACCTGATAATCCTAATGCATGGTATCCAAGGTTTACTTATTTGGATAACAGAAATACCACCGCCCGTTTGTCAGATTATTGGCTGCAGGATGCAAAGTATCTCAGGATTAAAAATATACAGCTAAGCTATACTTTACCCAGGCAGTTACTTACGAGGTACCATGTTGACATGCTTCGCTTTTATGTATCTGCAGATAATTTATTTACAGCTACCAATTTTTTCTATGCTTACGATCCCGAAACCCCTTCAACCAATGGTGGCTATTACCCGCAGGTAAAAACGATTGTATTTGGGGTTAACATACGGCTTAAATAATAGGTTTTCTTTTACTAAGCTGTTAGAAAGTTATTTAAGTTATTTAAATTTTTTTAAAAAATTAATGAGATGAAAAATCTTAACGAAAAAGAAAATTCTTTACTTGGGCGCAGGCTATTCCTCCGTCATCTCTCCTTATATACGGCTGGTTCAGTTGCTATTCCCGCAGCACTTTCCATGTTTCTTACAAGTTGCAAGAAAGACTTTTTAAACCAGGAACCACTTGATGCTATTTCAAGTGGAGACTTTTGGAAAACGGATGAGCAACTCAAATTAGCGGTGAACGCGTGCTATATTGGCTTGCGCGGCAAGCCGACTATTGACCTGGAAAACATGGGTGACAATACCATTTATCCCACTGCGTCTGACTATTTAGCGATTTCCACCGGTCGCTATGACTTTAGCTTGCCGACGCTCAATACGGAATGGGTCAATCAATACACTCACATCAGGCGATGCAACTATTTCCTCGAAAATTATGAGAAGGCTACCGGCGTACCTGCTGCCTCACTAAAACAGTACGCAGGAGAAGCTAAATTCATCCGGGCGTATCTCTATAGTTACCTAGTTTTCTTCTTTGGAGATGTGCCACTTGTAACTAATACCCTCAATATCGGGGACGCTGAGTTAACAGCACCACGTGATCCAATGAAGACCGTGGTTACATGGATCTTAAAAGAACTGGACGATGCTGCTGTATTATTGCCCACTACTTACGCAAGTGCTGATTTGGGCCGTATCACAAAAGGCGCAGCCTTAGGATGGAAGGCGAAAGTAGCCTTGCACTACAAAAACTACACAGTAGCGGAGAAAGCCGCATCAGACGTGATGGCTTTAGGCGTTTATCAATTATTTAATACCGGTAATACCGGCACCAACTATAACAACTTATTTAAGTACACCGGAAAGTTAGCTAACGGCAACAATAAGGAAACCATACTTGCACGTCTGTATTTAGCTAACGTGTCAGTGCACAATATGAGTAGGGAAACCCAGGTACCAGATCAAACTTCCCGGTTTTCACCTACCAAATCTCTTGTTGATAGCTACTTGTGTAGCGATGGTAAACCTATTGGCGTTTCTCCGCTTTACAGTGAAGCATCTTATGCTGACATTTTTAAAAATCGTGATCCGCGCATGTCGCAAACTGTCCTGGCCCCGGGATCGGCATGGGGTGGCAAAGCAGATGGTATTTCAAATGGAACAACCCTGATATATAACTCCCCTAAATTCAACGCAGATAAAAAAGGTACCGTAACCTCAACGGGCTACTATTTTACCAAATACGTCGAGCTTAGTACAGTAGATCTGGTAACGCAGGATGCAAATGATATCCATCTGCTACGGTATGCAGAAGTATTACTCATTTATGCTGAAGCACGATTAGAACAAGGGACTTTAACGCAAGCTGATATAGACAAGACAATTAATTTATTGAGACGTCGGGTAGGAATGATCGATATGAAAATTTCGGATATAGCTGCCTGGGGAGGAGACTTACGTACCGAAATCAGAAGGGAAAGAAGAGTCGAGTTGGCTTTGGAAGGTCAGCGTTGGTTTGATATCGTCAGGTGGCAACAGGGAGCAATATTAACGCAAGACGTAAAAGGAATGAAAAAGAGTTTGATACCGGCAGCGAACCAGGCATTTGTAAGCGCTCTGCAAACGGATGCTAACGGGTATTTAATTGTCAACACTTCGAGGATATTTTCTGACAAAAATTATTTATGGCCGGTTCCAATTACACAGTTGCAGAAAAACCCTGCTCTAGGTCAAAATCCAGGGTGGTAACCATGAATGCAACTGAACAAACTAAGTGATAAGATGGGATACACTCGCATCTACTTTAAATTTGCCCTCTCATGGATGGTTACTGCCCTATTTTGAATCACCGCGCAGGCTAAGGTTAATAATTCTACCCAATCGGCATACGATTCAATCAGACGCGTGCTACCTCAATATGCCCAGTCGTTTGAGGTAGCATTTATTTCAAAAGATCAGGGTAAGGACGTGTCAATTGTTTAAATCCACCGCAAACAAATTTTTGGTTGTGATGGATGACATTAATACATTGCTGGCATCCCATAAAGGCTTTTTGCTTGGCAAATGGTTAGCGAGTGCCAGGAGCATGGGCAATACAGAATCGGAAAAAGATTTGTATGAAAGAAATGCCCGTAATCAGATCACGCTGTGGGGCGATAAGTACAGTCCGTTGCATGATTATGCGTGCAAGCAGTGAGCGGGTATGCTTTCTGATTTTTATAAGCCTCGGTGGCAACAATTCTTTTAATACGTCAATGACCAAATTGAAGGTAAAAAGCCTGTGGACGAGAAGGCTTTTGAGGTACAAATAAAGAGTTGGGAATGGGACTGGGTAAATGGACATAAAGAGTTTGGCAGCGAGCCCGTTGGAAACGCCCTACTTACAGCTAAAAACATGCACAGGAAATACCGGGCTGGTGTGGATGCATTACCTTAGGAAATTCTTGTTCTATCAGCCGAAAAATGTTATCGCTAAAATAAAACAACTACCTTTTACAACCCGGCTGCCCTTCGAAGGGCGTGGCAGCTGCACAATAAAAACCTACACAATGCATATGAGAAGGAAGTTTTTAATGACCGGCGTAAGTATGATGCTGGCCATTTCGATGATCGCGCAAACCAGTACATTCAACGGTTTGGATATGAACATGGGTAACTTGTCGAAAGTGTCAGATGCTCAAACGCGTTCCATTAGTCCCGAAAATTTTACGGGCGCTAAAGGTAAAGGTGGTATGGCAGATCCGGTAAAAGATTCCGGAAGGCGAAATGTTACGAATGCCGCCTGGCAAGCAAGGGATTTAGGGCTGGGATGGAAAGTCAATCCCTTCATTATTGTGAATCCAAAAGAAACAATCACAATTGCGGAAATTCAAGGCGAAGGTGCTATTCAGCATATTTGGATGACACCCACAGGTAACTGGCGTTTTTCGGTGCTTAGGTTCTATTGGGATGACGAGAAAACGCCTTCGGTAGAAGTTCCTGTCGGCGACTTTTTTGGAATGGCCTGGAATGAATACGCGCCCTTAAACTCATTGGCTATCACGGTAAACCCCGGCAGTGCATTTAACTGTTACTGGAAAATGCCGTTTCGTAAAAAATGTAAAGTCACATTGGAGAATGTAAATGATAAGGACCAGATGAGGCTTTATTACCAGATCGATTATACGCTTACTAAAGTTGATCCCACCGAAGCTTACTTTCATGCCCAGTTCAGGCGCTCAAACCCAACACAAGGGTCAATACACACCATTCTTGACAATGTGAAGGGCAAAGGACAGTATGTGGGCACATTTATGGCGGTTGGTGTAAATAACAATGGATGGTGGGGCGAAGGGGAAATCAAATTTTTTATGGATGGTGACAAAGATTTTCCCACTATTAGCGGTACAGGTACCGAGGACTATTTTTGTGGCTCGTACAACTTTGAAAATAAAAAGACCCACCAGTATGAGCCTTTCTCCACTGCTTATGCCGGAATGCATCAAGTGATAAAGCCCGACGGGTTATACGTTTCGGAGCAACGCTTTGGAATGTATCGCTGGCACATTCAAGATCCAATACGCTTTGACAAAGACCTTAAAGTCACTATTCAGGATTTAGGCTGGCGACATAACAACCGATACTTGTTGCAACATTCAGATATTTCCACTGTCGCTTTTTGGTACCAGCTAGAACCGCATACTCAATTTTTAAAACTTGGATCGAAAGATGACCTTGAGGTGGATTAATATTTTTAGGATGTAACAAATCCTGTTATATCCTTTGCGTGGTTGCGTTAAATGGCTACTTTTTGGACATTTTATTCGATGAGGCGCAACAATTGATCGATCTTCATTGGGATCATAGAACAGGCAACGTTGATGCCTCTACTTCGACTGTTATATTAAGCGGGAAGCCGATGCTATTTAGCATCTGTTTAAAGTAGGCGCGCAGTTTGATGCTGTTGAAATAAAAGCGAGGCAAATTCCGGGAGCCATCAGGTACACAGAAGCATTGATCATGTGAGGAATGGCAACGTTAATGCCGGCTACTGATACCTGGAGTAATATTAAAGTCGCTACCACGGCAAATCGGTTCTCTTCGCAGTATGCGATAAATTTTGGTATCCCGTTAAATAAAAAAACAGGTTGTTCACCCTTAAGTCTTTCTGTTTGTCGGTGATTGAACGTGATCGTTTGCATATTAATCAAGTTATGCAAATATCAACTGGACTGTAACCAAGAAAGATGATGCAGGTCATCCTTCTACAAAACATTTGTCACCCCAAAAGGTCCCGTTTATAGGACGTTTGGGAATGCCGTTAGGACAGGCAAAGAGCATCGACTAGTCCTTATTGTTCTCAAAGGCACCAACAGGAAACGCACCACTGGAACCAGGGGTAGTTCTGGAGGTTTCAGGAATAGTGTCATTCCTGATAATATCGTCCTGCAGCCGATCTATGCTGTCTAACAGGCTTTCGTCTTCAGCTGGTTTATTTTCTGCATCTGTTGAGGTATCCGTAGTCATTTTACTAACTTCCTTTTCTTCGTCGTTCATACTTTGCATTTTAATCGTGTTTATTCTACTATTCATTTTACAGAAAAAATCATTCCTGCCAGTCTTCTGTAAAGCAACCAGTATACAATTTTCCATCCTGCAAAAAAGTGAGAAACAGAAGTAACTAAGGTTTTATTTTAGCTGCACTCCAGTTCATTTTAAAGGCTCTTCACACCAAATATTTTGTTATTTGTTTTAATCCTTAACGGTATTGTTAGGTTTTTTTTTGTTGGTCAGTAGTGCAGAGATCAGCACCGTGAGACTGTGCAAAAACTAAAAATATATTTTATTTCTCAGGAATCTTTAGAGTAGTATTTGTTGTCTGGTAAGGTATGAACGTACAAAAAGGGATATCACGGGAACAAATGTGGATGATAAGCCTTGATATGGAGGTTAGTGGAGATAGTGTGGCTCGTTTGATTGATTTATTTGTGGGTCATCTTGATTTAGGAGCGCTTGGATTTACAAAAACGAAAGCCAAAAAAGAAGGTTGTCCTATGTTCCAGGCCAGCGATCTGCTGAAGCTTTATTATTACGGGTATTTCAATCGTATTCGTTCCTCCAGACGGCTGGCTGGCGAATGTTGTCGGAATGTAGAGCTGTGGTGGTTGCTTAATCAGTTAAAGCCCGGTTATCATACGATAGCAGATTTCAGAAAAGATAATCCTGTTGCTTTAAAGAATTCTTTTAAAATGTTTGTTTCTTTCTAAAGGGTGAGGAACTGCTGGGGGGGTGAGTTAGTAGCAATAGACGGAACTAAGATAAGGGCACAGAATAATAAGAGCAATAATTACAATGAGGCCAAATTGAAGAAGCATTTAGAATATATAGAAGCAAAGGCTGAGGGCTATATCCAGGAGTTGGAGCAGCAGGATGCAGCCGAGGACAAAGAGGCGGCGGAACTTAACAAAAAACAAATTGCTGAAAAGCTTAAGACACTTGGCGACAGGAAGACTAAATACGAGGGCTTGCAAACTACATTGCAGCAAAGTCTAGAGAAACAAATAAGTACTGTAGATGCAGATAGTCGCTCACTTCCAATTAAGGACCGGATAACCGATGTATGTTATAATGTACAGGCAACTAACGACAGCAAACATAGCTTAGTAGTAGACTTTGATACGATCAATAAAGGGGATCAGGGACAATTAAACGTTATGTCAGAAAAGGCTAAGGAGATCCTTGAAGTAGAAGAGCTTAGGGCCTTAGCAGATAAAGGCTATCATGTTGGAAAAGACCTTCAGGCAGCAAAGGAGAATAATATTACTACTGTTGTAGCCTATCCCCAACCTCGTGACAGGTCAGACAAAATAGATCCGGCTTACTACACTGATAAGTTTGTTTTTGATAGCCAAAGAGATACATATACTTGTCCTGCCGGTTGTGAGCTTACTACAAATGGCATGGAATACGTCAAGGGGAAAAAAGACAGAACAAGCTACAGGGTAAAAACATATACAACCACAGCTTGCTGCACCTGCCCTTTTAAGAAATCCTGTACAACTTCCAAATACCGAAAGATAGACCGAAGCGAGTACCAGGAGATAATAGATGAGAACAATAAAAGGGTAGATGAAAATCGTGATCTGTACAAACGACGACCACTGATATCAGAGCACGTCTTTGGAACGTTTAAACGAAGTTGGGGCTACACTTACACTTTAGTAAAAGGCCTCGAAAAAGTAAATGGTGAGATGGCAATAATATTTACAATGTATAACTTAAGGAGAGCTATATCCATACTTGGAATAGATGAACTGAAACGACGATTAACAGAGTGGAAAAATGTTAATAGAGCTCAAAAAACAGCCATTTTACGCTCCATGCTGTTATACCACTTGACATATAAGAAAATGATCGCATAAACAAACTAACAATGACAGCTTCTATAACGGGTGACAGGACTATCATATTTCATAAAGTATAATATGAAAAATGGAAAGAGGAGATTTTTCACAGTCTCCCGTTGTGTCACTCACTTGTACTGGTTTGCCAACTGGGAGCAAGGATAAGGCAGGCCACCAGGGTCAAGGGGCATGAACAAATTAAATGCAAACATTGCCTTGACACGAGGTTACTATTCGTGCCCCTGGCTACTATCAGAACAGAGGCCGGATAGCACCGGACTGTAATCAAGTACGGCAGGCGCTGCTTTGAAAAGATATGGTATAAGAGAGTGACACAACCGGAGTTTGCCGCAGAACAAATGCCTGGTACAAAAAAAATGGCAACTGGTTTCCTGTTTACTATAATAACGCTCCATTTCCCCCTTGCATTGTTCTAATACTAGACAAGCCTGGTCTGTACCAGAGCTGGACCTGCGCTTAGCTGGCCTGGTAATCAAGACGCCACTTCCATGCAGGTTTTCATGTCATAAAGTTCTCGAATATTCGTCTTAGATCCATTTGCTGACATACCAAAGAAATAAAATATTTATCGTTTGTGATATATTATATTTAGCAAAACTTCTTTCTTAAACCCTACTTCTTAGCCCGATGAAAAAAATTTTATTCCTCACGCTATTTTTATTTCTGTACCACATAAGGGGCCGCGCTCAGACTGGCATGCTCGATCCTGCTTTTGGCACGGAAGGGCATGTTGTGGTACGAAATGATTTTGCAGCGACTGTGTTTCAACAGGATGGAAAATTATTGGGGGTAGTGAAGGATGGTGTAAATCTTCTCCTGTACAGGTACAATACCGACGGTTCTGCAGATGCCTCCTTCAGCAATGGCGGCGTTGCAAATGCGATCTTGCCGCCCGGTGATGAAATTATTTCCGTCACTGAAACTGCAGACGGTAAGATAGTCGTCCTCAATAATATCACCAATGCTTTTCCAATCGGCAAAATGGTGATTATCCGTCTGGAAAAAAATGGCCTCCCTGACCGGACTTTCGGCGAAAATGGGGTAACCATTGCAAACTATGGTTCCATTCATGGGGCAAATTTTCTGGCTGACGTAGCAACGCAGGGTGCTGCAGAAATGATTGTTTCAGCACGCATAGGAGGCCCCGGTGGTAGTTATATGGAATATAGTCGTTTTAACGCTGCGGGAGAAAGGATTTCTACCGGCGCATTTGCCGCGGCCGGTTATTTTCATACGGGGCCTACAAGTATTGCCATACAGGACGATGGAAAAATAGTAGTCGGAGGATTTGCTTCACGCCTCTCGCCAATCCCTGGCAATCAATTCGGCTTGTTTCTTCTCCGCCTTAATAAAGACGGAACGCCTGATGCAACCTTTGGGACTAAGGGGACCGTAGTATCAGACATCAGCGAAGATTTAATTTCTCTGGTTATAGACGGAAGGGGGAACATTGTTTTCTCGGGCAGTGGCAACAAGTTGATACGCTATACAAACAATGGTTATCCCGATGGCAGTTTCGGATCAGAGGGGGTGGTAAAAACGGATTTTCAAGTCAATAAGTTACTAATAGAAAGTGATGGAAAGATCCTGGCAGGCGGTGTGTCCGATGGTGACTTCGCTGTAGGCCGGTATACCGCTGCAGGCCTTCCGGACCAGGCATTTGGTATGGCAGGAAAAACGATCAGCAATTTTGGTGGTGATGAAAATGTTGCCGACATTCAATTATTCCGTAATCATCTTTTTGCTTACGGGACCGGGATTCTTGCCGCCTATAGCATCCTTGATATCCCGACTGTCGCAAAAATTGTTTGTCCTGCAGATATAGTTGCAGGCAGCGATCCTGGTAAGTGTGGCGCACTGGTAAATTACCCTTCGGTGCAACTAGTCGATCAGTACGGCCAGCCCATACAGGCAGTGTCCCCAACCTTTACGATAACACAAACAGCAGGCCTTACCACTGGCGCTGAATTTCCCGTAGGTACCACCACCAATACCTTCGCCATAGATGCAGATGCCACGAAGCAAACCTGCAGTTTTATCGTTCGAGTCAGTGACCAGCAAGGACCTGAAATAAATGGGTTGTCAACCAGCACAAGTTCTATCTGGCCTCCCAATCACAAAATGCAAGATGTTGAGCTCTTTTATACCCTGGCTGATAATTGTGCAACTCCCGATGTTGTGCTCTCTGTCACCAGTAGTGAATTGCCAATACTCGGCAATAAAGAGGCGGCCTCAGGTGACTGGCAAATTATAGATGCACATCACATACAACTAAGGGCTGAGAAATCAGGTAATGAGTCAAGATTATATACGGTGACCATCACGGCTACGGATCAATCCGGTCATGCTACGCAAAAACAGGCAATAGTAACTGTGCCCGGTGATCATTCAGGCCAAAGAGTGGCCTTGGGCAGCAAGGAAATGACTAATGTAGCAGCGACGGAATCAGCTGAATTGTTTGTCAGGGTATTCTCAAACCCTGCACCTGTTGACTTTACCCTCTTAACGAGCAGCAGTGTTGGCACACCGCTCCATTTAAAAATTTATGATGCGATCGGAAGGCTTGTCGAGGTGAGAAACAGCCTTGCAGCGAACGGCACCATTATCATTGGCAATGCCTATCGTCCCGGGATCTATTTTGCAGAAGTAGGGCAAGGCGGTAGAAGGGTGGTGGTAAAACTGATAAAACGCTAATGTTCGCCAGCGGCACTTTTACTGTTTGCGTTCCTTTTCACCGACGTCTGAAATGAACCTGCGAAGAGTCGTAGGAAATGGCCTCTATAATGCATAAAAGTTCACCTTCACTGGCACGTCATGCAATAGAAACGGCCTGCCCGGCAGTTGCAGTAAAAAAGGGCCCCATGGCCTGAAATTATTGCTCCCTTTAAATGCAATATAAACGAAAGACGAGCGACCTTAAGATGCTCAGTTTGCACACAAGCACGGCGTTAATTCTATTAATTAGGTAACAGGTTTTCCACTAAAAAAAAGTTATGGCAAATTCGACCCACGAAACAGCAGGAGCCGGCAACTATGCGGATATCAACGGAATCAGTATGTACTATGAAATTCATGGTGGCGGATTTCCAATGGTCCTGGTACATGGTGGTGGCTCTACCATTGATACCACTTTCGGCAGTATTCTGCCAATGCTTGCTAAAAGCAGTTTTGTTATTGCTGTAGAATTACAGGCACATGGTCGTACGGGTGACCGCGATACACCGGAAAGTTTTTCCCGCGATGCAGATGATGTGGCAGCCCTACTGACCCATCTTCAGATACAGAAAGCAGATATTTTTGGTTTTAGCAATGGTGGGCAAACTGCTTTAGAGATAGCATTAAGACATCGCGACATGGTCCGAAGCCTTGTTGTGGCTTCGGCCTTTTATAAAAGAACGGGCGCACCACCGGAATTTTGGGAGGGCTTTAAAGATCCTGACTTCAACGTTATGCCGCAGGTATACAAGGATGAATTTATGAGGATAAACGGCGATGATAAAGCACTACACAACATGTTTAATAAGGATGTGTACCGGATGCTGAATTTTACAGATTGGAAAGAGGAACAGATCCGGACGATTGACTGTCCCGTGCTCATTGTCATCGGTGACCAGGATCTTACAACACCCGAACATGCAGTAGAAATGTATCGCCTGATGCCAAATAGCAGACTGGCAATATTGCCTGCAAATCACGGAAGTTATCTTGGCGAGGCGATGTCCAGGCCCATTAATAACCAGGTGCCAAATGCATTCCTGGCTATTCTCGAAGATTTTATTGCGGCGCTTCCTCCTTACGGTGGCGACCTCCGTTCATAATTAAGGCCGTAAGAACCGAAACAAACATCGGGGAACTGACCCGCCGGTGATGCCAGGTGATCTCACGGTAGTTCCATTAGCAGACCTACCCGATCGGCCAGAAGTGGTAGGTTTTCTTATGCCTGCAGGCTCAGCATTTGCCAAATGGCCGAAAACTAGTAAGGTGCGGGGCAACCTTCAATTCTACTGACAAAGTCCCCCTGAGAATGAAAAGTCGGCTACTTGGTGAAACACACTATCCGTTCGAAGCAGAATTGGCGCGGGTAAAAAATAAAAATAAGTAGCAAAACTTTAACACTTATAAAAATCTTATATTCGTTGTTCTCATCTCACAAATACCTAAATAAAAATCTATGAAAAAAACATTACTATTCCCTATTGTCGTTTTCGCGCTCATGATCGCAGCTTATTTTACTGGTTGTAAAAAATCCTCGACGGTAGAGGCCGATGCGAATGCGTTGACAGCAGACGAACAATCACTGGTTGCCGCTGCTGGCTTTAACAGTAACTGGACGGAAAAGACTGAAAATGGTGCTTTTAGAATTGAGCAGGACATTGTATTGACAAACGAACAACTGCAGGAGATGGCCGGAGCAGCGCCGTCGCACAACCTCATTGTGGCCAATGAAGAACATTACCGCACCTTCAACCTGGTGAGCACACCTTCCAGTGGCAGCAGGGTGATCACGGTGAGATTAACGGATGGTTTTCCCGCCTATTACTCTACAGCACTTGACCATGCCCTGGCCAGGTATAACGGTTATGGTTTAAGAATTTCATTTCAACGGGTTAGTACGGGTGGAGAAATTGTCATTACAGCAGCAAATTTGGGCACTTCGGGCGGCGGTTGTATTCTTGGCCAGGCTTCCGGTTTTCCCACCTCGGATGGCAATCCTTCCTCGGGTTTTACCCTGAGTAACAGCAGTTGTGCAACCTCCTACATTAATACGGTTGATAAGGCAGATGAAGTGATCGCACACGAAATGGGCCATTGCATTGGCTTCAGACACACGGATTATAAGAAAAGAGCAAGTTGCGGCCCTGGTGCGGGTGAAACGGCCGGTACGATCGGAGCAGTACATATTGACGGTACCCCGACAAATGTAACGGCTGCTTATGATTCCTGGATGATGGCGTGTACCAATAGCAACCCTAATTTCAACGCTGCGGACGTTGTCGCATTGAAGAACATTTACTAGATAATTGAACCTGCAAACCCTTCATTCAGCACGCAGGGTTTGCAGGTTTTCTGCTAGCCGCAACACAAATTCCAGATACGGCCAGCGCCCTAATGCGGTGCAGTACAAGAGTGCGACGCAACAATAGGTGAAGGAG
>Ga0181463_1000010_pt1 | contig 28330 bp, 25 predicted proteins | sample InSIn1gowninarea_FD_119071 | JGI IMG/M metagenome (GOLD analysis project Ga0181463, IMG submission 119071) | Clean room microbial communities from NASA Spacecraft Assembly Facility at Jet Propulsion Laboratory, Pasadena, California, USA -... ... | reverse complement strand
AAAGAACTTATTGATAGTAAAGACCTTATACCCAATGTATCGGTGGATTGTACTATTTTTGGGTTTCATGATAATATCCTGAAAGTCTTATTATTAAAGTACCACGACCTAAATTTGTATTCACTTCCCGGTGGTTTTGTTTTTATTGATGAAGATTTAAGAGAAGCTGCAGATCGTGTTTTGTATGAAAGAACACATCTTAAAGGGCTGTTTTTAGAACAGTTTCATACTTTCGGAAGACTAGATAGAACACACAATAATGTTCACAAAACATTGATCAATAACAAAGGTCTTGACGTTCCTAAAGATCACTGGATTTTACAGAGATTTATCACAGTTGGATACTGCAGTCTGATAGATTTTACAATGGCCAATACTTTTCCGGATGCTTTTAATGAATCTTGTGCCTGGTTTGAAGTAAATAAACTTCCGCAAATGGCTTTTGATCACGACAGGGTTATTGCCGAAGGATTAGAATATTTGCGAAAGAACATTGATACTCAGGTTGCTGCAAGTAATTTGTTACCCGAAAAATTTACAATGAAAGATTTGCAGTCGTTGTATGAAACAATTTTAGGTGAAAAATTCAGACGAAATAATTTTCAGCGCAAAATATTAAGTACCAATTCTTTAGAAAGAATGGAGAAGTTATTTGATGGTTCCGCAAATAAAGCACCTTATCTCTATAAGTTTATTAAAAAGTAGTTTTTTCTTTCTTTAAAAAAGTTTTCTTTTCAGCATTCCGAAAAAATCTTATTTTTAGGAAAATTAAATTACATGTCATATTATCCTCTTACAAGCATTCCCGATTACTACGGGATTGATGCCTTACTTACCGAAGAACACAAACTTATACGTCAATCTGTAAGGGATTGGGTGGAGAGTTTTGTAATGCCAAATATTGATGAAGCAGCTCAAAATCATACCGATCTGCCGAATCTGATGAAAGAATTGGGGAAGATTGGTGCATTAGGACCATACATTCCTGAAGAATACGGTGGTTCTGGTCTTGATCAGATTTCTTACGGTTTAATTATGCAGGAATTGGAAAGAGGAGATTCTGCGGTGCGTTCTGCGGCGTCGGTACAAAGTTCTTTGGTAATGTTCCCGATCAATGAGTTTGGTTCTGAAGAGCAAAAAAAGAAATACTTACCCAAGCTAGCTTCCGGTGAGATGATAGGATCTTTCGGTCTTACAGAGCCCAATCACGGTTCAGACCCAAGCTCAATGGAAACTTATTTTAAAGATATGGGAGATCATTATCTTTTGAATGGAGCCAAAATGTGGATTACCAATTCTCCGTTATGCGATATTGCTGTGATTTGGGCTAAAAATGAAGAAGGAAAAGTACAGGGATTAATTGTTGAAAGAGGAATGGAAGGCTTTACCACTCCCGAAACTCACAATAAATGGAGCTTAAGAGCTTCTAAAACCGGTGAATTGGTTTTCAACGATGTGAAAGTTCCAAAAGAAAATTTATTACCTAGTGTAACAGGATTGAAAGGACCTTTATCTTGCTTAAACTCTGCACGATACGGAATTTCTTGGGGTGTAATCGGAGCAGCAATCGACTGTTACTGTACGGCTGTTCAATATTCTAAAGAAAGAAAACAGTTTGGGAAACCAATCGGTGGGTTCCAACTGCAACAGAAAAAATTGGCGGAATTTTTAACAGAAATTACTAAAGCTCAATTGCTTTGTTTACAATTAGGGAATTTGAAAAACGACCACAAAGCAAGTCCTGCTCAGATTTCTATGGCAAAGCGAAATAATGTGAAAATGGCAATTGATATTGCAAGAGAATCACGTCAGATTCTTGGCGGAATGGGAATTATGGGAGAATTCCCAATGATGCGTCACGCTGCAAACCTAGAATCGGTAATTACATATGAAGGAACACACGACGTTCACTTGCTGATTACAGGTCTTGATATTACAGGAATTAATGCTTTTTAGGCTAAAGTTATATTTTCTCAAACCTCACAGGTTTTTAAAAACCTGTGAGGTTTTTGTACTTCTAAAATTAATTTTTCCGCTCTATTAACTTCGGTCAAATTAATAATTATAATTTTTCACATTTTCGAGGAAACTGATTTCAGGATTCAGAATTTCATATATTAAATTTTGAATAGAAACCATAGCCTCATCAAGACTTCCCTGAGTAAATTCTAATGACACTACTCCCTTTTTGGCATCCGCAAAACTCCAGATTCCTGTTTCTACAGGAAATCCCCAAAATTCGGGTAAACTTTGTATCACATATTGGTACAAACAAAGCTGCATCGCCTGTTTTCTATCGCTGTTCTGGAAATAGTCTGATTTATTTAACTCATCAATTTTCACAGTAAGATTTTTTGTTTTTGCAGTTTTATAATCGATAATCCTCACTGTTCCGTTTAACCGGTCAATCCGGTCGATAAAACCAAAGAAAGAAACCTTATCAGATCTTTCTTCATTCAGATAAAAATCTACACTTTCAAATCTTCTTTCAATATCAATTATTTCTAAAGAATTGCCAGCTTTTATCAATTCCAGATCATAATTCAAAATATTCTCAATTACTTTTTTAGCAATGGCTTTATGAATGAAATTCATCCCTTTATTGTAAAATTCAGGCTGATGTTTTAGCTTTTCAATAGCAATATTTATAAATTCATCTATCCGTTTAATTGAAGTCTGTAAATCATTTGATTTTAAAACTTTACCTTTTAATACTTCATAAACTTCTTGAAGCGTGTAATGAACTAAATTTCCGTAATTTCTAATAGATAATTCTTCTTCAATTTCATCCGTTTCAGAGGTATTTAAAATCTTTGAAAGATAAAAATCAATCGGATTATAAAGGTAGCTTGTTAAATGTGAAGCCGAAACTTTTTCTTTCCATTTTAAAAGCTGCTGTTGAACAATTTCAGTCTTGAAAATCTCGATTGGCTGGCTCAAAATAGGTTCGGAAGAATTTTCAACTATAACGTGCTCGATATGATGAGAACTTTCCATTTCGATCTGAGTAATAAACCTGCTTTTTTCTCCCGTATTTACTCCTGAACTTAGTGCGTTAAAAAGTAAATGTACATTCTGTGCATCCTGAATTAATCGATAAAAGTGATACGCATAAATACTGTCATTTTCAAGGAATGTATGCAAGTCAAAGTGCCTTCTTATATCAAAAGGAATATAGGTATTTTGTGAATTTCCGAGTGGTAATTTCCCTTCGTTAACCGATAGTAGGATGACGTTTTCAAAGTTTAAAAGACGGGTTTCCAATAGTCCCATCACCTGAAGTCCCTTTAACGGTTCACCCTGAAAATCTATACTTTCTGAATTAATATGTTGGTTGATAAGGATTTCAAGCGTTTCCATCTTGATTTCAAAACCATAAGGCGTAATCTGATTTTTAATAATTCTGAATGCATTTTCAAAATGAGAAACGTTTTCATACTGAATATCATCCAGCTCAAGCCATTTAATTTTTTTGCAGAATGCTATAAGATCATCCAAAAACTGATATCCGGAATCTGCTTTCTGAAGTAAATTAAAATAAGAAAGGTCACCCAAAAGCTCAGTTAAAAGCTTTTGTGAAATATAAACGATATTTCTTTCTTCTATTTTAGATTTGAAATCGTTAATTACTTTTTCGTCGTCATCAGATTTTGGCAGTTCTTCAAGAATTGGATAAACATCACGGTAATAATAAGAGGATTTGCTCTTTTCAAGCTGTTTCTGAAGGTAAAAAAGCTGTTTTACTGCATTAGAAAAAGAAAGATTTTTCAGTGGAAAACCCATGGTAATATTTAGGTTTTCAACTTCATGCATTACATCCAGACTTGCAGGAAGAAGATTTTCATCAAGCAAAACAACGGCCGTGTTGGTAAATGTTTTATTATTGATATTTTTAAATAATTCAGGTAAAATCTTGGTCTGCGTTACATTACCCGAGACTTCGTAGACTTTTATGTTTTTAGGTTGGTTAAAGTCATCTTCGATCCAGTTGAAAGCTCTGCTGTCATTGAATTCTTTCCACATTTTGTGATTTCGAAGAAATTTTCCGGCCTCCTGCCTTTCGTCATCAAAATAATATCGGTCTGCCTGAAAAAAACATTGTGCTCTATTCCACTGGAGAAGATTCCTTACTAATTTTTCTTCAACAGGAGTAAATGCGTTGAAACCGCAGAAAACAAAATTTTCGGTATTGTTTTTCGCAAACTCCCCTATTTTTGCTTTTGCCGATTCGTGAATCATTCCCGGAGTTGCCCAGTTTTTTTCTTTCAGTTTCTTCTTTAAAACAGGAAGAAAAATATTCATATTGCGCCAGAAATTCAGGAATTTTTTTCGCGGAATTTCATCGTCATCACCCAAATCCTGTGCCCATTCTTTTATACGTTCTTCATCAAACATATATTGTAAAACGGCTTCATCAGAATCTGAAAATTTCAAAATATCATCCCAATCTTTTTGGAGTGTAGGAAACCATTTCAAAAATTCGGAAAAATCGTCGTTTGGAATAAGATTTAAGCTTTTATAAACATCAAATGCGAAAAGCCACAAAGAAATCCCCTGAATAGTCTGTTGATCTACGATATTAACGATCAGCTCTTCAATCGTATAAAAATTAGGAAGAAACCCGGAATAATTATTTTCTTCTAAAATCTGACGTATAAAAACGATCGGTCTTTTACCAGGAAGAACAATACTAAATTGCGATAAATCAGTATTTTGGGCTAATAATTCATCGATGATTTTATTTAGAAATTTCAAAGTTTCTGGTAGTTGTTTAGTTTTTCGAGTTCTTCTGTAATCAAAAGATTGTATTCTGCCTGCTTTTCTTTATTCATTCCATGCTCGGTAGCACGGTCGTAATTAGCTTGAAAATTTTTGTATTCGGAAGAGATTTTCGCATAAATTGATTTGAAAAACTTATTGTAATCGGCTGTTGTTTTTATTTTTTCTGAAACTTCCTTTCTGAGTTTTCTGGCATGAATTTCGGCGATATCAAAATGTTTTTGCTCATGAAGCAATACATAATCATTGATTCTTTTGACATCCTTCCATGATTTGTTCTCATTAAAAACCGTCTTAATAGTGATTTTTACGGGAACTTTAGGATCGCTTGATGTCGTTGCAGAATATTCCCAGCCGCAATGGGTGTAGGCCACTACTGTTGAACCACCAAGATTATTGGTTTTGCTTTTAAAATTATCCCAAATCAATTTTTGATCTTCGCTCCAGTAAATGTTTTGAGCTGATATATTATTGAAAATCAATACAAAAACTATTAAAAAAAACCTCATTATTCCACTACAATTGTTTTAGTAATCCAGTTATTATCACCATTCCAGAATCTGAATGTGTAATTTCCTTTTTTCTGCGGACTAAAATTAATCTGATTTGCTGACTGATGACTTGCCTGTGTGCATAGACCGTTTGTGAAATACTGATATGCGGTAACATCCCTTTCAAAATCGCTTTTGTGAATATAATCGTACCCATAAAATCCTTGGCATCCTGAATCGTAAGTTGAATACGTTCTGATACTCTGAACCGAAAAAACACTCATGGTGTCACTAACGATTTTTACACTGTCGATCTTTACTTTATCTACAGATTCTATCGTCTGATAATCATCATCATCTTTACAGGAAGTAAAAAAAAGACCTAAAACTGCCGCAGCAAAACTAATTTTTAATAGAGATTTCATGACATCGGATTTGATCGTTTGGAAGTATAAATTTAGCAAAAAAATATTCCAAATAATACTATCTTAAGAATTAAAATTACCCTTTGAAAGATAAACTACTTTTTTGGTGTCAAAAAACTCTTCATCGAAGTAATTTTTTAGATTGAAAAGTTCACATTTTAATCCGGCAAGTTCTTCGGCAAGATCTCCGCCTTTTAGATATAAAACTCCGTTATGCTTTGCATTAAGCTGTTCTTTTTCAAATTTACCTTTCAGCCATCTTAAAAATTCAGGCATTTGAGTAACGGCACGACTCACCACGAAATGAAACTTTTCTTTTACTTTTTCTGCCCTTCCATGGATTGCCGTAAGGTTTGATAAGCCAACTCCTTCTGCAACTGCATTCACAACCGTAATTTTCTTACCAATAGAATCGATTAAGGTGAACTTAGTTTCAGGAAACAAAATTGCCAAAGGAATTCCGGGAAAACCGCCTCCGGTTCCCACATCTAAAACTTTTGTTCCGGGAGCAAATTCCATGATTTTTGCGATGCCTAAAGAATGTAAAATGTGTTTCTCATAAAGAGATTCCATATCTTTTCGGGAAATGACATTTATTTTCTCGTTCCATTCTCCATAAAGGCTTTCAAGCATTGTAAACTGCTCAATTTGTTTTTCTGAAAGATCCGGAAAGTATTTTTGAATGATTGCTATCGACATAAGAGTAATTCTAAAGGGCAAAAATAAGTTTTATTAACAGTTTATTCAAATTAAGTTTTTATATATATTTGTTTAAAAGACAAAAAGAATACATGAATAAACTTTCAGACAGAGTAAACAGATTGGGTTACTCCCAGACATTCGTCATGTCAAACAAAGCTAGAGAGATGAAAGCCAGCGGAATAGATGTGATTTCTTTAACATTGGGTGAGCCTGATTTTGATGTTCCCGATAATATTAAACAAGCTGCCTTTACGGCAATTAATGAAAATTACAGCCACTACTCTCCTGTTCCGGGGTTTTTAGAACTTCGTCAGGCGATTTCAGAGAAACTAAAAAGAGATAACCAATTAGATTATAAACCAACACAGATTTGTGTTTCAAACGGAGCTAAGCAGGCAATTATCAATGTCTTAGCAGCAATTATCAATGATGATGATGAAGTAATTCTCCCGACTCCTTTCTGGGTAAGCTATGATGAAATGGTAAAAATGATGGGCGGAAATTCTGTAATGCTTCCCACTTCTTATGTTACCGACTTTAAAATCACCGCAGAACAGTTGGATGAAGCGATTAATGAAAAAACAAAAGCCGTTCTTTTCAGCTCGCCTTGTAATCCTTCAGGTGGATATTATACGTATGATGAACTGAAATCTTTAGCGAAAGTTATCGCTAAATATCCTCATGTAACGATAATTTCTGACGAAATCTACGAATATATCAATTACGAAACTAAAACCACCTCGATTGCTCAGTTTCCGGAAGTTTATGAGCAAACTGCAGTCATTAACGGTATGTCTAAAGCTTTTGCAATGACAGGCTGGAGAATCGGTTATTCTGCTTGTCCGGAATGGTTGGCAAAAGCATGTGAAAAAATTCAGGGACAAATGACGAGCGGAGCGAATACTGTTGCTCAACGAGCTTCAATTGTTGCTTTAAAAACTGATCCTTCAGAATATAAATACATGATTGATGCTTTCAAAACAAGAAGAGATCTTGTGTACAGTTTGATGAAGGAGATTCCTGGATTTAAAGTGCTTTTACCGAAAGCTGCTTTCTATTTCTTTCCGGATATTTCTCATTATATAGGAAAAACCTTAGATGGAACCGAAATAAAAGATGCAGATGATTTTGCCATGTTTATTTTGGAAAAGGCTCATGTAGGTTGCGTTGGTGGAGTTTCATTCGGTAGCCCGGAATGTATCCGGTTTTCTTACGCAGCCTCTGAAGACGATTTGAGAGAAGCGATGAGAAGAATAAAAGATTTACTAGCAAAATTTAATTAAACATAAATGAATTTATTTAAAAAAATTACAATTGTAACGAGCATTGCAGCAGCAAGTTTTTGTGGATATGCACAGGCTCAGGATTTTCAATGGAAAGAAGGAAAATCAAATGGTTATACCTATAAATATGTAACCAACGATCCTACTTCTGCAAGATATTATAAGCTTAAAAACGGATTGACTGTCATTTTAAGTGCAACTAATAAAGAACCAAGAATTCAGACTTACATTGCAACAAAAGCAGGGAGTAAAACCGATCCGGCAAGCCACACTGGTCTTGCGCATTATCTGGAACACATGCTTTTTAAAGGTACAGATAAGTTTGGTTCAAAAGATTGGGCAAAAGAAAAACCTCTTTTAGATAAAGTGGATGCTCTTTATGAGAAGTACAATCAGACAAAAGATGAAGCCAAAAGAAAAGAAATTTACAAAGAAATAGATAAGGTTTCGGGAGAAGCTGCAAACTATGCGATTGCCAATGAATACGACAAAATGATGTCAGGAATGGGCGCAGACGGAACGAATGCATTTACTTCTTTTGAGCAAACTGTTTATGTAGAAGATATTCCGGCCAATGCGGTTGATAAATTTCTCGCTGTACAGTCCGAACGTTTCAGAGCACCTGTTTTAAGGCTTTTCCATACAGAACTTGAAGCAGTTTACGAAGAGAAAAACAGGACTTTGGATGATGATACCGACAAAGTATATGATAAAATATTTGAAACGTTGTTTCCGAATAACAATTATGGTAAACAAACGACTATTGGAAAAATCGAGCATCTGAAAAATCCTTCTTTAAAAGCAATTAGAGAATATTACGATAATTATTATGTTCCAAATAATATGGGAGTGATAATGTCGGGAGATTTCAATCCGGATGAGATGATCGCTAAAATCGATAAGGCTTTTTCTTACATGAAGTCTAAAGCCGTTCCGGAATATTTTGTAGGACAGGAAAAACCAATTTCGTCACCAGTTATAAAAGAAGTTGTAGGCCCTAATCCTGAAAGTGTAATGATGGGATTCAGATTTCCGGGAGCTACCACCAAAGACGCAAGGCTTTTAAATTTAATCGGAAATATGCTGACCAACGGTCAAGCCGGATTGATTGATCTGGATCTTGTGAAAAAACAAAAACTCTTGAATGCATATGCTTTTCCGTATGTTTTAAAAGATTATTCTGTTTTAATTTTACAAGGAAGACCAACTGAAGGTCAATCATTGGATGAAGTGAAAACTCTTCTTCTTCAGGAAATTGAAAAACTTAGAAAAGGTGAATTTTCTGATGATTTAATTCAGTCTATTGTTAATAATGAGAAGAAAAGTATCATTCAGAAAGATGAAAAGTATTCTTCCAGAGCAAGCATCTTAATGGATGAATTTACCTCTGATATCGATCATAAAGCGTCTCTTGAATATTTAGAAGAAATCTCTAAACTTACCAAAAAAGATATTATGGATTTTGCATCTAAATATCTTCAAAATAACAATTATGTCGCAGTTTATAAGAAAAAAGGCGAAGACAAAAGTATTGTAAAAGTAGATAAGCCAACAATAACGCCGGTTTCTGTAAACAGAGAAGATAATTCTCCGTTTCTTAAAAAGATCCAGGAGATGCCGGAAAATACTATCTCGCCGGTTTGGTTAAATTTTGATAAAGATATTGAGAAAAGCAAAGTAAAAAGTGTAGATGTTCTTTCTGTAAAAAACACAGATAATGAGCTTTTCAGATTGTATTATTACTTCGATTCAGGAAAATGGAACAACAAAATGCTTCCTTTAGCCGCAGAATATTTACAATATTTAGGAACAAAAGATAAGTCTTCTGAAGCCATAAGCAAAGAATTTTACAAATTAGCATCAAGCTTTAATGTAAGTGCAGGTAACGAAGATACGTATGTTTCTTTAGAAGGTTTAAATGATAACTTTGATAAAACAGCAGATTTATTTGAAGATCTAATTAAAAACTGTCAGGCAGATGAAGCAGCATTAACCGCTTATAAAGCAAGATTGAAAAAAGCTAGAGCCAACGCAAAACAAAACAAAGGAACAATCATGAGTGGATTGAGAAGTTATGCTCAATATGGTTCTCAAAACCCTTTCAACAATGTTTTAACTGATGCAGAATTAGATGCTTTAAAAGCAGAAGATTTGGTGAATATCCTTCATGATTTATTTAATTATAAACACAAAATTCTTCACTACGGACCAAAATCTGCACACGGAGTTGCATCTTCTTTAACGCTGATTCATAAAGTTCCGGCAACGTTGAAAGAAATGCCGAAATCTAAAACTTTTGCGCAGATTCCGACTGATAAAAATAAAGTTTTGTTTGCCAATTATGACATGGTACAGGCTGAAATTTTCTGGGTAAGGAATGCAGATAATTATAACCCGAAACTTAGTCCGACAATAAGTTTGTTTAATAATTATTTTGGTGGTGGCATGGGATCTATTGTTTTCCAGACGATCAGAGAATCTAAAGCTTTGGCATATTCTACATATTCGTACTTCGGACAGCCAAACAAAAAAGAAAATAAAAATATGATTACTGCTTATGTGGGAACTCAGGCTGATAAGCTGAATGAATCTACAACCGCGATGAATGAGCTTTTAACGACTCTTCCAAAATCTGAGCAGCTATTTGAAACAGCAAAAAGCGGATTAAGAAAAACAATCGCTGCAGAAAGAATTACACAAGACGGAATCATTTTCTCTTATTTATCAGCTCAAAAATTAGGTCTCGATTATGACAGGAGAAAAAGTGTTTATGAGCAGTCTCCGAAACTGAGTTTTGCAGACATCAATACTTTCCATGATACAGAAATGAAAGGGAAAAACTACACGTATTGTCTTGTCGCTTCACAAGATAAAGTAAAGGATGAAGATCTACTGAAATTAGGTGAACTTAAAAAATTAAGTCTTACAAAAATATTCGGTTACTAAAACCAAAAAGAGCTTTGAAAGAAGCTCTTTTTTTATTTGATTTTAAAAACTATTATAGATTTTATTTATCGGAAACTATTTTTTCAATAGACAAAACTGTGTATATTTGCACTGTAAAATTAATCAAATTAAAAATTAGAAAATTATGTCTTTAGTAGGTAAAAAATTTCCAAACGTAACGATTGACGCAATGTCTGAAATGGGTGATGATCTTAGAATCAACATCTTTGAAGAAACTACAAAAAACCAACAAAAAGTGATTTTATTCTGGTATCCAAAAGATTTTACTTTTGTTTGCCCGACTGAGCTTCACGCATTTCAGGAAGCTTTAGGTGAATTTGAAAAAAGAAACACTAAAGTAATCGGTGCTTCTTGTGATACAAACGAAGTACACTTTGCTTGGTTGAATGTTTCAAAAGACAACGGTGGTATTGAAGGAGTTACTTATCCGCTTTTAGCTGATACTCACAGACAATTGGCAAATTTATTAGATATTGTAGATCAGGATCTAGAATTTGACGAAGAAGGAAATGAGTATTTCACAGGTTCAAACGTTACTTACAGAGCCACTTATTTGATAGACGAAACAGGAAAAGTATTCCACGAGTCGGTAAATGATATGCCTTTGGGAAGAAACGTAAAAGAATATTTAAGATTAATCGACGCTTATACGCATGTTCAGAAGCACGGTGAAGTTTGCCCTGCAAACTGGGAAGAAGGTAAAGATGCAATGAAAGCTGACAGAACTTCTACTGCTGAATATTTAGCGAAGAATTAATAAAATTAATGTAACAATGTAGCAAAATATAATGTACCAATATAACAATGTAGCAGTTTACCAATATTTGGGGTCTACTAAATTTAATTGTTACACTGGTAAATTATTAGATTGCTACATTGTTTATTTTTTATAAAAAATTAAAATTATGTATACAGAATTAACAGAAGATACGTTACAAAATATCGTTAGTGACAACGAAAAAGTAGTTGTACAATACGGCGCAACATGGTGTGGAAACTGCAGAATTATGAAGCCTAAATTTAAAAAACTGGCAGCTGAAAATGACGCAATTCCTTTTCTATATGTTGACGCTGAAAAATTGCCGGAAAGCAGGAAATTAGCAAAAGTTGACAACTTACCTACTTTCGCAATTTTCAAAAATGGTGAATTGGTCAACCAAGTGCAGTCTAACCAAGCGGAAAGTTTAATTAACCTTTTTAATGAATTAGCATAATGAAGTTACCAGTAATCAGACAGTTTTACCAAAACCAAACTCCGGAAAATCTAGAAAAAACTTTAGAGGTTTTAGAATCTTTCACAGAGTTTAGAGGAACTACAGAAGAAGATATGAATGTTGCAGGTGAATTGATTACCAATATCTGTGGAGCTTTGGAAGTTCATGCAAACGTACAAAACGGAATGAGTGAAAAAGATGCTTTAAACTCTTTTGCTCAAAAGGTTTTAGGATCAATTGACAAGTAAATTTAAGATTGAAATATTTAAAAATTTCAATTATTATAAAAATATAAACTTTTCGAAGTTTCCCCATATTTTTAATAAAAAATCCCGATGAAAATACATCAGGATTTTTTGGGTTTATAAAAGTGAATTAAAATTTTGATTAAACTCATAATTTATAATTCATAACTTCTCACTAAAACTAGCTTCTTCTGCTCATTAAAATGCTAAGAATATACCAAAACAGTAGCATGATAGATGCGAAAAGCTGCAATGAAGCTCCTACATATTGATCCGTTACATAAGCATCCTTTAATTTGCTGGTTTGATACAAAATAGTGGCTGAAGCTAAAATTACCATTCCTACAGAAAACCAAAGTCCAAGATTAAATCCGAAAATCATCCCCGCAACAATTAATCCTATGGCAATGAAACCTCCGATTGTAATAATATTTCTAAGGAATGAAAAATCTCTTTTAGAAGTAAATGCTACAGCCGAAATTCCTGCAAACATAGCTACAGTAAGCGTTGCAGCCTGAAAAATTACAGAACCTCCTGCATACACTACCGCAATATATATCAATGGCAAAAATATTACTGCTTCCAGAAGTACATAAAAACCTAGCCCCATATATTGTGTAGATTTACTTTGTGAAAGCGACCATTTGGTAGCTAAAAAAGATGCCAACCAAAAAACACCAATAATCAAAAGCCAAAGATAACGCTGAGCAAACATTGCCAAAATTAATTGTTCCGGCACAATATTTAGCAAAACTGTCTCAACACCTATAAACGCAAGAATTGCAAAAGCAACATGCAAATAGGTTTTTTTGTAAAAACTAGCCTTTTCTACATCCGAAGAATGCGCGACTAAAACATCTGTCATCATAAGTTTTCTATTTATAATTTTATTTTTTATTTACTGTAACTCGGTTTTACACCTAGAATTTTACCGTCATTTTCAAAAATTACCGTAATGAAATCTTTTGGTGGATTAGATTGATCATCTGTATATTTATACTGAATAGCAGGATACGTTTGATTATCAAGTAATTTTTGATAGCCCGACTGATAAACTTCTGTTTTTCTTTCGAAGCTTATTCCGCCGGAAAGTTTCTGAATCATATTTTCGTCTACCAAACTCTTCACTTTTTCAGAAATCAGAGAACCCACCGCTTGTTTGTCTGCAGTTTTCAAGGCAGAAACAAATTTTGAGAACGACTGATTGTAAAACTCAATTTTATCTTTAGGAATAGAAGCAGAAATATCCATTGCAGGATTTTGAACTTCCACTTTTTTCACATCTTGTGCGAAAGCTAATGAAACTGAAAACAGGCACAGAACAACGATTAATTTTTTCATTTTTAGAAATTTAAATTTGGCTGACCTAATTTAAGATAAATAAATCAAATAACCTCCAAAAACTTCATTGTATCTACATTATCTGCATAAGTATTCAATCCTGGGTTTTGTGCCTCGCCAAATGGAATGGAATCGATTTCAAGTTCATCTTTTGCAACAATACACTGAATGTTTTCTTCGTTTTCACCAATGAAATTTTTTACTTCATCCAAAGAAGAATATCTGCTGAAATTAATCACAGAAAGCGGACTGAATAATTGTGCGTCTTCTTTCAGCATTACAAAATTATTATCCCAGAATTTATCTTGGTTTAAAAGGTAAACTGCTCTGTTGTAATCGTAATTATTGGCATATTTATTATGATTGATAATTTCTTTAAAATCTAAGAAACTCTCAAACAATCTGTCGATTACAAAATCCTGAGGAATGAAAATTCGGGTTACATTTCTGCATCCCAAGCCAAAATACTGGAAAATATCATGAGCCAGAAGTTTCAGTTCTTCTTCTGTTTCGTCACCTTTCAAAACCGCAACCGAAGTTCTGTTTTTACGGATAATACTTAGATGATTTTTAAAGTAATATTCCAGATATCTCGCCGTATTATTGCTTCCTGTTGCTATTACTGCATCAAAATTCTCTAATCTTTCTACAAATTCAAAATCAATGGCTTCTTCAGAAAATTCTTTCCATTTTTTAAGTAAAAACGGAACCATTTGCTTGTCTTTTGATGACAGCTTAATGAGAGGAATATGATTGCTTAAAATCACAGAAATTACATCGTGAAGCCCAACTAAAGGTATGTTTCCGGCAAGAATTAAACCTACTTTTTTTGAAGTTTTCGATGGTGAATAGTTTTGCAACCACTCATTTATATTTTCTTTTGTCAGCAAATCTGCCCATTGTTTTAAGGCATACTTTTGATTATCAGCCGTAAACCAGGGGTTTTCAATTTCTGATTTTTTCAATACTTGCTGAAATTCGACATCATTTTCATTATAATATTCAGGGTTTTTTGCTAAAAACTCTTTTATATAACCACTTAGTTCATTTAGTCCTAAAACTCTATTTTCGATATTCATAATTACTGCAAAATTGGGGAATATTTTGTAATTTTGTGCAAATTTAAAAAAAATTAGCGATGGCTATTAAAATAACTGATGAATGCATTAACTGCGGAGCCTGCGAACCGGAATGCCCAAACAATGCAATATATGAGGGGGCAGTAGATTGGAAAGCATCCGAAGGTACTGAGCTTTCAGGAACCGTAACCTTACCATCAGGTCTTACGGTTGATGCCGACTCACCACAGGAACCTGTGAGTGACGATGTTTATTTTATTGTAACAGACAAGTGTACAGAATGTAAGGGCTTTCATGAGGAGCCACAGTGCGCCGCGGTTTGCCCGGTAGACTGCTGTGTTCCGGATGAAGATCATGTGGAGTCTGAAGAGGCTTTGCTGAACAAAAAAGCGTTCTTACACGGTGAATAAAAACTTCCGTCTCATAAATTATGAGACGGTTTTATTTTATATTTAAATTAAATCTCTTCAAAATAGTAATAATGAAACCGCATATTTTGTCTATATTGAATAAAATTTGCAAAAACAACAAATAAAATTATGAACAAAAAGCACAATTTCAGCGCAGGACCATGTATTTTACCTCAGGAAGTATTTGAAAAATCGGCAGAAGCAATTTTAGATTTTAACGGGATTGGTTTATCTATTCTTGAGATCTCGCACAGAAGTAAAGATTTTGTTGCCGTAATGGATGAAGCTCGTGCGATTGTAAAAAGACTGATGAATCTGGGTGACGATTATGAAGTTTTGTATTTGGGAGGCGGTGCAAGTCTTCAGTTTGCAATGGTACCTTACAATTTGATGAAAGTTGGCGGAAAAGCGGCTTATCTGGATACAGGAACTTGGGCTGCAGGAGCTATAAAAGAGGCTAAAAAAGTAGGAAGTGTAGATATTGTAGGTTCTTCAAAAGAAGAAAATTATTCTTTCATTCCTAAAGATTATAAAATAGGTGCAGAATACGATTACTTCCACTGCACATCAAATAATACCATCTACGGAACTCAAATTAAAACTTTCCCTGAAGTAGAAACTTTAATGGTTTGTGATATGAGTTCTGATATTTTCTCAAGACAATTAGATTTTTCTAAATTTGATTTAATCTACGCCGGAGCTCAGAAAAACATGGGGCCTGCAGGTGTGACTTTAGTGGTTGTAAAAAAAGAAATTCTTGAAAAATCAGGAAGAGAAAATATGCCTTCTTATTTCGATTATTCTCAGCATATTGCAAAAGAATCGATGTATAATACTCCACCGGTTTTCCCTGTTTATGCATCTTTATTGACGTTACAGTATTTAGAAAAAAACGGAGGAATTGCTGCTGCAGAAGCACGGAATGAAGCTAAAGCTAAATTATTATACGACGAAATAGATTCTAATCCTTTATTTGAAACGTTCTGTGTGAAAGAAGATCGTTCGCTAATGAATATCTCGTTCAAATTACTCGATGAAAGTAAAAAAGAAGAATTTGATGCTGCATGGAAAGCTGCCGGAATCAATGGGTTAAACGGACACAGAAGTTTGGGCGGTTACAGAGCAAGTATGTATAACGCATTGCCAATAGAAAGTGTGCAGGTCTTGGTAGATGTAATGAAATCTATAAAGTAATTAGCGGGAAAGAAATCAACAATTAAAAGATGTTTTTTCATTCTTTTAAATTTTCTTAATTTGCGAAACTATTAAATTCATCTTAAAAATATTAGATTAATAAAAACAATGAGAGTTTTAGCCAACGACGGAATCTCCAAAGCGGGAGAACTAGCTTTAAAAGAAGCCGGGATAGAACTGCTTGACAACAGAGTTGCTCAGGATCACGTTATTAATTTTATTAATGATAATAACGTAGATGTTCTTTTGGTAAGAAGTGCTACCAAAGTAAGACAAGATTTAATTGATGCTTGTCCAAATCTGAAAATAATAGGAAGAGGCGGGATCGGTATGGATAATATCGATGTTGAATATGCAATTGAAAAAGGATTATATGTGATCAATACCCCTACTGCTTCCTCAAAATCGGTAGCAGAATTGGTTTTTGCACATTTCTTTTCTTTAGCAAGATTTTTACATGAATCTAACAGACTGATGCCATTGGAAGGGGAAACTCATTTCAATGCGATGAAAAAATCTTTCAGCAAAGCCTACGAACTTTCGGGTAAAACTTTAGGAGTAATTGGCTTCGGAAGTATTGGTCAGGAAGTGGTAAAAATGGGGATTTCTTTAGGAATGAAAGTAAAAGTTTTGACCAGAAAACCCAGAACAGAAATTTTAGCCTTACATTTTTTTGACGGACAAACTTTAAATTTTGAAATTACTTCTACGAATAATACTGAAAATTTTTTAAAAGACACCGATTTTATCAGCATCAATACGCCGCAAACTGATGAGTATATCATTGATACTCCACAGTTTGAAAAAATGAAAGATGGTGTTTATATCGTCAATACTGCAAGAGGAGGCGTAATCAATGAAGTTACTTTGCTAGATTTTATCGAATCGGGTAAGGTTGCAGGAGCAGCTCTTGATGTTTTTGAAAACGAACCGTCACCTGAACTGATTTTACTGATGAATCCTAGCCTGTCTCTTACACCGCATTTAGGAGGAAATACGGTAGATGCGCAAGAAAAAATAGGTATTGAACTTGCCAATCAGATTATTGAAATTAAAAAGAAACTATAAATTATATATGCCAGTTTTTAAACCTTTCCGTGGAATACGCCCTCATAAAGATCATGAGGCAACGTTTCCTACTCATCCTTTAGATAATTTCACTCAGGCTGAAATTGCTGAAAAAGCACAAAAAGAAAAAACTTACATCAATATGATTAAACCCTATGTTGTAAGTAAATCTAAAGATGTCGACCGGAATTTAAGGAAAATACGTACTACTTTTGAAGAACTTCTGGAAGACAAAACCTTAGTTCAGGACAGCTCTGCCTATTATCTTTATGAGCAGATTTATCCAAATAAGCAGATATTCAGAGGGCTTCTTGGCTTGTCGAGCATTGAAGATTTCTGGAGCGGAAAAATCAAAAGACACGAAAGTACTATTCCTCAGAGAAAAGAAAAGCTGGCGCACTATCTTGATAAAGTGAATCTTCAGGCAGAACCCGTTTTATTGACTTATCCGTCAAATTCAAAAATTGAATTATTGATGAATCATGAAGAAAAAAATGTGCCGATTTTCAATCATGTAGATACGATAGGGATCAGACATAAAATCTGGAGAATAGATAACCGTCTGAAGCTTCAGCAGTTTAAAGAAGTAATCGATCAGATCGAGTCTTTTTACATTGCAGATGGTCACCACAGAATTGGTTCTACAGCACTTCACGCAAAACGTCTTAAAGAAAAAAACAAACGTCATAACGGAACTGAAGCGTATAATTTTGTTTATAGCTTTATCGTTTCCAATCAATCTATTAAAATTCACGATTACAACAGAATTCTGAAAAGTATCGGAGATTTATCTACTGAAGATTTCTTGAAGAAACTGGAAAAATATTTCCTTATTCACGAAAAAGACCAGACCGCATACTACCCTTCTCAGAAATTCCATATTTCAATGTATTTGGATGGGAAATTCTATTCACTTCACGTGAAGCACGATTTGCGTTCCCCGGAAATGTCTCTTGATAATCTGGATCATCATATTTTAGATAAATATATCATTAAAGATATTCTGAATATTGAAGATTCTGATAGTTCAGATCAGATTACCTACGTAAAGGGAACATCGAATATTGAAGGAATCAAACTATTGAAAGAGAAAATCGATAATGGCGAAGGAAAAGTAGGTTTCGGAATCTATCCGGTAAGCTTTAATGATATGATTAAAATATCAGATTTAAAGCTGCGTATGCCTCCAAAATGTACATTTATCGAGCCTAAACTGGTTACTGCATTATTAATGTACGATATGAAGCCATAATTATCTATTTTTTATTTATTTTTATGCTCCGAAAAGAAAACGGTCAGTAAAAATGAAAAAAATCTTACTTATCATATTTCCACTCTTTTTGAGTGGATTTTTATTTTCTCAGAAAAAAACTCCTTCAAAAAAGGCAAAGCCAATCCCTAAATTCAATTACCACGAAGAATTTAAGAAAATCTCTGACGAAATTTTCCTTCACGGAACCGCTTACGACAATCTCGGTGAATTAACCAAAGGAGTGGGCTCAAGATTCAGTGGAACAACAGGCTACACAAAAGCTACAGAATGGGCTGAAAAAAACTTAAAAGAAGCCGGTGCAGAAAATATCTGGAAACAGGAAGTAAGAGTTCCCATTTGGATAAGAGGAAAAGAATCTTTACAGATTAAAACGTCCAGCGGTGACTGGAAAAACATAAAAATGCTTTCTTTCGGAAACTCTGAAGGTACCAAAGGAAAAGATCTTACTGCTGATATTCTTTTGGTGAATAATGTTCAGGAATTAGTAAATCTGAGAATTGCTGATGCAAAAGATAAAATTATTTTTGTAAACTACCCTATCGATCCTACGATAATCAGCACAGTAGATTCGTACATGATTGCGGCAAAATCTAAACTTATTTCGGCATCCGTCATTGGTCAGAAAGGAGCGAAAGCTTTAATTATAAGATCATTAACAACAGCTTCTGATGATATTCCGCATGCGAAACAGGTTTATTACGAGCCGGATGATAAGGCAAGAATACCTGCAATGACGATTGGCGCTCGTTCGGCAGATGAACTTGAAAGCCTTCTTAAAAAGACTTCTGTTAAAGCTAAAATTAATATGTCTGCCGAGTCAAAAGGTGAAACAATTAATCACAATATTATCGGTGAAATTCCTGGTAAAAAAGATTCTAAAGTAATTGTTCTCGGAGCCCAGCTCGATTCTTGGGATTTTGCTGAAGGCGCCCATGATGACGGAACCGGAGTGGTACAGTGTATGGAAGTTTTAAGAACATTTAAAGCTTTAGGTTACGACAACAATCATACGATAAGAGTTGTGCTTTACGCCAACAGTGAAAATGGCGGAATGGGTCGTGAAACGTATGCTATGAGTGTGAAAAAGAAAGAAGAAAAGCATATTCTGGCTTTAGGAAGCGATTCAGGAGGATATTCTCCAAGAGGATTTTCTTTAGATATGTCACCCCAGAGAAGAAGGCTTATTTTCGAATGGAAAAACTACTTTCTACCTTACGGAATTTATGATTTCGACCATACCTATGCAATTCAGGATATCGCACCATTAAAAAAACTGGATATTCCATTGGTTGAAATGGTGGTCGATACACAACGTTATTTCGATTATCATCACTCTGAAAAAGACACTTTCGATAAAGTAAACAAAAGAGAATTATTGCTTGGAGCTGTTGCGATGACGCAGTTTGTGTTTATGATTGATAAGAATTGGTAGAAAATTATACTTTAAGTTATAAAAATCATTTCTAAATAATATTAAAAGCCAAATCAAAAAAATATAATGGAAATCAATCAATTAAACTTAAAAATAGACTCGATAAATAACCCAAAACTTGGCGATTTCTATTCTCAGTTTCAGGAAATTTTAGAAAAGCTCAACGATAAAAAATTATCCTCTGAAGCGGTACAGTATATTAATAATATTGTTGAACAATCGAATTCAACAACATTACAGGATAAAGCGTTGCTGAAATTTTTAAAAGACAAACAAAATATTATTATTAAGTATTTGGAAAAAGAGCATAAAATAGTTCCTAAAGGTTACTATAAAAATCTATGGTTAGCAGTAGGAATGACGGCTTTCGGCTTACCGATCGGAGTTGTTTTTGGTTTATTAATGAAAAATATGGGATTAATGGCAATCGGATTACCAATTGGTTTAGGTGTCGGAGCTGCAGTAGGTTCTTCCATGGACAAGAAAGCATTGCAGGAAGGAAGACAGATTGATGTAGAGTTGAAATTTTAATTTTAAAATGTAATTATGAAAAATATTCTATCAGCTGCGGTTGTTTTTTTAAGCTTAAACTTATTTGGGCAGACCAAAGAAGATTCTATACAGTTCAGTAGAATTTCAATTGAAATTTTAAATAAAGGAAAATCTTATAACGAACTTAGAGATTTAACTAAAAATATAGGTCATCGACTAAGCGGTTCTGAAGCGTATGAAAAATCGGTAAAATGGGCAGAACAACAACTGAAAGAAGCCGGGGCCGACAAAGTCTGGCTTCAGGAAGTAATGATTCCGGTTTGGGAAAGAGGAAAAGAATCCTTAAAAATAAAAGCTCAAAACGGGAAATGGAAAACTCTAAAAATGCTTTCTCTTGGTAACTCCGAAGGAACAAAAGGAAAAGATGTTTCTGGAGAAATCATTATGGTAAAATCCTTGGCGGAATATGATAAACTGAGTCCGGAACAGGTGAAAGATAAGATTGTTTTCTTTAATTATCCTTTCAGTCAATCTTATGTTCAGACTTTCAAAGCATACAGCGATGCGGCAGTTTACCGTTCTACAGCTGCTGCTTTAACAGCCAAAAAAGGAGGGAAATTTGCCATTGTAAGATCGCTTTCTTCTGCATTTGATGATGTTCCGCATACCGGAGCGATGAGATACGGTGACAGTTCAGATAAAATTCCTGCCGTTGCCATTGGAAATACCACTGCAGATGAATTGGGAGCTCTTTTAAAATCACAAAAAATCACCGCTAAACTCAATTCAAACTGCGGAATGAAAGGTGAGAAACTCTCCCACTCTGTGATTGGCGAAATTACAGGGAATAAAGACAAAAGTGTAATTGTTGTCGGCGGACATTTAGATTCGTGGGACGTTGGCGAAGGCGCTCACGATGACGGAGCCGGAATCGTACAGAGCATTGAAGTTTTGAGAACATTTAAAAATTTAGGTCTGAAAAATAATCACACTATTCGAGTGGTTTGCTTTGCGAATGAAGAAAACGGCGTGAAAGGCGGTCAACAATACGGGAAAACAGTAAAAGAGAATAACGAAAAACATCTTTTTGCTTTAGAATCTGATGCGGGAGGTTTCTCTCCGAGGGGAATTGCTTTGGAAATGGACGCTGATAAAATCAATCAGATTACAAGCTGGTCTCCCCTATTTCTTCCTTACGGAGCTTATGATTTTGACGGAAGATATTCGGGAACAGATATTTATCCGTTAAAAGATATGGGAATTCCCACAGCAGAACTTGTTCCGGATTCTCAGCGATATTTTGATATTCATCATACCGAACAGGATACTTTTGAAAAGGTAAATCGCCGCGAATTGCTTTTGGGAGCTACGATTATGACGCAAATGATTTACATGATCGATAAGAACTGGTAAAATATAAAGTCCTCGATTTTGAGGACTTTTTTTGATTTTGAAAAGCCTTGTCAAGGCTAAATATTTATTAGATTACCACAAATGCAAGAATAAATCTCTATTTTAAATAAATAATTTGTGTATTCGTGGCATTCATAAATATTCTTTTTTAGTAATTGTAAAATCTAAAACTTTTCCGTCTCTTTTCACCTTTACATCAATAGAATTATGATCTCTTTCTATGCGATTTTGCAGATATTTACAAACAGAATCTTTATCCAGATTTTCTAAACTTACGTTGTTAATGCTCAGAATTTCATCGTCAATTTTCAAAGGAACATCATTTCCGCTAAATAGCAATACAACTTTTGCTTTTTGATCGATAAATCGGTATCCAAAGCCGAAAGATTCCAATTTTGCGGGATAATTTTTAATTTTATTTAAATATATTTTATTGTTTTTCCAATCCATTATAAATCTGAATTTTTTCAAAAATTCGTTTCCAAGCAGGCTTGAAGATCCGGTAGAAACAATTTCATCTTCAAATTTTTGTTCATCCAAAAGAACTTTTTCTGGTTTAAAATAATAGGAACTTTCGTGTTTTCCTGCTCCAAAAGCTCCTACAGAAGCAGTTCCGTACGTTTCAATAGATTTTACTGTAGTATTTGTGGGATCATATTCTGTGTTAGAAATTCTAAAGGTCCCTGTAAAGCCGGTATCAAAAGTAAGATTTATCTTTTTATCTAAAATATGAGCTTTTATAACAGGCGTTTTTTGGGGTTTAGGATCGAAAGAAAATACCGTTTCATAGCCTTCTTTGGAAAAGTTTGTCAGATCTTTAGTCGCTTCTAATAAGTTTTCTGAATAGTTGATTCTCCAAAAAAGTTTTGCCATTTGATTGGCTCCAATAATGCCGTCAATTTTAAGGCACTCAAATTCAACTCCCTTTAAATCCATCACAATAGCACCAATATTTTTGAAAGTGATTTGATCAATTTTCATTTCGGGTATTACCGTAAAAATCTGTTCCTGTTTATTCTTTTTGGAATCTGTGACTTTACTGCGGTGTTTTTTCTTAAGATTGAGTTCGCTGTAAATTGAGGTAGAAATCACTGTCGGAGCACCAGAATCGAAAAGAAACTGATATATTTTCCCGTTGATATTTACTTTTACAAAAGGTAATTCGTTGGTATACGTCAGATTAATTTTTTCAACAGAATTCTGCAGTTCGGCTTCACCATTTTCGAAAAATCTTTTCCCTTGTGCTGAAACTGTAATTGTGAATAGTATTAAAACAACGAGTATATATTTTTTCATATTTATTTTCTATAAAAATAGTATTTTATCGTCGATACAGCCAAATGATTGCATTAAATAGATTACAAGCTTTTGTCTTCAAACATTTTAATCATTTTCTTTTCGCCTTACTTTTAATTTAAATCAAATACGGTTTTCCGTAAAAAAAGTGTGTATTGTTTGCCTATTATTGCAAAATAAAACGAATAAGCATGGAAATTTTTCTCATTTTATTTTTGGTTGGATTAGCTGTATATTTCTACACCCGGTCTAATAAACTAAAGACCGAAATTAAAAACAAAGACCTTAAAATTAATGATTTAACGAAAATTATTAATCAGTTTCAATCTGAAATATTAAAATACCAGAATGAAAATAATTCTTTAAAAACAAACCTTCAGTCTGCAAAAAAAGACTTGTCTTATATTCAGATTACCAATCGGGAATTAAAAGATAAAATTGCTGAGCTAAGCAAATATCAAAACATTATCGATGTGAAAATTGAATGTGAATATCTGCTTAAAAAAGCTCAGAAAGATTATGAAAAACTGAGAGAAAGAGGAAATATTGAATTATCTGAAGCTCAGGAAAGTGCAAAAGAATCGCGAAAAAACATCAAAGAGCTGAGTGAAAAGAAGCAGAGAGAGATCGAACTTTTGTATGAAAATGCAGTAAGAGAATCTACAAGAATCATCGATCAAGCTGAAAACAAAGCAGAAACTATCGGCGGTGATGCATACAGAAGCCTTAGAGAAGCTGATGAAATTGCAAGTAGAATCCAGGCAATGAAAAACATTATTAAAGGTTACGGAAACGAATATCTTGTACCGAGCTACACTCTTTTGGATCAACTTGCTGAAGATTTTAGTCACAAAGACGCAGGTGAAAATCTGAAAAAGCTCCGTCAGAATAATAAAATGATGATCGTCAACCGACAAGCCGGAATCTGCGAATATATGGACAATGAAAGAAAAAAAACGGCTGTAGATTTTGTGATTGATGCTTACAACGGAAAGGTAGATTCTATTTTGTCAACCGTGAGAAAAGATAATTATGGAATTTTGAAACAGAAAATCGAAGATGCTTTTCAGTTGGTTAATTTTAACGGAAAAGCTTTCAGGAATGCAAGAATTTCAGATGTTTACCACCAGGCAAGGCTTGAAGAACTTAAATGGGCAGTTGTTGCACAGGAATTACGGGCAACGGAACTTGAAGAGCAGAGACAAATTCGTGAACAGATCCGTGAAGAAGAGAAAGCCAGAAAGGAATTTGAAAAAGCAATAAAAGATGCCGAAAAAGAGGAACAAACTTTAAAACGTTTAATCGAAAAAGCCGAAGCACAAGTTTCCATAGCCAATGAAGCACAAAAAGCTATGTTTCAACAAAAACTCGAGGAGCTACAAGGAAAACTAGAGCAGGCAGAAGAAAAAAATCAAAGAGCAATCTCAATGGCACAACAGACAAAAACAGGAAATGTATATGTAATCTCAAACATCGGTTCTTTTGGAGAGCATGTTTATAAAATTGGGATGACGAGACGTTTAGAGCCTTTAGACCGCGTTCGTGAATTGGGAGATGCAAGTGTTCCGTTTGAGTTTGATGTACATGCAATGATTTATTCAGAGGATGCTCCCGCTTTAGAAAGGCAGTTGCATAAGCAGTTTCTTAAAAATCAACTGAATAAAATAAATCCTAGAAAAGAATTTTTCAGACTTAATATAAGTGATTTGAAAAATCATCTTGAAACTATCGGAATCAATTGTAAATGGACACTTTTGGCAGAAGCAAAGCAATATAGAGAAACGCTGAAGCTTGAGGAAGAAATGAAAACCGATAAAAACCTCGAAGCAGAATGGGAACGTTATCAGAAAACAGCAGATCCCATAAGCTATGAAGAAATCATTGAAGAAGTTTCTGTTTGATAACCAATTCATTGTTTGAGCATTAGCGAAAAATTGCGATAATTTTCATTTTTTTCTTTGTTGGAATAAAAAAACGTTTTATATTTGCACCACTGAAAACAACGATACAATCGGAGTTTTTGGAGAGATGGCAGAGTGGTCGATTGCGATAGTCTTGAAAACTATTGACTGTAACAGGTCCGGGGGTTCGAATCCCTCTCTCTCCGCTGGTTGAGAAACTAAAATAAGCTAAAACGCTGTAAACATCAATGTTTACAGCGTTTTTTGTTTTACGCTAGAGTCAAAAAAAATTAAAATAGGTCACGATTTATATGACCTTTTTCGTGACCTATCCTGAAAAGTTGAAAATAGGTTACGAAAAATCCAGAGAAACCCGACCAATAGGCAGTCTAACGATTGTACATCTTGCAAAAAGTGGTAACAAAAACTAAATTATTAAACAATTAAAGTTACCACACTATGAACAAAACATTCAACTTGTCATTCGGTTTTCTTTGTCTTAATTAAAAGACTTTCTGAATTCTAAAGGCGAAACATTTGTCTTTGTCTTGAAAAGCTTACTGAAAGATTGTGAATGTTCAAATCCCAGTTCATAAGCAATTTCTGAAACGGATAAATTTGTGTTTGATAATTTTTCTTTGGCTTTTTCTATGACTGCGTTCTGAATGTATTGTTGTGTATTTAATCCTGTTAATGAATTCAACATATCACTCAGATACCGTTGTGATAACTTTAATTCTTTGCTGATGTATTTCACAGACGGCAGACCGTTCTTGAGGCTGTTCTCTTCTTCAAAATAGCTGTTTAAAATTTTATCTAAAGAAGTGATGATATCATGATTGACTGCTTTCCTCGTGATGAATTGCCTGTTGTAAAAACGATTGCTGTAATTTAGTAACAATTCTATCTGCGACACCAGAACATCCTGACTGAAACCGTCAATATTGTTATCCAATTCGTTGGCTATTGAAGCAAATAAGTTGGCAATAATTTCTTTTTCTTTCGCTGATAAAAATAAGGCTTCAGAAACATCATAAGAGAAAAATCCATACTGGTTGATTGCTTTCCCAAGTGGATAATTTCGAATAAAGTCCGGATGAAAATACAAAGCAATTCCTTCATAGCTTTCTGGGTCTTCCGGTGAAAAAACAATTTGTTTCGGCTTGAGAAATGCCAATCCACCCTCTTCAAAATCGTAATAGCCCTGTCCGTATTTTATGTGTCCTGTGAATGTAGTCTTAAAAGAAATTTTGTAAAAATCTAGACTTACTTTTTGACCTTTCGGAAACATTTCAATCGAAATAGTATTGTAATCGACCAATGCAACCAATGGATGCAGTGGCGCAGGAGATCCCAATATTCGCATCAATTGCGATATACTTTTAATGTGATTGATATTAGATTGTTGCTGCATTTCGTTTACGAATTTAATCAATTTTGTTTTGACGGGCGAATAACAATATCGCCAATTTCAACATCGCTAGGTTGGCTTACGGCATAGATCACAGCATTTGCTATGGCTATGGGATCTATTGCAATCTGTTCCATTCCTTTTTGGATCGCTGCTTTCATTTCTTCGTTTTTGATATTGTCTGCAAAATCTGTTTTCACAAATCCTGGCGAGATCCCTGTAATGCGTATGGTTCCGTCCGATTCCTGACGAAACGCTTCTGCAATCGTGCGAATGGCATTTTTAGTTCCTGCATAAACGCCCAACATCGGCACAATCTTGATTCCTGAAGTTGAAATGATATTGATGATATGTCCCGATCGTTGTTGTTTGAAAACAGGAATTGTAGCTGCCATTCCATACAAAACGCCTTTGAGGTTTATGTCTATCATTTCTTCCCAGCCGTCAATATCGAATTCGTCAATGCGGCTTAATTGGCTAACTCCGGCGTTGTTGACTATGACATCCAATTTTCCGTATTGCTCAACTGCTGTATTGACCAATTTAACTAAATCGGCTTTATTCTTCACATCAATTTGAGCAAAGATGGCATCACCACCTTTGCTTTTAATTTCTTCGGTATTTTGTTCTAATTGTTCTATTCGTCTTGCACCCAAAACAACCATTGCACCGCTTTTTGCTAATTCTATAGCAATGGCCTTACCCACTCCACTGCTTGCGCCAGTAATGGCAACTACTTTTCCTTTGATATTCTGCATTGTGATTTATTTTATCTGTCTATTTGCTTTTCTAAAAACTCGGGATAACGATCGCCTACCAATGTAATTCCATTGACTGTTGCGTTAATTTTTGCAAGTTCATTAGTTGTTAATACAACATTTGTACTGTCAATATTTTCTTCCAAACGATGTAATTTTGTAGTCCCGGGTATCGGTGCAATCCAAGGCTTCTGAGCTAAGAGCCAAGCCAATGCTAATTGTCCGGTTGAAATATTTTTTTGCTGCGCAATCTCAGAAAGTGCATCCACTAAAACCAGATTGGCTTTTATGTTGTCTTCGGTGAAACGGGGAATAACATTTCTGCGATCTACAGCTTCTAATTTTTTGTTGATGATACCAGTGAGGAAGCCTTTTCCCAAAGGACTGAAAGGTACAAAACCAATACCTAGCTCTTCCAAAGTGGGAATGATTTCATTTTCCGGTTCACGCCAAAATAAGGAATATTCGCTTTGCAATGCTGATACAGGTTGAATTGAATGTGCTTTTCGAATCGTTTTAGCACTTGCTTCTGATAAACCAAAATATTTTACCTTGCCCTCCTGTATCAGGTCTTTTACTGTTCCTGCAACATCTTCTATCGGAACATTAGGATCAACTCTGTGCTGATAAAGTAAATCAATGTAATCTGTTCTTAGTCGTTTTAAAGATGCTTCTGTTACTGCTCTTATCGTTTCAGGCCTACTGTCTAAACCAACTGCCGGACTAGCATCTTTACAGCCAAATTTTGTAGCAATGATGACGTCTTTTCTAAAAGGCTGTAATGCCTCACCAACAATTTCTTCGTTGGTATAAGGACCGTAAGCTTCTGCAGTATCAAAAAATGTGATTCCCCTTTCTACGGCGTTGTGTAATAAAGTGATGGCTTCTTTTTTATCAATGCCTTTGCCATCCAGAAAGTTTAAACCCATGCAGCCAAAACCTAATGCAGAAACTTCTAATCCGCTGTTTCCTAATTTTCTTTTTTGCATAATTGTTTTTTCATTGTTTTTAAAAACTGATTTTAATCTCAGGTACAAAATTCCTGATTGTTGTTCTATAAAAAGTAGTTGCCATTACTGGCGCAAGCAGTGGAGTGGGTAAGGCCATTGCTATAGAATTAGCAAAAAGCGGTGCAATGGTTGTTTTGGGTGCAAGA
>Ga0181463_1000002_pt2 | contig 29161 bp, 36 predicted proteins | sample InSIn1gowninarea_FD_119071 | JGI IMG/M metagenome (GOLD analysis project Ga0181463, IMG submission 119071) | Clean room microbial communities from NASA Spacecraft Assembly Facility at Jet Propulsion Laboratory, Pasadena, California, USA -... ... | reverse complement strand
CCATTACTATTGTAGTTATACCCCTTATTTATATTGTTGTGCCCCTATTGCCCCCATATTGTTATTTCTGTGCCCCTTAGAATCCCTCTATTGTTATTTTTGTGGCTTTATATTATTATTGTTAGGTCGGCTGGATTATATTGTGACTCCTTAGACTCCTATATATAGAAAGGAGGTTTTGTCATTTGTATCATCCAAGAATTGTTCATTTATGTAATGTAAAGGAGGTTTCCCCCTCGAAGAGGCTGAATTCTAAGGCGTTGATCTATCTTTTCTATCTTTTCTTGAGCTAGTTTCATAATAGATACAATAAAATACATTATCTTCATAGTATTTTTCATGATCTAGCTAAGTGGGGAATTCCCATGCTCAACTTTATAAATTCATTTTCATGTACATAATACAGACAACCCTCTATGTGGCAAACTGATGATTCTGATAGAGCCATCATCCTTTAATTCAGATGGTCATCTGTGCAGCAATGATGTACATTTGATGTCTTTATTTTCCTAAATATATCGTAGCCTGGATGGATGAAACTAGATCTAGGGTCTTCAAACTCATCCAATCTTCACTCTGAGTACAAGTCATTCCATGTGAAAGATGTTCTGGAGTCGAACATGGAAAGACATCACCTAATTACCAGCCAATGATGTAAGTTGTTAATAGGTGCAAGAGGAATCACTGATAATGATGATGAACCTCAAGGTACTATAGTACAATTCACATGATGTGAAAAGGGACTTGGCGTCGAACACAACACAAAATCTTTCGGTCGAAGGCCATTGATGTAAACCTATCGCCAAAAGTGAGAAACTTTCCATTGAGGCATGCAAGCTTCAAAGTACTGAAAGGGTTGTTCCTAAGTCGACTTCTTGGATAATGAGCTGATGTCGAGAAGAAGTGACCCATTGTAGGAGGGCCTTAATTAATTCCACATATACGACATAGAGTAGAGTAAATGATTGTGGAGGTGAAAACAATCTGATGATACAGGGTTCAGGGTGGCAGTCATGAAAGAATGGAGTGTGAATGTATTATAGCAGATGAGACATAGGTGAATTCTATGAGCGAATTCTCTTGAACATACTGGTGACTAACGTGGATTGGTAGCGTTAACCCCAAATATGGATGGTGTGATGGACCAATGGTTATATGACCGGTGAAAAAAATAACCCAACCCGACTCACACATGGAGTGAAAGTGTCATGTTCAAGAGAAACTTTGCTACCAATAAAGTTTCCTCAAGTTTTCTTCCCAATTTTTCCCCAGCCATTGCTGACTAGTACCTCTTTATTTTTATCAAGCTTGAGGAGGATAACATATGCTTGTTCTATAATTTTCCCTTTTGGCAAACCGTTGCTATGTTTTAACGAGCCTAGCGATAGTGAAACTCGTTCTTGTCTATATGGACAAGTTTTTCGCTATTGGTTTTAATGAGTTTAACACCAAAGATAATTCAGTCCTTTTCAATTTTAGAGAGTCTGAAAGGGATGTAAAGGAAACTCCAATATCATTTTTTGTCATATAATCCCTTAAGTCGGAAAAAGTATAAAATAATATCAAAGGGATGAATTTTTCGATAATTTTAATGAGTCGAACAAAACAAGCGCTCAATCTTTTTGTGTAATAATCCCTCAGGTCCAAAAAGATTAAAATCTAAAGGATGGATAGCACCCATAGTAGCTTTAACGAGCTCGAGAGGCCAATTTCTCGGTAGTCTTTCCATATTTTATGAGTCAAATGAAAGGAGCTTAAAGGAGACTCATTTTTCGAGGAACGAGTGATAATTTTAGGTAGCAACTAATTCCAGGTAAGGTTTGGAATTTTCCATTCACGATAGTGTCACAAGGATGGCTAATGGGATCACTCTTCACAGTTGTTCCTCAAAAGGGGTAAACAATCAAATGGAGGTGAATGATCGGTTAAAAAAGAGTGGAGGTGATGGTAAGAACACGACCAGGGCTCAAAAAGATGATGATAATGCATTCACAATGGTTATTTACCAGAAATTGGTTCATTTTTTTACTGAGCTTAAACTCTGGGGGAAACATTTGCTCATTTCTTAGGTTTAATCTTTAACGAGCTTGAACTTTTCATAAAAACTACTCGTGGCAGGTTTATTTTTTAATGAGCTTGAACCCTGTGGTAACACTGCTCATGATAAGTTTGCATTCCCCCAACATAATAACGAAAATTGAGGTGCATGCCCCCAAGCTTCATTGCATTCAACATGGTGGTTGGAATGAATGTTTACCTTTGAGATCTTTGAAAGACTCGATTTGGATTTTACGAGATCGTAATAAAAGACTCGATTTGGAAAGGGAGTTGTTTCATTTTTTAATGAGGTTGAATCAGTAAAAGAGCTATCCTCATAATCCACTGTATTTACAGTATTTGATAGAAAATAAAAAACTGAAGGATGATTAAGGTCACTGGAACTATCTTCCTTACAATTCAGAAGATGGGAACAATGGTGGTAATATTCCCATGGTGCCTTGTCAATCATCATTGACTGAACAATTCCTTTGTTTGTAGAATGTACTTGTAACCAAGGATCTGAAGGGGTGCCATATTCCTTAGAACTATATATCCAAACACTTGATGAGAATTGATTTGGGTTTTCCCCCTAGGCCAAGAAAATTGATTGCTACAATATTTCTAAAATGGTGATGATCCGTGATATCAAAATGTTCTGGAATCCTCTGAATCTAGAATATACCATATTGCAAGTCCCCACCATTGCCACTTCCGCTAGATTGTTTGGAGGTAGTAGGGAAAAAGTCCCCATCAATGTAGGGTCTTTTAGTAGACCTACTCCGATATTTTGAAGTGAATAAGGGATTCCGTGGATAATCAAAATGCTTTCAGTAACTTGTGAACTGTTGGGGAGAAATGTTTGTTGGTTGACAAGTGTAATTTCTCCTTGGAAGGGAAATGAAATCTTCCTAAAGTAGGTCGACACAATAGTAGCCATGGCATATATCCAGGGCCTTCACAGTAGGATGTTGTAATTTAGGTTTCCGTCGATAACTTCAACATCAATTTCTACTGTTTTGCCCCCCAGTTCTACTTGCAATTTACTTAAAATCCCTTATGGGGTGTATGTTCGTCCATCAAATGATTTTAATGTCGTCGACAATCACGACAAGGGTGGAGATCCTAAATTTTTCAAGAAACTCATTGACATAATACATATAGATTCCCCCTCATCAATAATTCTTCTATGAACAATTTTGTTGAGGGCTTTCACTTGAATAAGGAAAGCTAGTTGAGATGGTAACTGAGGGTCATATCCTTTGTGATTAAAGGACACAAGGTTGGAATCCATTGTCTCAATTCCACCTATTTCTAATAATAGAGCCTGCTTTTGGGAGGGGAAATTTTGCAGTGCCTCAATTGTCGACATAGCAGACGACGATTGGGCTAGGTCCTCTATTATATTATAATTTTGTGCTGCTTTGGCATGAGGATTACATGTTGATTTGAGTACTACTCCCTTTGGCAGCTTTATCATTAGCTCATGAATGATGGGTGGCACAACTTTGTTTGAAGTTGACAACTGTGGATTCCCGTAATATTTATTCCTTGTCAATATCAAAGCATCATTTTGCTATTTTGAAATGGACAACATAAGCACTTGGGATTGGGAAGCATTTTGATTAGCAACTAGTTTGGTTCCCGAGTTTGGAAATGGATTAGTCAATACCACTGATGTTTTTGAACTCTTAGAGAGTTTCTTAACTTTAGCTTTATGTGGAAAATCTCTCGTCCGATGATCCTCATTGCATATATGACATCCCACAGGGGGTTTCCTTTGCCCAGAAGGGTTTGTAGAAGGTTTGGTAGGAGATGAGTCATCTTGCTTCTTCTTTCTCCATTTCCTTTTCTTCTTTCCCCCTAGTCTCTTTAGTTGTTTTCCTTTGTTGATCATCATGGCATTTACCTCTGAGGTGAGAAGTTCTTCATTTGCATTTTGATCAGAAATCTTACGGGCTTTCTTAGATGTAACTTTTTTTGATTTCGTGCTTGTTGTACCTATCACACCATCACCAACATGAGAGTATTTGTTTGATTTAGGAGGGGGAGGAATGGAAAATTTTTGTCTAGGAGCATCAGGTATTTTATCATAGAGTGTGCTAGACTAAGTATAGATCAAGTCTATATATTTTTCACGAGCAATGACTTTCTCTTCAGTGACAACTCCTCCCTTTGCCACATCTTATCTGATAGAAGGTAATAATGACTTAATAAACCATTCAGCTAACAACTAATCAGGAACATATGTTTTTACCATTCTACGATGACGTCACCACTCATGAATATGATCAGATATGTGAGTGGCCATCATTTGTTTGAAATTAGTAAGAAGCTCTGTTCTCATTTTGTACCTTATGGGTAACTAAAAATGGGTTAAAAAATTTGTGGCTAGGGTACAGAAGTTATCAAGCAAAGCTCTATGCAATTTGATATACCATTTTTCTGTTGGACCAGTTAACATTCGATGAAAAAGGCGAAGCTTGATCTAATGATCATTGAGAGTGTTGGATGAACACCACAGATGAAAGATCATCACATGATTCAATTGGTCTTCACCTGGATTTCAATTAAATTTAGGAATATCTGACGAAAGTTTATGCAGAATCGCCAGCCACCAAGGGGTGTAAGAAATTGGATCATTTATCAGTCGGTTTCAATCTGGTAATTCTAGAGTTACTACAAAGGGAAGCTATTGATTCAAGTTAGGCGAAGCATACCTAGGTTAAGATGGAATTACTTGAGCAGTGGGTCTTTGCATACCAACATAATGTATTTGATGTTGGTAACTTTAATAAGGTTGATGGGCACAACCATTATAGTATGGTTGTTGATAACCTCTTTGGAAATGTGGTTTCCCATTACTTACAAAGACTTGTTGCTCAGGTCCTTGATATGATTGTTGGAATTATGGTTGTTGAGATTGAACTAGCCATGGTTGTTGGACCATTTGCTGTTGTCCAATACTGGATGATTGACCAAGATGAGGAGTCATAGTACTTGTTTGAGCCTGAGTCGCTCCAGATAAGGAGGCACAAACTTGAGGTTGTGATTGAATCACTGAGATGAGAGGCTATTGTATTGAAACTTGAGAAACTTTGGGTTGACATACAACAGGTAGCGCTTGTACTTGCGATGCAGTCACGGTAGTAGGTATAGTGGGAATATTTGACATAGAATGGAATGGTTGCATTGAATATACAACCCTTGGTTGCTGAGGCAATATTGGTACCCAACCGCTAGATGTCATTCCAGTTTGACCTGAACTTTGTTGTAAACTCCCATATGGTTGTTCTCCGTGAGGGAACAATGAAAAGGCATACTGTCCTCCATATGGTGGCAATCTAGTACTTAAAGAGTAGACTGGCCTTTGAAGACACATTGGATCAATTTGTTGAGTTTCAACATAAGAAATACCATATGAGAATCCGAATGAAGAAATAGGAACTAACCATGTCGTCGAAATAGTCCCTGATTGGACTCCGGCTTGTTGTTGATAACATGCCGGGATAGATGGTATATTGGCAAACATCGTTGGAGTAGCAATAGGAGGCTCTGCCACTACTGCGTTGGATGACACAATCCTGGATGTTGATGGTTGTTCAGACATATCTAGTTTATCCAAGAGATTTTCTAGCAATTTCGATTGACTTTCTTCCACGATTGTGGATTACTCGATCAACTCAAAATAAAGTGGAAAATGATTCTGAATTAAATGAATTTTAGACGCTTTGACACAACTTTCTTTTTCAATTTTAAGAGTTGAGAAAAAACAAAAGATGACTCTAGTCACCTTCAATTTTTAATGAGCCTGAAGTGACAAGTGCTTAGATGGACCTTTTCCTTTAAGGAGTCTGAAAAGGAACAAAAGGGACTACGCTGGAAATCTAGACAGAGGGATTACCAAACCAATCGCAAAACTGTAAAACACTTTTTATGGTATCATAGTCAATATTCCTGAATGCTCTGTTTAGTGCATTATGATTGATAGGGCGGTAGACACGACTTCCTATGGATAAAGGATATAGCCTATTGTAGTCTTCCAATATATACTCGAAGGTATGTGGGAGCACAAGTCCATACTAGTACTTGTTGTCTCAAAGAGGAGCAATCACCCAACCAACAATGAAAGTGATAGTTACTAGGCTTTACGACGCTATAATAAATCTCTAACCTAGACTTCTAGATGTTGTGCGTTAGGTTCCAAAGCATTTTTATGTTCATTAAATTTATTTTACAGTTGATATTTCTTAAGAAATTTTCCTTTCAGGTTCATCGCGTGATGTCGATACACAAATCCTTAAATGTAATCTAAGATGATAAACAATTGTTTAATCCTCTTTTTGCAATGAAAATCCTAGCTACTAAAGAAAGAGAGATGATATTCTTTCAACATGGAGCAGAGAGCACACACTAGATGCATTGTCCTAAGTCAAACCAACAAGCAGTCTAAATGAAAATTCACATACATGTATTTCTTTTTAGCTTTCTTAATGTGTGAATGACAAGAAGAATGCTAAGTACAAATCAACATTATCTTTTCAAAGTGACAGTACTAACACATTTCTTTTCAAAAACAAAAGGAAGATAATGACGACCCTTTGCTATTTTGAATTGAAAACTTCTTTCGACACTTGAAAAACTACTAATTCAAATCAAATACAAGAGTAACCATATAATTGATCACTAAGAACAATATAATTATTTTCTTTGACTGAAAACAACACTTGCGACACTTTCAAATCAGAAGATGACAGTTTGATTATGTTACTTATTTGTAAAAGAGAACTAAAAATGGCACACAATACATAAAAGCATTCACAGTTATTTTCAAAATGGAGGGAAAATGATGGAAAGGAAGGGAGTTTCCACAGTGGTATACTGATCATAGACAGCAAAACTCCTGAATAAAGCTGAAGAGTGTGAACAAAAAAAACAAAATTTGAGACTAGAAGAGGTCTTGTCTGATCAACACAACTGTAACATAGGGAAAGTGCGATGAAACGCACCTATTGCACACGGGAGGTGTGATGCTTCCAGATTCCAAAGAGGAGAAGGTACGATGGCACAGGGACGAGACTTCAACTAGGTTCTGGGTCATAGTTTGTTGCTCAGTTCAGGGATTTAGGTTGAGGAAGTGATTTTCAGTAAATATAAATCACAGGGGTTGATCTAATGAGGTTACTAGAACCACCACTAGGGAAATTAGAAGGTTTGCAAATCGATTGTTCAATTTATAGACAAAACTCAGAGATAGACTGAAGCAACATTGATCTACTTTTCACTTTCATAGCAAATGCAGTTCGAAGGCTAGCTGGCTTGACTTCAGGCTCTGTCTATAATTTTATAAAACAAATAAATATAGACAAGAAAACAATCTATTCACTACCTAGTATGGTCGCCATTTTGTTATCAGGAAATCTAGTGTCCACTTGGAGCTGCTAGTCCCACTAAGATTGGTAGCTATCTTAGAAACAAACAAACTAAACCTACTTTCATTTTCCTTTATGAGAAGTAGATAAGAGGGAAATGAAGGACACCAACCTCAGTCTTGCGCTTGGTTCCTTGCTCGATTCCTCTCCCTTATGACAGATCCTTGCCACTTCTCATTAATCTACCCAGCTTCAAAGAGCACCTATGGAATCAAAGCAGCATAATACTATCGAAGAACAGAGATCTACAATCGTGAACAATATAGGACTAGATATATATTGACCAAAAAAATTCATATATCATCAAACGTACAAAAATTTTGAGGAAAACTTGAATATATTTATTAATATCAAGAATAGCAAAGAGGATTACAACCAACTGTTCTAACCCAGTGTCATCCTCTAGCATGAAAGCCCTTCTTTCACCTCATGAAAAGCTTAGATCACCAAACACTATGATATTCCACTAAGAAACCAACAACACTTCCTTACAAGATACAAAATTCTAGCCTCCCGATATCTGGGATGAGGAATCCATATATAGATGATTGTAGGGAGGTGAGTTAGCTTCTGGGATTTTGGTTATTGTATTCTCTCTGATAGTTCTTGATTCCAATTGGAGATTGATGATCTCTTACTCATCCCTGGGTCAATTCAGAGAGACAAGTGTCCTGGGGAAGTTTCTAGAAGATTCCAAGATCATCCACTTAGTAAATTTCTTCCGCCATCTGTCTACTCTTGTCTATCACACCCTATAGAAGGACTTTTCTATATGCATCGCACCCCCTATGTGTAATAGGTATGATGCATCTCACCCTCAGCACTGAGCAATCAATATGGTCTAGTTTTGACCATTTCTGAGTAGTTTTCTGTGGAGAACTTCTGGGGGATGATGTAATTAGCCGACGTTGTTCCTTTAGGGTGTGAAGCAACACTTTTAGGGACTTAGGAGCCCTTGGTTTATGGACATGTATGATTAGCGTTGCAGTGCCCAAAAATTTCTATAGAAAATATATGTAGGTGGATGTTGTTGTTCCAGGAGTATGATTTTAAAGTTGTTTTGAAACTAGGACACTTGAATGCTGGATTGGATCATTAGTCGCACATTGAAACTGGCGAAGAGCATACTATTTTGGAGGAAGGACTACTTGATGTGAAACTCTTTATAGTGCACTTCTTGGACAACCATTTTGAAGATATTATACACTTCTTGATGACATGTATGGCTCCGGAAGGATATACAAGCCAACAAAAGAAGAAAAATGGTGGTGCACACATCAAATGTTTCTGCCTGCAAGGAGCTTGTACAAAATGGGATCATATGAAATATTGTGTCGTTATGTGCCAAATTTTGAACAAAAAAACACCCTCACTCAGGCTTATGGTGGAGCCGCGGGAGGTCATGATGCAGGAAAAGAAACAATGTAGAAGATTCGATGCGCTGGGTTGTGGTGGTTGACCTTGCATAAGGATTCGAAAGCGTATTGTGGGGCATGCAATGCATGCAAAAGGACTAGTAGACCCTCAGGTAGGGATGAGCTATCACTTAATCCATAGATATTATTACAGCCCTTCGAGAAGTAGGTGATTGACTTTGTGGGACCAATTCAACTTCCAGGAAAGAAGATGGGTGTGTGGTACATCATCATCGCGACTGAGTACTTAACCAGATGGGTGGAGTAACAACCTATGAAGGACTATACAAGCATGAAAATAGCCAAATTCATATTTGAGTATGTGTCGACGAGGTTTGGCTGTCCAAAAATTTTAATGAGTGATCATGGTACTCATTTTCTTAATGAGACGATTAGCGTGATGATATAGGAATTCCAGGTTTACCATCAGAAGAGCACACCATATCATTCGTAGGCTAATGGGATGGTGGAAGCATTTAATAAAATATTAGAGAGCATGCTAAAAAAGGTGTGCAAGCTCAAAGTAACAACTAGGATGTTCGTGTGCCTGCGATAATATGGGCTTATATAAGGACTTGCAAGAAGTTATCTGGAGAAACATCATTCAAACTAGTTTATGGTGTGGAAGCTGTGATGCCGATGGAGTAAATTGTACCTAGTCTACACATAGTGGGATTCAAAGGAATGGCTGATTGTAGAGCCCTAGAGGAGAGGCTTGCGCAACTAAAAAATATTGAAGAAGATAGATTTCTAGCTAGATTCCACCAATAAGTTCAAAAGGAGCGTGAAAAGGCATGGCACGATCGGCACATCAAAATGAGCACCTTCAAAGTAAATGATTTAGTTCTATTATTTGACATCAAGTTTGATAAATTTCTAGGAAAATTTCATATGCATTGGCTGGGGCCATATGTCATCAACGAGATTACCAATGGTGGAGCAGTTCAGTTGGTAAAGATGAATGGAGAACCATTCCCAGGGCAAGTGAATGGTAGCCAATTGAAGCCATACACTGTGATCTAACTAGATGACTACATGATGGAAGCACAACTGAAAGGAGGCACGGGACTATAAACTACCCTACTCGGGTTGGGGAGCTGCAAAATTGGGGAACTGCATAGAGTGAAGTTATGTCACAGTGTTAGTAGAAATGCATGGGGAGATACGTTGTCCAAGAAGAGACTGCACACGGTAGCCAGAAAGTGAATGTTATGGTCACTATTCATGACTTGCCAGTGGGAAAATGACTAAATGGAGTGGGGAGCATGGAATTTAAGTTGGAATTTTATGGTTTCAGGTTTAGGGTTGAGGGTTTATGGTTTCTACTGCCAATCTAGCATTGATGAATGAAGTTTTGGGGGAACGGTTAGATTTGAATTCGAAAATGCCTATAAATTATAGGTGGCTTCTATCACATGCAAAGAGTCAATTTTGCGTACAAAACCGACCTCCCTAGAAATTAAGGCTTTTCTAGCGACAAACAAAATAGTCAAGAACTATCTTTCCCTAAATATGCATTTAAAATAGAAGCAACCAGGTGTTTAAAGCTTACCTTTAGTCCAACGCTGGTTTGTAGCATCCAAGCCTCTTTGATTCAGATGAGCTCCTCTCCTCGAAGCCTGCATACACAAACAAAAAAACAGTTACATAGCACCTGAATAACTCATATAATAACACATATTCATCATAAAGACCAAGGAGTTTATGAAACAAATTATATATAACAACTTGTTGAGAAAAATGAACTCAATTGTATTAATTTGAAACAAAAGAAACCTTACAACCAATGCCTTGGTGTTGTGCAGGTCCATCCCAGGGTCTAGCAAGAGTTCTCCTCTACTTTGATCAGCTCACCCACTTCCAAATGAAGCTAAGAAAGGTATGTGATCTCTCCTCTCAAGCTCTATAAGGGAGTCCTAATTTCAGCAGCATCTACCCTTAGGAATGTTTAGCTTTCAACCTCCATTGCCTCTGGCCTAATGCCTCTATTTATAATGCTTTGGAGGAAGTTAGCAAGTCCACCATCAATGGGATAAGCTCCTCTTTCAAAGGGATAGCTCCCCTCTTCATGGGTTTAGTTTCTCTTTCATTGGGATAAATGAACCATTTGGAGGCGCTCAATCCACGTCAAACCATCTTCTAGAATGCTCTAGAATCGACCGCAAGTAAGTTTTTTGAAGTAAAACTTGTGCCTTTTGACTTTTACAGGGGTACACACCCACGCCTTTACAGACAGAGCATACAAGTACGCAGGTGTTATGAACTTGAGGTGCGTGGCCGCAGGTAAGAGTAAGAGAGAGTGCGGAACCAGAGTTATATTGATTTTTTAAAGACTTTCTCTCTTTTTTGGAGTTTTACATGAGGAGTAGAGGTATAAGACTTGCCAAGGAGGATAGTATGGTTAATGATGGAGCCATACTGACTGCAAATAGTCATGGTGACAAATTTTGATGTAACAGATTGCCCCCTAAAGTGCGAAGTCTATAGTAGATCAACGTTTTATATCATCTAGGAAGGGTGAAGCACTTTATCATTTCGAGGATTATCTTGTGGAGAGCTCAGTCAGAACCTGCAAAGATTCAACACAAAATACATATATGAGATCATATCATCACTGAGGTAGGCATTCCCATACTTATATCAAAACTTAACTAGCACACTACTACGGGTCTGATACAGGAATGATTTTTAAATACATCATAACCATAGACACATGTAGATACAGCATGGACACAACCATCTATTTATAATTAGTCTACTATATAATGAATACAAAATTTCTCACAGCCTGGATGGCGGAAAATAGATCGAAAGTCTTCATTTCTGCTTCCCGAAATAGTACGATTCTATCCATGCGAATAAATGAGTTGATTTCGAACATGGTAGAAACCACTTGATTAGCAGTCGATGATGTAAACTGCTAACAAGTGTGAGAGAAATCACCAGTGATTTCAATGGCTCTCAAAGTACCGAGTACAATCCATGAGATGTGAATGAATGTGTTGATGTTGAACATGTCACGGAATCCTTTGATCGATGGTCATTGATGTAACTTGTCGTCAAAGGCGAGAAACCTGCCATTGAGGCATGCAGATCCCAAGGTACTGATGATTTCTAGATCATCTTTCTAGATAATGAGTTGAAGTCGATAGAAAGTGATCTGTCGCAGGAAAGCCCACAACACAAAATCATAGATCAAGTTGAAGAAATGTAGCTGTGAGGACTAACTCAGGGATGGTCAAGATGGATGACAGATATTTTGTAGATGAATGGCTTATTTGCAAGACTCCTCTTGAACACATAATGACACAGCAGATGGTTTGGTGACAATTGACCCAAAGTTAATACCCAAAAATCGGCTGAAGACTTTCAATGAGGTTTGATCAACTGTTAGGCAAAGAATTTCCCAACCCAAATGAAAAAAGTGTCGTGTTCAAGAGCGGTGATATGGTTATTTGAGACAAAGTAGAACAAGTAGGCTCATTTTCCTCTCTTTTCCCCCACCATTTCTAGTAAGTACCTCTTTATTTTTTAACAAGCTTGAGGAGGATAACATTTGCTTGATTATATGCTCACCATTCGGATGAGTCCAACTTAGTTTAGATTCGAACCCTAAGAAGGAGTGGTCCGTTCTTGTTTGTAATCGAACAGGTCCTTTATTGTGAAATTTTAACGAGTCCAGTATAGGAGAAACTCGACGTTTTTCAATTTTAGAGAGTCTGAAAAACTTAAGAAGACTCCAGGGTTGACCTTTTTTGTAAATTTGTGTCTCCCAAGCCCGAAAAAGTATAAAATAATACTTGAGAGAACCGCTTGATCTTTACGACCAAGGAGTACTTTCATGATTAGTGTCTCTGATCTGAAAAGTAGAAAGCGATCAATGACACGTCATTTTATTTCCAATATCGAATTTGAAACGACAAAAATCCGGCAATATTTTCATGTTTTTGTGGTCAGAAAAGGGTTTTAAGAGGACCGTCCTTTTTAATTCTGTTTTAACGAGCCAAAAAGAAAATCTTGGCAATCTTTTCACATTTTGGGAGTCAGAAAAGAGCTTAAAGATGACTTTGATGTTTTTGTTTGTGAAAAATGACGAAATTTTCCCTGAAAATCCTTTATCCTACACAAAAACCGGCATATTACTCAAACCTGTTGAAGATAGATAAAAATACTTTGAAAAATACCTTTTCATGGTGAAAAATAAACAAATTTATAATTTATTTACCCAAAAAACCAATAAAAGGGCTTTTACCAATTCATTTTTACTATTTTACTATTTGAGGAGAGAAAAAGGGCTTTTGGCAAGAAAATTCCCGTGGACATTGCGGAGAATCCGACCATCGAAATCAAATGCCGTCTCTTCCAAGTAATCTACAACATCCTCCTCTTTAATTTCATCCGTTTAGAATTCTTTTTTAGGCCCCAGATTTTATTTTTGGGAAGTTTTATGGTTTCAAAAACCGCCTCTCGGGGTACGCAGGTGCCACACTAGGGACCCGCCGGCCTCGACATTTTCTCAGTTAGAAAAGTGTCAGGGGCCCTCACCCTGCCTTCAGGGACCCTGCGTATCTATGCTCTATTCCTAAAGGCGAGGTGCGTACTCCGCGTGATGAGTTTTTAAAACCTAAATTCTCCAAAATGGACCAATTTTGTTTTATTTTATGGATTCTAATAGATGTTTTATGGCATGTAGATTGTTCACCATGCTCGATTGGCGCGAGAGAGAGCACGAAGATGCTGATTTGGCCGTCATTAATCATAAACCGTCAATTGATGCTTTGAAGGCATGCAACCTTTATAAATATTGGGCCCTACCTGGCATGAGGGCCCAAGTGGGCTTTCTAGAGTGGCTGGTAGAGAGATGGAATGTTCAGGACCAATGTTTTTACATTGGAGGTCACCAGCTTGAGATGGAGCCGATAGATATCTACTTCATCACTGGTTTTCCCAAGAGAGGCGAACAATTGACTCTGTTTAGGACTAGGGCAGGTGGCCAGTCTGTTGCTACTCTCCGACTAGAGTGGTGTAACACTCAGTCTCAGGAGAAGGGGATATATATCAAAACTATATCTCGACATGAACTTATGGTGATTTCCTTGATAGTTACCAGACTTTGCGGGGCTGCCGCTTTACACATTGCCACTGGATCCCAGATGCGGATGGCACTTGATTGCTATCGAGGTACCATTTTCAACTAGTGTGATGCTTTGTTGGCCAACGTAAAAGGCCAACTGATTAGAGCCAAAAACAGACAGCTAAAGAATTTTTGTTATGGAGATTTAGTTGTGAGTTTTGGCTTAGAGAGGGTTCCGATGTTGATCCCACAGCAGCTCACTGTTGAGGTTGGGCTTCCTCGAGAGCCCAAATTGATGCGATGGGTTGCGGTCATGGCCCGTCATCTTGATGAGGGGATGGAGGTCATTCGACTTACTCCAGAGTACTTTCGCTGGGTAGAAAACCAGGTCTTTGCCATACAAGATTTTCCTTATGCCGGAGTTGATTTTCATGGGGATCTAGACATGGTTCTTCCACCGGGAGAACAATGGGATGATACAGGTAACTTCATTTTCCACAAGTTTTTAAAATTATCTACTATTTTTGTTTGTTTTATATCGTCTCAAAACTGATAGTAATAATTTTCAAAATGCATATGTAGGCCCACGACATCCAGCCAACCTCCGGCCTTATGAGAGGAGACTACCAGCTGAAGTGGCATCGGCCCCACAGGACGAGGCCACAAAGACTTTAGTTGAGTTGGAAAACGATTTGGAGCGTCTGACAGCAGATATACCGGAGACTACCATAGATGATATTCCAATTAGGTTTCAGCGCTATGTAGTCGGGGTCCCGAGACCTTTTAGGAGGTTCTTGTGTAGGGTGGCCCGTGTGGTGGTGTCATATAGAGATCATCACCAGTGATTGGATGGTTGTTTTGTAGACACATGTGACATTTTTGTTTTTTTTACTTATCATTTTTGCCGATCATAAGGTGTTTTTCAACCTATGATCGAAGACGATGTATTTTTTGACACACTCCTATATATATATATATCATTATTACCGACTTATCTTGTAAATCATGTTATGAAATGGTTTTAAATTTACATGTATGATTATTGCAAATGTCTATTTAACATTCGAGAAGAAATTGCATCTGCTAATGTATTTAAAGACCTTGGAATATGCTGATATTCAATATAGTCAAACTCACGTTCCAAGAGACGCAATCTCAAAAATAATCTTAACAATGTTGGATTTCTAATGGCATACACTCTATTAAGCTGTAATACAATGAGTTCAGAATCTAACCTCACTATCAAACTCCAAATCCCAAACAAAATGGATTCAGATAATAACTCAATCACTGCACTGTATTCAGCAATGTTGTTCATCTTTTGACTGAGGCTCACCCCATGCATAGATACTAACTTGTTAGAGGGAAAATAGATAACCCAAGCTACGGAAGAAATATTCCGTGTACTACGACAAGTGCCATCAACGAAACCAATGTATGTTTGGAGAGGCATGGATATCTGCAACATCAAGAGTAAAACCAAGATAAGCAGGAATAACGACGAAAACACACTTTCTAAGCTAAGCACACTGTCTAAACTAACAAACACACCAGCCAGAAAGAAAAAACTATCCTAACTAAAAATTCTCCATACCCATCTTTCAAGCATAATACCTCTTTAGTTAAAGTCCATTTCTGGGTTTACCCAAAGAGTCCCCGTCAAATTCTACCAATTCATAGGCCCCTTTGGCTAACTTTCGTTTGATAAAAAAGGGACCATGCCACATAGGAACGAATTTTCCAGCTCCTAATTTATCATTAGCTTGATCGTAAACCAAGACTAGATCTCCTTCTGAAAAATTTTGAGGGGTCACATTTCGATCATACTGAGCTTTCATGCGTTTTGCGTGAGTTTCGATCGCTAATGAAACATTACGTTGATTCTCATCCAATTGAACTAAGTATAAAAAACACTTCTCCTCTTTGGAAGTGGCTGGAAGTAACTCGGTGACCATTTGCAGTGACGAGATTTCGCATTCAATGGGCAACACTGCTTCCAAACCATAAACTAGTTAGAAAGGAGTGAACCCTGTTGATGTTTTCACTGAAGTTCGGTACGCCCAAAGCGTTGAAAATAACATGTTATGCCAGTTCGATCAATGAATCCCAATGATTCGTCGAATCACGATGACTAAAACTTTTTTGATAGATTCAACCAGACCATTTGCTTGTGGATAATAAGGAGTTGAACTATCATGACGTAAACCAAGCTGGCCTGTAAGTTCGGTCATCATGACGTTTCAAAAATGATGCCCATGATCAGTGATCGCTTGTGGTACACCAAACCTAGTCATTATATGATTGAACACAAAAATTGTGGCTGTTTTGCTGTCTGCATCAAATGTAGGCATCACCTCGGCCCACTTGGTAAAATAATCTACCCCAAGGATGATATACGCATGCCCCTCGGCCGAGTGAGGGTTACATGTAATAAAATCGATACCCCATTTGGCAAAAGGACCAATGGAAATTATAGGGTGGAGAGGAGCAGGTGGAGCACGTATCTTTCAATCAAATATTTGGTAGTTGTGGAATTTTCGGACCGCAATGATACAATCTTTGAACAAAGACGACCAAAAGTAGCCAGTGCGCAATATCTTTTGGGCTGTGGAAAACCCAGACATATGACCGCCACATGCTCCAGAGTGGTAGTCATTTAACCCTTTCTGCTTCTTCGTGAATTAAACAACGGCGAAAAATAGAGTTCACCCCACGGCGATAAAGAGTATCTCCAATGATTTTAAACTGTTGGGACTGAAATCGTATTTTTTGACGTTCAGAATTTGAAAGATTTGGCCGAAAGGATTGGGTCTGGAGATAGACGATGATATCTCCATACCACGGATCTGAAGTACTGATTAGAAACAAGGATTTGTCTGCAATGGGCTCCTCTGCCACAGTTTCTGTATCAGCTCGCGGGAAGTCACACATTAACTCCACAAAGACTAAAGATTTCTTAGACTTTGATTTTTCAAATTCCAAGTCAAACTCTTGCAGGATAACAATCCATTTAGAGTACTTTCCCCCTAGCAGTTGTTTAGTCAAGATATAGGTCATAGGATTGCAATTCGAAATGACTGTAGTTTTACGTAGTAAAATGTAGTGACAAAAATGTTGGACAGCTTGAATAGCTGCCAGTGCCAATTTCTCCACATGTGAGTACTTTAACTCAGTAGGATTTAAAGTTCTACTAAGGTAATATATCACATGTTCTATTTCAAATTCATCTTCCTGAACTAAGACCATCTCGATGGTGGAATGAGCGGTGGAGAGGTACAAGAAGTAATCCTCATTGTAGTTGGGAGGGTGCAATAACGGTGCATGGGTCAAGGCGTGTTTAAGTGCATAAAAAGATTTCTGATCTATCTCATCCCAATAGAATGGAATATTCTGTTTCAACAACCGGGTAAAACCCTTTGTAACCTCAGCATAGTTAGGAATGAACCGTCGTAAATTTTTTTCTTTCCCCTGCAAACTTTGGAGTTGGCGAAGACTCGAAGGAGGAAGTAATTTGATGATAGCTTTGACCTTCGAGGGATCGACACCAATGCCGGCTTTCAAAACTACAAATCCCAGCAATCATCCTGTTTCTATACAGAAAACACATTTGTGTGGATTCAATCGAATCCGATAATGCCTACACCTCATAAAGATTGCTCGTAAATGGAAAAGGTCATTAGCTCGATGTAATGAATGAGTAGGCAAGTCATCGAGATATGGTTGGACAATGTGCTTGATGTCATGAAATGCGTAAGACATGGCCCGTTGAAAAGTTGATCCAGCATTCTTGAGCCCAAAGGCTAATTTGCAATAAGAAAATGTGCCCCATGGACAAATGAAAGCCATTTTTGGTTGATTGGAAGGAAGAATATTGATTTGATTGTATCTGGAAAATCCATCCATAAAAGAAAATATTTCGCTGCTGGCACAATCATCAATTATTTGATCGATATAAGGAGTTGGATAATTGTACTTTGGACAGGCTCGATTAATGTCCCTATAATCGATGCATATTCTTATTGTTCCCTACTTTTTGTTAACTAGAACAATATTCGATACCCAATTCGTTAATGGGATTGGATAAATGAACCATGCTTTTAGTAATTTTTCAACTTCCGCTTTAATTGCAACATCTTTTCTTGGGTGAATTTGATGCAAACGTTGCCGGATGGGTTTAGCGTCCGGGTAAGTCTTGATCTCATGGACAAAAATTGCGGGGTCAATTCCTGGCATTTCCTCATAGGACCAGGAAAACACGTCGCAGAATTCTTGAAATAGGGCCTTGTATGTTTTAATTTCATCACGTGTACAAGAGGCACCTATATGAATGTTTTCAACAATTCTAGGCTTAACTGAAATGTCAATAGGAATAGTTTGAGAAACATTTTCCAAATTCAACTCTGAATCAGGATGGTTCATGGGATTCTAAGCTTCCTTGACATATTCAACAGTAAGAATTGATGAGAAATTATTTTCAAAATGATCATCCTCAGGTAAAAACGAAGATCTGTGATGGAGATCGTCCCATGGTAAATCATCTACACACAGGACTTCACGAAGTTTCTTGTCATATGAAACAACTTCGGGAAACGCTATTAACTCCGAGGTTGATGTGAAAAGTGGTTCCTCACGGACCACATTCATTAAGTCGATTTTGGTTGAAGAAGTGTCAGTAAACGATTGCACAACTTGATAGGCAACTTCATATGGACTCAAAGGCATAGCATCGCCAAATGAGTCTATCTCAGATTTAGAAAGAATGATCCAAGGATCATCATAAATAGTAGTGTCTGATGTAATCATATGAATGTAAGCGAATGAAGACGATGTGTTGATTGGAGGAAAAGGAAAATTTCCTAGTAAACCAGCATCTTTAACTAGTCCTACTCCAACATCCTTATATGGGATAACCGTCTTACCAACATGTTGAATAGTCTCTGAAGAGGCTGGGTCGGATGAAAAATAAGCCAACTAGTCTACTGTTATGATCTTCCCATTATGTGGAAAATTTATTATGTGAAATATCGATGAAACGACCGCTGTCATAGCGTAAGACCAACTTTGACCCAATAGAAGGTTGTAATCTAGAGGGGCATCAACCACCTCCACATCTAGATTAACGATTTTACCTACAACCCCTATAGGTAAGTCCTGTAGGATACCAAACAGATGGAACCCACGACCATCGAAGGCCTTAAGAATCATCGGGGATTGATTTAGCGAAGGAGAACCAAGAGATCTCCAACATTGTATCGACATAATACACGTTGAAGCTCCCTCATCAATTACAGTCCGATGAATAGGCCTGTTTTTGACAATCACTGGAATCTGGAAATCCATTTGATGAGGTAAACACGGTGTACTATTTTCTAGATCAAAGATTATTAGGTTCGGGTCCTGAACATCAACAGCTCCTATAGTCGACAAGAGTAATTTACATTGTGTTGGACACGATTGTAGCACCTCCAAAGCCGACATTGTTGAGGGTAAAACAACTAAGTCCTCAACAATGTTATAATTCTGAGCCACTCGCACATGTGGATTGAAAGTGGACTTTCGAAGTATACCCTTGGCGGGAGGTTTGATTACCAAGTCTGGATTAGGTTTCTCGATCTATAGTGGATCGGAACCAGGAGGTGAGGTTGATGGATTCGATTGAGAAGATTCTGCTTCTTTACCATCAACAGGACTTTTACTACCATAATCTTGTGATCGAGTCGCAATCCTAACATGTGACATCATCAATATGGGTTCTTCATTAGCATTCGAGGAAGAACCTATCATCTTTCTGTCTTGAGCTAGAAAAGGATCCTTCAAGACAATAGGAGTTTGGGAACCTTTGACAATCTTTGTATCCTCTGCTCGATGTGGAAAGTCTCTTGTAAAGTGTTCTTCTTCACAAATAAGACAAGGATAACAAGGTTTCCGTTTTTCTTCATTGGTTTCCGATTTTTCAGTTTTCTCCTTTGGAGTTTTGTCTGCTTTATTCTTCTTCTTCCCACCGGATTTTGATCTAGTTGGAGATGACTCTACAACATGAATATCGGTGCAAAGTTTAGCGGAAGAATCTCCTGTCGGGGAATCTTGTAAGGTTATAATAGGAGAAGAATTCTTAGAGTATTTCTTCTTGCTTTTAGTGTTCACCGTACCAATCATGCCATCAGCAGCATGAGACCCTGACGGAGCTGCAGCTATTTGATTTCCCTTGGGAAGATCCGGGATTTTTTCATGTAGCATACCTGACTGAGTATAAACTAAGTCAAGGTACTACGCTTAAGAAATTACTTTCTCCTCAGTAACTACTTCGGCTTTAGCTACGTCTTTAGTAATCTTCGGTAACAATGATTTAGCAAACCATTCAGCTAAGATCTGATCCGGGATAAAAACTTTCACTAACTGCATTTTACATCTCCATTCATGAATATGATCGGAAATATAAGTGGATGTCGATTGCTTTAATGAAGTTAGTAACTCCGTGCCATTATCATATATGACCAACAACTGAAAATGAGTTAAAAATGAGTTAGCTAACTGGCTAAAATTATAAAAAGAGGCCCGTGGTAACTCAATATACCACTTGGCTGCAAGACCAATGAGAGTGCGTTGGAAAAGACGTAAGCGTATCGAGTCATCCAAGATGGAATTAGAGGCACACCAGAGGTGATAAGTCATTATGTGATTTGATGGGTCCTCTCCCGGCTTACCTTCGAACTTGGGTATGTCACTAGGAAACTTATTCGGCATTGTCAGCCAGAAAGGAAGATAATTGATTGGATCGTTCATTAGGCGCGACAAGTTAGGTAAATATAAAGTTGCGATGAATGGTAACTGACGGTTAGGGTCCCTAAAACTCTGAGTCATTATACCAGCCCCAGGAGGAGGATATCCAGGATAACTAGGAATGGGAATCGCATTAGGGATATTATATCCTCATGGGAAACCAGGATTAACCGGACCATACTGGGGGTGCTGAGGTTGTTGATATGTATACCATGGGTATGGTTGATATTGATATACTGGTTGTTTCACAGCAGGACTGTATTGGTACTGCCCCTGGTACGGTTGAGAAGTGAACTAAGGTTGACTTGTTACAACTGTACTTGGGCTAGGTTTCCCTACAGGTATCTGAACCGTAGTCTGAATTGTAGGTCTAGACTGAGGCAAAGATACTTGAGGGACTGACACAGGAGCAGTAGAAACCGGGGTTGTAGATACTCTGAGTGTAAGTGTGGTAGATGGAGTAGATGTTGGAACAGTTGCAGCAGCTATTTGGGGTGGAGTACGAGGTGTACTAGGCCATAGCTATGAAACCATAGAGGGTGCAAAGGTTTGAACAGTAGACTGGACAGGTTGCTGGGTTGAACCAGAAACTAAAGTTTGTCCAGTTGAAGATGACGACTGCACTTGTAATACCGGTTGAGGTTGATTCCACACTAACATCATTCCGGGGTATGGAATCATAGCAGGTTGACCATATTGAGGACCATAACCTGGTTGAGGGTAGGGGTGATAACTTAAAGGTAAATTTTTGGTTCCTTGAACAAAAGATTGACTGGAAGGTGGTTGATAACCTTGGGGTTGGTAACCTTGAGGTATATACTAATACTGAGGTTGACCCTGAGGTAGATATTGATACTGGGGTTGACCTTGAGGTACATATTGGGTTTGGGGTTGACCTTGAGGTATGTACTGTCCCGTAGGTATGTACTAACCTTGAGGTTGCCCCCCAGACACAAATTGAGTACCTTGAGGTTGCCCCCCAGGCATGACTTGAAGACCTTGAGGCTGACCCCCAGGAGGTAACTGACCACCTTGAGGTTGCTGACTAGGAATGGTACCTGACATCATAAGAATGTCCTCTACACTTAACGGTTTAGTTCTGTCATTTCCAATTAATAACCCTTTTTGACTAGGTTGAGGAGATGCTCCTGAAAAAGTACCAACGAGAGACTGATACCCAACGGGAACAGAGGGACCACCTTGAATAAAAGTTTTTGAAGATTGAGACATCACGGCTGACTGTATCGATATATTAGACGAAGGATAAAAACCTCTAGGTGTGGGGTGAAAAGGAGCCCGAGGTGGTGAAAAACTTAACCCTGGGTTGTCTAAGAAATTCGTTAAATTAAGATACCAAGTAGTACTCCTTGGTGGACTGTAAAAAATTGATTCACGCTCCCTTAGTTCGAATATAGGTTGATTTTCAGGGATAGATAAACCTTCCTCCTCTTCTGGAGAAGCAAGTTCTTCAATAGCAATAAGCCCAGAAGGAAGATCATGGGTAATTATTCTTTGTACCCTAGGTGAATCAGGAGCACTAGAAGTCGGAGAAGCTACCGCTGATATAGGAGTAGCAGTAAATTCACTTTCAGGTTCTGATATTTCAGGTTCTTCACCTATATCACTAGTAGATGAAAAACTACTAGTTACTTCAGAGACAGACACTGACTTTGGATTATACTCTCCTACTGAAGGTTGAAAATCAGGATGAACTATCAAAGAAGATTCTCCTTCTTCAGGTGATCCAACTCTACTGTCACTAGGAGTTACGAGGAATTTCAAGCCTTCAATTTCGCTTGAGACTCCTTCATGAGGCTGGCCCCAAAGTCTAGAGGAATTCCTCAATAAATAAGCAACGGTTACGACCTCAGGAGACTAGCCCCGAAGTCTACGGGACTGTCTTGGTAATTCGGCCACAGCTAAAAACTTTTAACTACTGCAAACGCAAACAAAGTAAAATTTCAAAGAAAACCGCCTAAAGTATCTAAAGAACCAAAAAAACTCGAATCACAAACCTAAAGAATCTATGGCGTCAAACCAAACACAAATAGTAACTTCCTGTAATGAAAATAATAGTTGGTGATGAAATCCAACATCGTAGAGTTCAATACAGAAATGGCGGGTGGAACAGTTACCCCTACAACCTTCTTAATGAATAGACTGGCACAAGTTCCTTCACTAAAAAACTGTCTCGAGTGAAGGGGAAGAATCCTAAAGATAATAGTCACTAAGGTCACCAACAGCAACAAATATATCTGGGGGAATAGTCTGCGATCCGATAAACACACAAGGGCAGAGTAACAAGCTCAATCCCTTTGCCGGCTCCTTGACAATAATCCAAGGTTTACCGACAAGTGACCCCAGGCTCATTGACAATGGTTAATCCGAGGTTTATCGTTTGTAGTACATGCATATCTGGCATCATTCCCAATGAAGGAGGATTGATCCCCTCACTAGTTCAGACATGATCTCGTGCTTCTCCTTTAAGAGGAACTTTCCCAGAGTATAAATGTAACAATTGGATTTATCCTACCACAAGATAAGCTACTTTTTTGTTTTTACTGTCTTGGAGAGTTAATTAATCTCCTACTCCAAGACACTAGCCTGATCTATGTTGGTGTATCGGAGCCCTAGTAAATAAAAGTTACTAAGTTAATTTTACTTTAAGCGTTATTTTTTATGGATTTTCTTTAGGACAAAAGGTAGCGGAGATGAAACTTATGATGTGTAGACTCGACTCAAATTCACTAAAAAGATGTACCTAGGATGAAAAACCAATCTTTCCTTTTCAATGAATTCCCTAACTAAGAGAGTTGGAGAATGCAAAATTTATAAAGACAACTTTCTTAACAATGAAAATCAAGAAAAATTCTTTATCTTTTCCAAAACACACAACACACGACCACTAATTATTTCATGAAAACTTCCTTTCTTTTTCCAAAGACTTCAAATGCTACTAAAACAAACTTTCCTCAAAAGAGATTATATATATATATATTTAGCAAAGCATGCAAAACTACTTGATAAAAATCAATTTTAAGATCTATGAAAATCTAGGAGAAATTTACCTAAAAGCAAATCTAATGAGGTAAAAGCCTACAAAATATAATTCCAGGTTGTTTTACTTAGTTACAATTCAACCAAGGACTAATTCATGCAGAATCATAAATCAGTCAAAAACAAAAATAAAAATCTCTTGTTCTTTTTCTTAAGAATGAAATTCACAACTTAACAAACAAGCCTTTTCGAAATTCCGCAAAGAGACAACACAAAGGTAGGTTTCTCAAGAAAAGGTGGATTTTACGAATGGTCTGACTCTTAAGAAAACTGAAAAGACCAGGGTTATCCAAGGTTTCTACAACTTCTAAATCCAGAGTCACTACAAGACCAAAAAAAAATCAAACCTAAGGCTAGAATGCCTATGAACTTCACTAAAACCCTGAGTCGAGATGAAAAATTCTGACAGGTAACCAGTGGATCTGGGTAGTAATTAACAAGCTATAAACAAGATCTAATAGGTAAAAAATGAAAAAATTGAAATGTTATAAACTTTTGACAGGGTACGCAGGCAACCTGTTTTCACAGGCGCGGCCCCGCTCTGTATGTAAACCAAAAGTGCGTATAGATATGCACTGTGCTTAACTCAGAGGGTGCATAATTCTCTCAAAAACAAGAAAAATAAAAAACTAACTCAACCCTAAGCAACTCTACCCAAATTCACAATCAATCAGTCAAAAACTAGAAAGCAATTAATGTTCCTCAAATCAAAGTATCAATCAAAAGAGAAATCAATCACATCTATGGAGTCCCCAGCGGAGTCGCCATTTTGTCACATGGAAAGAGTCAATTTTGCGGAAAAAACAGACCTCCCTAGAAATTAAGGCTTTTCTAGCGACAAACAAAACAGTCAAGCACTATCTTTCCCTAAATATGCATTTAAAACAGAAGCAACCATGTGTTTAAAGCTTACCTTTAGTCCAACGCTAGTTTGTAGCAGGCAAGCCTCTTCGATTCAGATGAGCTCCTCTCCTCGAAGCCTGCATACACAAACAAGAAAATAGTTACATAGCACCTGAATAACTCATATAATAACACATATTCATCATAAAGACCAAGGTGTTTATGAAACAAATTATATATAACAACTTGTTGAGAAAAATGAACTCAATTGTATTAATTTGAAACAAAAGAAACCTTACAACCAATGCCTTGGTGTTGTGCAGGTCCCTCCCAGTGTCCAGAAAGATTTCTCCTCTACTTTTATAAGCTCACCCACTTCCAAATGAAGCTAAGAAAGGTATGTGATCTCTCCTCTCAAGCTCTATAAGGGAGTCCTAATTTTAGCAGCATCTACCCTTAGGAATGTTTAGCTTTCAACCTCCCTTGCCTCTGGCCCAATGCCTCTATTTATAATGCTTTGGAGGAAGTTATCAGGTCCACCATCAATGGGATAAGCTCCTATTTCAAAGGGATAACTCCCCTCTTCATGGGTTTAGTTCCTCTTTCATTGGGATGCATGAACCATCTGGAGGCGCTCAATCCACGTCAAACCATCTTCTAGAATGCTCTAGAATCGACCGCAAGTAAGTTTTTTGAAGTAAAACTTGAGCCTTTTGACTTTTACAGGGGTACGCACCCACCCCTTTATAGACAGATCGTACAAGTACGCAGGTGTTATGAACTTGAGGTGCGTGGCCGCAGGTAAGAGTAAGAGAGAGTGCGGAACCAGAGTTATATTGATTTTTTAAAGACTTTCTCTCTTTTTTGGAGTTTGACATGAGGAGCAGAGGTATAAGAGTTGCCAAGGAGGACAGTATGGTTAATGATGGAGCCATACTGACTGAAAATAGTCATGGTGACAAATTTTGATGTAACAGCTTCCCAATGAAAAACAATTGGCATTTTGAGAATTAAGATGTTGAGGTCTCAGGCACGTATGAACCATGATTACTTTGAATCTTTGATAGTGAGTTTAGTGTTTGAGAAGTTTCCTAAGGAAATGCAGGATTTTTTGTCTAGTATCATGCTGACACCCGCAGAAACTGTGATCACTGGGGAAGTAATGGCAACTTAGGGAACTACCCCAGAGGTAGAAATGGTAGCTGAGGGTGGTACCCTGAAGGTTAGGAGCATCCAAGTATAGGCAGAAGTGCTTAAATAAATGAGGTCACCCAAGCCAAGGCCTACACCGACCAAAGACGGTCGAAAAACAAAGAAAGATAAGGATAAAGCACCATAGTTGGTGCACACATCTCCCAGAAAGCACCCATAGAAGGGAAAGCCCACCATGCAGGAGAAGGGTAAGGTAGTTGACCTGGAGCCTGAAGAGGATGTTGAAGAAATCCATATGGAGGAGGAAGATAGTGACATGGGGGTGGAGGAAATTGATGTTGAGGGGTCCAACCCTATCTCTAAATTTCCCCAGTACATTCCTCTGCACAGATGCAAGACAAAGGTTCTAAAGTACATTGATGAAAGCAAGGTCAATATACCGTTGCTGCCGAACAAAATTATCTTGAAGGACTGCACCTAGGGCATGCCCCCCCATTTGAAATTGGAGGATTGGGATTTGCCTAATACAAAGCGCTTTCCCCACTTAGTGACAGATCGACTCATGGACCACATCTTCTATAAAGACTCTAGTTTGACCACATTGGAGCCAAGAAAGTGGGTAAAAGGGGTGGATAAGGCTGGTCTATTAAACATGTTGTGGGTACCGCATTGCAACCGCATGCCCATAACCATGAGAGTGGTCAAGTAGTTGTTTTTCTGGGTGCATAATGGGTGCTTGTGGCTATAGGAACTAATACCGATCATTGACATGTTGATCCATAGGATCACTCAACTACTGCGCGCAGGAGAAAATCAGGCCTTGACATTTGGCAGATAGACAGGTGAGGACAACGTCGTCAAAGGAATCAAGGATAAATTTAAACTCGCTAAGAAGTCACATGGCTACTCCATCACTAGCATAAATAACCTCATGGTTAAGGAAGCCGTTCAGATCGTGGCAGGAAATATTATGAGGAAGTGTCATGTAGATGAAGTGTCAACACTAGTACTATCATTAACGACCTAGTGTGCAAAGGGTGTATGGTTCAACTAGGTGCACTACCTCTACAACGAGTTCCTCGCAAACTGTAGAGATGCACAAGATCAAAGCAAAACATTTCACTATGCATGGCTGCTACTATCCATAGTGTTGGTCCCGTGGGAGTTACCAGAGGATAGTCACTTTCCTCCAATCACATAGAAGCTACCAGAAGTTGTGAAGTTCACTTCACTCTAGGCTACGAAGGATCCCCAACGGGTCAAGGACAACAAGATCTTTTGGATCTTGATGGAGATGAGTATCCACATGGCCATCAATGGCAAGTCGTGGCTGTCATTAACAATTTTTTATCAGCTGACAGAGTATGTGGAGTTCAAGGTATACTTCCATCATGTCTCCATGCGAGCTTAGAAGGATCCTGAAAAAAAGTGGTATGACCTTCCATACATGGCCACAAACAACGTGATTGTAGCAATCCTCGACCACTAGTCGATGGATTGATGCGCTGCTTCGAACTTGATAGTTGGGTCTAGCAAGTCTGCATCAAAGAAAAAAAGGAGGAGGGTAGGCTGAAGATGGAAAAATTGGCTAACAAAAGGAAGAAGGATGCTTAGGATAAAACCGAGATAGAGCGCGCTGTCGTGAAGAAAACAAGAGGACAAAAGGAAGAGGAGGAGCATAGCTCTAACGGGAGTCAGAAGTCGCCTACCCTGAAGACAGAGGAGAAAGAACAATAACCATAACAGGGAGAAGTGGACTTGGAGACTACTCCATTATAGATTAAGTGCAATAGGGAACATGAGAAGGTAGGGCTATGGAAGAAGTCCAAGGCCAGAAAGACTTCCCATGACCCAATCACCTTAATTGAAGGTGATTTAGATGACATTGGTGATGCCGTAAGGGATGCAACCGCAGAACTGTTGTAGTAGTTCGAGAAGCTACATAAATAGGCCTTGGGCACCATTCAGATGGGTTTGCATGAGCTACAGATCCAAGTGTTGCAGGGACAGATAGTGTGGGATGGTGTAGCGCGATGTTAACTAGTTTGGAGCTTGGCACCTTAGAAGCAATAGGGATGATGTGCACACTGGATCCGTAGGCAATAGTGCTGCCGAGCGGAGCGCTGACTATAGAAGCAGAAGCTAACAAGGCTAGTGTAAGTGCCCTTAAGGGGGTTGGACTCAATTTTTCCATGCTTCCAAGTGAATACCTTCACACTTTATAGGATGGTGTGACCATGGAACTTCGAGCCCATGAACAATGCATGACACATGTTATCAATGAGCAAAGGGTGAACAACACTCAGATGGTTGTGAAGAAGAAATATGCTATTGATATCTTTAAGGCCATCATAGACAAGAATGAGTGCATGACCAAGGCAGTAGCTGACACATGCAGATTTGTACCAAAACTGGACATTCCTAAAGATGAGCCACTAGATGTGAGAATTCCGAAGCTCGGTGTTATAGTACGTGAAGTGAAGAATAGATTTGGAAAAGGTTTAGTTTGAATTGAACCTTACGATTGCAGATTTGAGTTGAAGGCCCAACCTTCGACTCTACCAGATGTTAGAGAGCAGCACGCGATAGTTGTTAAGGACGTCATTTGAGTAATAAATAGCATAGTAAAGGATTGCACTACTCTCCTCGAGGATTCTCTTGAAGTAGTCACTAGCTTATAGGAGGATCCCAATGTGCAGAGGCTAGAAACAGTGGCACGAGAGCTGTAGTAGTGGTATGACAAGGTTAAAGTGATGACGAGCATTGTCACCATTACCCAAAGGCTAGCAAATTTGCAGGAAGAAAAGGTGTTGAAAGAGTAGGTGGACGTAGCACAACATAGGGAACCATTATTGAAGGCTCGATTGAAGCCTTGGCTAGATGAATCATATGTCCTCACGACCACCATTGAAGGAAAAATAGCTAGTCTATAGGAAATGCAGTAGAAGGTACAGGTAAATGGAGCAAGGTCAGTCACAGAGTAGCTAATCAAGCAGATGAAGCAAGAAGCAACACAGTGCACTGCTGAAGTCCCAGTGGTACAAGTGGAGCTAGGAGGTCTTCATGATAAGATCTCCATGCTAGTAGAGTGAATCAAGGGCGAATCAACAAATTTGTGTTGGGGGCCTATTAGGAACGGGTCCCCTGGGGTCAATTTTGGGGTTAAAAGCCCAAGTTTTGGGGAAAAAAGCCCATATTTGTAGGAAATAATGTAAAGTCTTCGTATTTTTTGACCATGGAGCATGAAGATGTAAGCAGTCAAAAATGGTTTTTTTCCCTTAGTTTAGATAGTTGTGTTGGCTTGATGAGATCCGCCCTTGGTCTACGGACCATGGGATTGTATAAAAAGGGAGTCTTAGAAGAGTCTAAGG
>Ga0181463_1000008_pt1 | contig 29202 bp, 21 predicted proteins | sample InSIn1gowninarea_FD_119071 | JGI IMG/M metagenome (GOLD analysis project Ga0181463, IMG submission 119071) | Clean room microbial communities from NASA Spacecraft Assembly Facility at Jet Propulsion Laboratory, Pasadena, California, USA -... ... | reverse complement strand
GTTGACCGTCTCTTTCAATCTGCATCTGTTTTGCTTCAGAAAAAGAAAAACTGGTAACGGAACTTGCGCCAATCGTCACGGAAGAATGGGGGCACTTTAGACTGGTATTGTCTGAATTAAAAAAGAGAAACCTTACGCTCGGCAAACAACGAAAAGACGAATATGTTAATAGGCTGCTTGCATTTCAGAAGAAAGACGGAAGTCCCGACGAAAGATTCCTAGATAAGCTGCTAATATTTGCATTAATCGAAGCAAGAAGCTGCGAGCGGTTCAAGCGGCTAAGTGAGGGTTTGCAAGACGCTTATCTCCAAAATTTTTACCGAAGGTTTATGGAAAGTGAAGCTGGGCATTATACTTTATTTATAGAGTTAGCGGAAACCTATGTTGACAAAGACACAGTTAGAAGGCGATGGCAGCAATGGCTGCAATATGAAGCAGACGTGATGAAGGAAATTGAAGTGCGAGGAGACAGAATACACTAATTCATCAAATTGTAGGGTAGCCAAGTGACGAAGCGAAATCTTTTGTAGTACTTAGATGAACGTGATGGGCAAAAAAAAGTCCCGGTAATACCAGGACTTGCAATTATTTACTTCAAAAAAATCTTACTCTGACGATTTCTTTGCAGCGGCCTTTTTTGCAGCTTTCTTAGGAGCGGCGCCAGCTTTTTTTGCAGCAGCCTTTTTAGGAGCAGCAGCTTGCTTTGGAGCAGCCGCAGCTTTTTTAGGAGCAGCAGCTTTGTTCGGGGAAGCCGCAGCTTTTTTTGGAGCGGCAGTTTTCTTAGGAGCAGCAGCGGCCTTTTTCGGAGCTGCAGCTTTCTTAGGAGCAGCAGCCGCCTTTTTAGCGGGGGCAGCCGCCTTTTTGGGTGGAGCAGCGCTTTTAGCTGCAGCCTTCTTTGGAGCAGCTTTTTTTGCAGTTGCCATGTTCTTGAATTTAATGGTTAGTAAATATCTACTAAAATTAAAAACTTCCCGGCAACCGCCAAAATTTATTCAGCTACAGCAACTTCAGAAACCACTGATACTGTGGTCCTTTCGTTCCTTCCTTTCTTAAATTCTACCAGTCCATCTGTCAATGCAAATAAAGTAAAATCTTTTCCAAGACCTACATTTTTACCAGGATGATACTGAGTCCCACGCTGCCGAATGATGATATTACCGGCAATTGCAGGTTGACCACCAAATATTTTAACACCTAAACGTTTTGCTTGTGAATCACGGCCGTTTTTTACCGAACCTTCACCTTTCTTGTGAGCCATAATATTTTAATTTAGAGATTTTGTAATGTTAAGACGTTGCAGGCACTAGATTGTGCAACAACCAGACGGGCAACCCCAACCTTACGCGATGCTTTGAATTTTAATTTGAGTATACTGAGTCCTGTGACCAAGTTTCTTACGGAAACCCTTTCTTCTTTTCATTTTAAAAGCAATCACCTTATCACCTTTAACCAGGTCTCTTACTATTTCTGCGGTAACTTTTGTTGTTACACCTGAACCGGATGAAAGACTGCCATCGCTGTCTGTCAACAGTACATCACTGAACTCAACAGTATCTCCGGTTTGACCCTGCAGGTGAGGTACATACAAGCTCTGACCGGCTTGTACTCTAAATTGTTGTCCTGCGATTTTTACCACTGCAAACATAACTTTTCTAAAATTAGGAGTGCAAAGGTAGCGATTAGCAATTAAAAAAGAGAGAAAATAATAAAAAATACTCTAAAAACTCTCTTAATAATGCGGGCGAAAGCGAGTTGCCGGAGATAGTCTTTAAATATAAGGGAGATCACTAATCGTTTCTATATTTTTGTCCCCCCTATTATTCCCGGGGAGAAGTATGAGCGTAAAATCTTTCCTGGCAAAACCATTTGCCTCATTTATCTATCGCCAAATTCAGTCAGGTAGCAAAAATGCTGTTGTCAATCAGGAAGTTGTACTTAAGAAATTGATCAGGCAGGCAAAAAACACAAAATTCGGGCGAGATCATCATTTTGCGAACATAGGCTCGTACGAGGATTTTAAACAGGCTGTGCCGATACGCGATTACGAACAACTGAAAACTTATGTAGAACAGGTAAAAAAAGGCGAACCGGATGTGTTATGGACGGGCAAGCCGATCTACTTTGCAAAAACCAGTGGAACCACGAGCGGGGTCAAATACATACCTATTTCAAAAGAGTCCATTTCAAATCATATCAATACTGCACGCAATGCTTTGCTCTGTTATATGGTTGTGAGTGCCAATTATTCTTTCGTAAATGGGAAACTGATTTTCCTCAGCGGCTCACCGGTATTGGACTCAACCGGTGGAATACCAACGGGCCGTTTAAGTGGCATTGTGAATCACCATGTGCCGGCTTACCTCCGAACAAACCAGTTGCCGAAATATGCAACCAACTGTATCGAAGATTGGGAAACTAAACTCGATCAAATTGTCGACGAAACCGTTCATGAAGACATGACTCTTATCAGTGGTATCCCACCCTGGATGCAAATGTATTTTGACCGGCTTACCGAGAAGACCGGAAAAAAAATAAAGGATCTCTTCCCAAACTTTTCCGTCATGGTACAGGGCGGGGTGAACTTTGAACCGTATAAAGCCAAGCTTATTGAAACCGTCGGAAAACCGATCGATACCATCGAACTCTTTCCTGCTTCAGAAGGTTTTTTCGCCTTCCAGGACAATTACCGTGAACCAGGACTGTTGCTCAACACAAATTCAGGAATATTTTTCGAATTTATACCGTCATCCGAGATTTTCAACCCTAATCCTACCAGGCTATCGCTGCGCGACGTTAAGGTTGGAGAAAACTATGCCTTAATAATAAGTAACAACGCCGGGTTATGGGCTTACAACATCGGGGATACCGTTAAATTTATCAGCACCGAACCTTATAAATTAATCGTCAGTGGCAGGATAAAACATTTCATATCGGCTTTTGGCGAGCACGTGATAGCTGAGGAGGTTGAGTATGCTTTGTCTAAAGCAGCGGCAGAAGAAGGGGTTGCCATCATTGAATTTACCGTCGCCCCTTTTATCAGCCAGGACAAAGGCAAAAGCTACCATGAATGGTTTATCGAATTTGAAAAGGAGCCGGCAGATTTAGACAGATTTGCAAATAGAATAGACGACAACCTGAGAAACAAAAATGTATATTATGACGATCTTATAGCCGGTAATATACTAGAGCGACTAAGAATTACAAGGATCCGGAAAAATGGATTTATAGACTATATGAAAAGCATCGGCAAACTAGGTGGGCAGAATAAGCTGCCGAGGTTAAGCAATGACAGGAAAGTGGCCGGCGACATAGGCCCTTTCGTCGCATAACCATTTTTCGCGGATGCTTAAGGTGCAGCAAAACGGGTTCAGACAGGGCTGCGTTTTCTCATTAGTTAATCCCTTACCACGACAGCGATAATCGCAGGGTATAGACAGCAACTTTTTAAAATGGAGGATTCCGCTATCTTTACCGCCCCTGATTTTAAAATTATGCCTCAAAAAAGAATTGCAATATTTGGTTCAACGGGTTCGATTGGGACGCAGGCACTGGAGGTTATTGCGGCCAACCCGGAGAAGTTTTCGGCAGAAGTGCTGACTGCCCAAACAAACGAAGAACTGTTGATACAACAAGCTTTAAAATTCAATCCCAACGTAATAGTTATAGGTGACGAAAGAAAATATTTCAAGGTTAAAGAAGCCTTGTCCCGAACAGACATAAAGGTTTTTGCCGGCGAAAAAGCACTGGAAGAAGTAGCCGCAATGGATTGTTACGATCTCATGCTGGCTGCTATTGTCGGCTATGCAGGTTTAAAACCAACGCTTGAAGCGCTCGAAAACGGAAAGGCAGTTGCTCTTGCAAATAAAGAAACCCTGGTGGTGGCCGGTGACATTGTAATGAAAAAGGCAATGGAAAAACGGGTACCTGTTATACCCGTTGACAGCGAGCATTCTGCCATCTTTCAATGTCTTGTGGGCGAAACGAGAAACCGGATTGAAAAAATTATTCTCACTGCCAGCGGCGGCCCATTTCGCGGCAAGAAACCTAATTTTCTTGTCAACGTAAAAAGAGATCATGCCTTGCAGCACCCCAACTGGACCATGGGTGCTAAAATCACGATAGACAGCGCCACATTGATGAACAAGGGGTTAGAGATGATAGAGGCTAAATGGCTCTTTAACCTAAGGCCCGACCAGATACAAGTAATCATTCACCCGCAGAGTATCATTCATAGCATGGTACAGTTTGAAGATGGCAGCATAAAGGCTCAAATGGGGTTGCCCGATATGAAACTGCCTATTCAATACGCACTTGGTTTTCCAAATCGCATTTCTAATAATTCGCCCCGGTTAAACTTCCGCACTTTTTCAACGCTCAACTTCGAAGAACCAGACGTTAAAACTTTCAGAAACTTGGGGCTGGCAATGGAGGCCTTGAACAAAGGAGGAAACATGCCGAGCATCCTGAATGCAGCAAATGAAATTGCGGTTTATGCTTTCCTTCGCAACCGGATTGGTTTCTTAGACATGACAGAAGTTGTAGAGCAAACAATGAACAAAATTCCTTATATCGAGGCGCCGACGCTCGACGAGTATTTCGATAGTGATGGTGAGGCCAGGAGCTTTGCGGCCTCGCTAATTCAAATGTAAGCGGCAAACAGGGCGCAGAAAAGGGATAGAAACAAAACAAACTTTCATTTTTTCTTTGTACCCAACATTAGTCAGCTAGCTACGGTCGTTGCGTCGCACAGCGTGTACGGCATTGCAGGGGGCAACAGTATAAATAAGAAGCAAACGATGAATTTTGTTTTAAAGGTTGTCGTTCAAAGCTTTAACTAAATACTTAAACAAATCTGAATGTTTATGGCTTTATTTGCCGACGGGTGTAACAAGCGTACAAGTGAGTGACACAACGGATGTTGCATGAAGATTTGGCGATGAAAAACAAAATCATTTAAATCACAACAAAATGTCCCCGCGGAGGGATTTAGGGTAAACATGACATTATTAGCTATAGACTTGAGTAGCGTGGCAGTTAAAACAGGACAATTTATTTTATCGTTTTCAATATTGGTTGTATTACATGAGATGGGACATTTCTTTCCGGCTAAATGGTTTAAATGCCGGGTTGAAAAGTTCTACCTTTTTTTCAATCCGGGGCTGAGCCTTTGGAAGAAAAAGGTAGGTGAAACGGAATATGGATTGGGTTGGGTACCCTTTGGCGGTTATGTAAAAATCTCCGGCATGGTCGATGAAAGCATGGATAAAGAACAGCTAAAGAAACCCGCCGAACCATGGGAGTTCCGAAGCAAGCCGGCATGGCAGCGTCTTATTATTATGATTGGCGGCGTTTTTGTCAATATCGTGCTCGCAGTAGCCCTTTTTATTATGATTATGTACGTATGGGGCGAAGAATATTTGCCTGCTAAAAATCTTACGTACGGTGTTCATGCAGATAGCCTCGCGTCCAAGATAGGCATACGCGATGGTGATAAGATTGTTTCGATCGGCGGCAAGCCTGTTGATAATATCGAAACAGTGGAAGCAGAAATAATACTTTCTGAAGCAAAACAGATGCAGATTGAAAGAGACGGTCAACCCGTGACCGTACAAATTCCGGATGGATTGGTTAAACAATTGAATAAAAATAAGCTGCAGGGATTTATCGATATCAGGTTCCCCGTCATTTTTGACTCTGTGTCAAAGACCGCCTCCTTTAGCCAGGGAAAGGTTGAAAAAGGAGATAAGCTGATAAGTTTTAATAACAAACCGATCCAGTTTTTCCATGAATTCAACGATGAAAAGAGCAGGCTTAAAAACACCGTTGTTCCATTGCAGGTATTGCGCGGCAATGATACCGTTGATATAAAAGCTAAGGTTGATGACAAAAGCGCGCTAGGAATATATTACCGGTCTCCGGCGCTTTTGTTTGGCACGACTGTTAAATCATACACCCTTGCACAGTCATTTCCTGCCGGCTTCAATAAATGCTTCGAGACCCTTGACAAGTATGTTACCGGGTTAAAACAACTATTTACAGGCAAAGTAAATGCAAGTGATTCTCTCGGTAGCGTTATCAGCATAGGAAACACGTTCCCACCCTTCTGGGATTGGCAAAAATTCTGGACGCTGACTGCTATATTTTCCATCATCCTGGCTTTTATGAATATTCTACCCATCCCTGCGTTAGATGGAGGTCACGCGTTGTTTACGGTAACAGAAATGATTAGTGGACGCAAGCCTAGCGACAAGTTTATGGAATATGCACAAATGGTAGGTATGGTGCTCTTGCTCGGTTTAATGGCGTATGCACTCGGCCTTGACTTTTGGCGTCTATTTAAGTAGAACCGATGAAAGTACAGACCTCAAGGTTAGGGATTTGGGAGAATGACTTCAGACAGGCTTTGGTTTGGAGTCGCCACGAAAATAGGCAACTCTCCCATCCTTCGAATAGTGAAGGGGGCAGATTGCGGAGATCAGTAGAAGATTAAGTTTAACAGGAGTATCCCAACTCGCTCATCAGAAAGAACTGCAGGTGCGAACTGTCACCTTCCTCTACTGTCTGATGGGAATTAACGGTAATGCGCCCTCACTTATTACAATCTCCTAAATGCTGGCAGCTAAATTATACCTCTATCCCTATCTTTTTCATTAGTAAAGAGGCATTGAGACTTTGGCAAATTCCGGGTTTTAATTTGTAATCGAAGAATAACTCCTCACCTGAAACCTGCACGTCAAAGTGGTAATTTCGCACTGCTTGTGGGTATTCCCGTTCAAGTTTTGCAAGATCCACATCGTGCGTTGCAATAACCGCTACCGCGCCTTCCCTAATCAGTTGTCGAATGAGGGCTTCTGATCCGGTATGCCGATCCAGCGAATTTGTCCCGCGTAGAATTTCGTCAAGCAGAATAAAGACTTTTTCATGCTGCTTTACCTGCTCGATGATTGTCTTAAGTTTTTTAAGCTCCGCGTAGAAGGTCGAAGTGTTCTCTGCGAGATTGTCAGCAATACGCATACTGCTGTATAATCTTACCGGACTGAAAGTAAAAGCTTGTGCACATACTGGAGCGCCGGCATGGGCCAGCACCAGGTTAATCGCAATACTGCGCAAAAAAGTGCTTTTACCGCCCATATTTGAGCCTGTTATAATGGTAACTTTCCCGGTTCCGTCTGTGGCAAAACCATTATTTACTCTTTTTTTTGCATCTATAAGGGGATGACCAATCTCTTGTCCGGAAAGCATGAAGTGGTTGTCGACAACGACCGGAAACACCCATTCCGGATGGTTGAAGGTGAGAGTAGCAAGGGTATTGATCAATTCGATGTTGCTTAAAATATTAAACCAGGCAGGAACAGCGGCAGCGTAATCTTCTTTCCATTTATTCAGGCTGTTCGCTTGCCTCACATCCCAAAGTAGGAAGGTATTTAACACTATGAACACCAATGTATTTAGCCTAAAATCAAATCGCTTTAAAATTTCCTTCAGCTCCTTTACTCCTTTAGTGCCATTTCCCTTTGATACAAGAATTTCCTGATAGGAACGAAGGAGAGGTGAACCGGCGGGACATGTTTCAACCAAATGTAACTGACCGTAAATTGTATTGATCTCGCTTTCAATCCTTGACAACGCCAGGTATGTTCTTATCACTTTTGCACTTGTATATTTTGCAATCAGGAAAAAAACAAACACCAGCAGCCAAAACGTACCCGCATTAATCCAGTCCAACAGATGGGCGGCTACGGAGGCGAGGGTGATTGTTGTGAATATCGCCGGAAGCGTCTTCCAAAAGTGGCTTTGCAACGGCTTTTCCATCGCTATCCAAGCTGCAATCTTAGCCTCCACGTTGGTCGTAATAGGGTTAGCAACACCTGTAGCCAGTAACTCTTGCCGCCACTCCACGTAGGGCGCCAGGTTTTTTGCTGCGGTCTGCCGTGCAGTGATATCGGCCTTGTTTCCCGGTACCAATAAAACCTCTGCTAATAATCTTTTTGATTGCTCAGACGTACAGCGATTTAAATACTGGTAAAGGGAAGCTTTTCCAAACAGATCGATGTCTGCAGCATAGGGATGTTCGTCCGGCAAAAAAGAAAGACCATTTTCCCTATGGTAATATTTGCCATAAAGTGTCGCTATCTCTTCATTATTAATAGCAACCATTCGCTCCGCCCTTGCAATTTTCTCATTATTATCAGTATCTACTGATATGACATATAGGAAGGCCGCGATCCCCATTCCGATCAGGGTCCATGTAACGGCCGATAAGTTGAAAAAGAGGGAATAGATTAGGAGCAAAATAGCCAAAACCATGAGAAGTCTAAGCCACCCAATGACCGTTCTTTTTTGTTTCAATTTTTTTAGCTGAATCGAATATAATTCCACCTGTTGTCGGTAAATCTCTTCAGGCGCCGTGTGTTGCTGATTCATAAAATGAGATCCTAATAAAAACGTTAAGATAGCGATTGGAATAGTAATGTTTACTAAATTTGCACGACAACAATGGGGCTGTACCAGGTTTTGACAGCATAGGTTGTTGTGGGTATAAGCATGCAGTGCGTTGTGTTATTAGCACTATAATCTGAAAGCTCAACAAATAAAAGGCGAAAATACTTACGCCATGGCTGCCTAATTCAGAGAATTAGCATCCATTATGGCCGGGAATGCAGGTTGACCTGTTACCACGCTTCCCCGCCGAATCAAACAAACAAAACGGGTTGCCACTTCAGAAGGCTGTGACTGTAGTGTAAGACGATCCAGCTAAGGAAGCAATTGGTTCGTCCGGTTCCGGCTGCTTCCCGACAAATAATTCCGGAATAAGCATGTAGAAGGCTTATGGCAGATATGTTTGGACAGCGGTTCGACTCCGCTCAGCTCCACAAAAAACCGGACTTTAAAGTCCGGTTTTTTAATTTATTGAGCCCACCCCTCAGAAAACCTGATACGGAAATAGCAGGTGAATTTGACAAATTAGAAATCAACAGATGTATGAATTTATTGAGCCGGCAGAATTAACAGCAGGCGGCATCTAGATTGAAAAATTGAAGGGCTCATTCTCGAGCAATAGGCGTCGCGTTTGTCCTTGTTTTAAATAAAGTTGCCGAAGCAAACTACATAGAGGCGCCTTCCGGTTTACATATAAATTTGAGCCCTAAAACATATATTTCGCCCAAAAAGTATCGTTACCTCGATCACGTGAAACTTTGAGTTCCCAGCAGTCAACCTAATGCCAGCAATGCCATGACGCTGTTTTATCTGCACAAAATAATTTTAATTCCGTGCCTGTGTAATCCCGCTCAACTTTTCCAGTTCGTCCCATGTCCATGGCTTATTCCTCGATGCATTTTGATCCCTTATCTGTTTTACCTCGTTTACGCTTACAAAGGGAGCAGTTTTGTCATCTGGTCTCCTCCTGCCGTTGACCTTACCGAATTCGTAGCGAATGTAGTTGACCACAGATGCAACCCACTCGTCAGAATTAGCTCCAAGTGAAGGCATTACTGAAGGATACGTTTTCCCGTCTATAGGACCAGTTAAACCGTGGAGAACAATTTTAACCAGGTTACTTTTGTCACCGCCCAATCTTTTTACAGATCCTTCAAGAGGCGGTGCTGCCAGGTCTTTTGAGCCGGCCACAATAATACCCTTACCAGCGGGACCGTGACAGGTTACACAAAGCGAAGTGAAGGTTGCTGCTCCGGCTAGGATCATCTTCCGTTCTTCGGCCGCCAAATTTCCCAGACGTGCTCCATATGTTTTCACATCCTTGTTTCTGTCCATTGCTTTTTGCACTGATGCAAACAGGTCATTGTTTGCATTCTTGGCCTGTACATCCTTTACAATCGCTTCAGCCTCCGGGGATTTACTTTCGTACAACGATAAAAAAAGCTGTAACCGCACGTCATAGCTCTGATCGTTTTTTAATTCGGCCAACTTGCTCATCATTTGCTGGTCGCCGCTTTTTGCAAATCGCTCGCTAATCCATACTGCAGCACGCCTCACCTGCGGATTTTCATCCCTCATTGCCGTAAACAAAATGTCTTTGTCAATCGCATCAAGTCCTTCAAGGGTCCATAGAGCATGCAGCCTTGCCAGGTGCGACGGCTTGCCAGGCAGCGTTGCCTGTTGCCCTGATACGATGTCTTTAAGGGCAGGTACAACAGACTTATCCCGCAGGAGAATAATTTGTTTTTGCGCATTGTCGCGCCACCAGCCGTTCTTATGATCAAGGTAAGTTACCAGTTTTGCCGCGTTGTCATTCAACATCTGTGGCCTGGTTTGTTGTTTGAAGCCGTCGTAAACAAGGCGGTAGATTCGGCCATGTCCGACATTTTTGGCTATTCCTTTTGCGTCTATCTCTTTACGAAGGTAGGTTCCCGGTCTTGTCCAATTGCCTTGTTGAATAATACCGCGGTGCATGTCAACAATATACAGGTTACCATCCGGGCCGGTATAACTGTTTACGGGTCTGAAAAACATGTCGGTGGAAGCGATAAACTCCTGCCGGTAGTACGCGTTCTGAACAATTGTCTTTCCTTTAAGATTGATCACCTTTGCACGACGGATAACCCTTCCTACCGGCTCGCAAACCAGGTAATCGCCTACCAGGTCTGCCGGAAGCGCGTCTCCGCGATAGATTGACTGACCACAGGCTCCTGTAAAATGATTAAGCGTACTATCAGGACGAATTCTTGGAAGACCACCTTGTACGTCCGGCGTGGCAATTATTGGCCACACTTGTTGAAACTCGTCACTAAATTGATCTGGCAAATCGAGCCCGCCATATACCGGATTGATTTGTACTCTTACCAAAGGACTTTCGCCACCCGCACTTGAGAAGAACAATCTTCCATAATTGTCGTGAGTTACCCCCCATTGTCCACCGGTTCCCGCCGGTATCGAATCAGCCTCAAGCATGCCATTTTTATAGCGAAAGCGGATGGGATCATAGGTCAGATAAAGATAGTTGTCAAGATTCCAGTCAAGGCCGCTCCGCTGGTGTTCCATGTTCCGGTCGCTTACTACATAGCCTTCTTTATCAAACACCGTCCTCTTTACATCGGCTTTCCCATCTCCATCTGTGTCTTTATAACTATTAATTGTAATGGTATTGGTTTCATTCACGAGGAGTTCGTGGCCAACGCATAAAATCATTCGGGGCAATAACAAGCTGTCGATAAAAACACTACTCTTATCCATCTTCCCATCATTGTCAGTGTCTTCGAGCAACATGATACGGCTTGCCCTCAGCTGTTCGTTTGATGCATCAGCGTCCTGCATATAGGTAAGCATTTCTGCTACATACATCCTTGCATTTCCGTCCCATGCAATGGCCACCGGCTCTTTTATCATCGGTTCGCTTGCCACCAGTTCAAGGTGATAACCTTTGGGTAAATTAAACGATTTAAGACTTTCTTCAGGGGTTAAGTATGTCAAGGCAGGAGCCGGTTCGAAGAGACGAACGGGATAAGGATTGCCGCCTTTGCTTTTCGAAATGCCCTTTGAAACTGTACAGGTATATACGAGCATTGATAACGCCAGCAAGACGATAATAGAAGAAATTCGTTTCATACGTAGAGGTAAAAAAGTAATTATTTTGTTGAAGGTCTTGCTGCTGCCTGTGGACTCGCACCCATCGCGTATTTTATTCCGCCGAGAATATGCTGCAGGTAAAGTGGGTCGTCGTAAGACTTATTATCGTGACCAAGCGCAGTGTAAAAGGCGTGGCCACCATCGAAATCGTGGTACCATGACATGGGATGATTGTCTCCATTTGCCCCACCGGTATAGCTGTTTTCATCGATGGTTATTAAAATATGCAAATCGCTGCCGATCCATTTGAAATTATATAGTTCATCAAACCGCTTCCATACTTTCGGAAGATGGGCGGTCGCAATATTATTTTGATCAACGACATTGAAAACTGCCTCTTGTTGTTTTGGATGGCTCTTGAAATAAGCGCCGTTCAATTCCCCGTACCATGGCCAGTCGTATTCAGTATCAGCAGACGAATGCAAGCCGACGAAACCTCCTCCCGCCTTAATAAACTGTTCGAAAGCCTGTTGTTGTGCCTCATTCAATACATCGCCAGTGGTGCAAAGAAACACCACCGCCGAATACTTTTTCAAATTGTCGCTGGTGAAGACACTCGCATCTTCGGTTGTATCGACGCTAAACTTATTTTGACTCCCGAGCATTGGTATACTCTTTTTGCCCGCTGCGATTGCCGCCGAGTGGCGAAAGCCTGCCGTCTTACTAAAGACAAGCACTCTTTGTTCTTTTGCAAATAAATAACCGGTAGAGAAAATTGCGACTAGCAAAAACAGTAAACGGGGCAGGTGAATAAGTTTTTTTTTCATTTTAAACGGCAAACTTTTATTAGAAAATACTCAATCGTTGGTAGGTAAATATAAACAGGATTCATTGATTAATATAACCAAACATTATCAACTGTGGGCTTTTATAATGGGAGGAGGCCGACATATAACCCCTCGCTCCTAAAACCCAACCGGTCGCATTCTTATCGCAGCTAATACAGAAGCGGGTTTAGCTATCTGGGTCGAATGGCAGGCACCAAACGCGATTGGTGAAGATAATTTTCAAAACTGTGGGTTTTGATGTCCTCCGCTGACATCAATTTTCATATGAAATCTACTTACCGATTTAATGTTTTACCCGCAACAGTGCGGCTGCTATCAAGAAAAAAGGGCCGGCAACAATAAAATTGTTACACCGGCCCAAACAATTTATGCGGCAGCTTTCGATCGCTCTTCTTTCAGTACTTCACTTAAAGCGACATTTATCGCACCTATTTCCCCTTTAAAGACAAGATGTATTTCACCATTTTCTGTGCATCCTCGGAAGCGATAGACGGATGAGGTGTCATCGGAATTTGCCCCCATGAACCCGCACCACCCTTGATCACTTTATCCGAAAGCTTGGTAATATTTGCTTCAGTAGGTGGATATTTAGCCGCAACAGCTGTATAAGCAGGTCCTACGACCTTTACTTTCAACTGGTGACATGAAAGGCAATCTGATTTAGAAATCAGTTGCTGCCCTTGTTCCACATCGGCTTTCGATAAAGTATTTTGCGTACCAGTAGCAGTTGTTTTTGTCGTAACTTTTTTAGCGGTTTTTGTAACGACTTTTTTTGGAGGAGTCTGAGAAAAAGAATAATAATTGCTCGACGCCAGGATTAATATACCGGAGAAATAAATAAAGGCCTTTTTCATATTGCTATCTATTTGGTTTCGGCAAGGTAACTAAAAGTATTTTGCCGTCGATGTAAAGCATCGGTTTTTCTTTTCCGGAGGATAATTATTGAAATCCGGTTGTTAAAACGAAGCTATACTAAATCAAATAAAGCATCTATTTACCTGAATACTTAATTTGGTAAATGGTTCCCTTGGCGTCATCTGAAACAAACAAAGTCCCATCCGGTGCCTGCGCAAGGCCGCATGGTTTATGCTGGTCGGCACCTGTGATAAAATTATCAGCAAACACCTCCCACTTACCTGGTTTATTATTGGTAAACGGTACAAATGCAACCAGGTAACCTTTTTGTAATTCCGCCGATTTCGCGTGAAATGCGATGAAAGCGCCGTTGCGATATTTTGCCGGAAAACGCGTGCCCGAGTAAAACTGCAATCCATTCGGTGCAAGGTGAGCCGGAAAAGCGACAATAGGCTGGAGGCCAGTACGGCTGCCAGTTTTTTTGCCATCGCCACCGTATTCAGGGGAAAGGACTTTTTTATGTTGAAAATGATCGTAATACAAATAAGGCCATCCTCCATCGGCACCTTTTTTTACTTCATACATCGTTTCCGCTGGTAACAAAGTTGCCTGTTCGGCCGAGTAAAATTCGGGGAAAAGGTCATGCAATTGGTCCCTGCCGTGCTCTGCTATAAAGAGGGAATTTGTTTTGTTGTTCCAGTCCAGCCCCACCACGTTTTTAAAGCCAGTCGCATACCTGACACCGTCTTTGTACTGCTGGTTAAGCTTGTCGGCTTTAAACTGCCAAATCCCACCGACTGAGTCAAGCAGGGGGCATGGCTCCGGTGCTTTTTTAGACGGCGGATCTACCAGACAGGAGCCGAGATACGAACCCACATTTACATAAATGTTACCATTGTTATCAACTGTGATAGATTTCGAATTGTCGCGATTCCTGTTAACCAGTCCGACGATGATTTTTTCAGGAGCATCAGGATTAACGACTTCGCCACTATTATCCAACTTATATCTATACACATCATCGTTAGAAGACGCATATAGATAGTCATTTTTTATACAAATACCGGTGCCGGGATAATCACCAAAGGCAGCCTGTTGAACAAAGGTGCCATCTCCTTTTTCTTTCAGATACACAATTCCCTTTCCGTCCTTCAACTTCGAAAGTTTTACATAAATACCCCCCTGTTTGTTTACTACAAGGTGGCGTGCACCTACGAGGTTTTCAATTACAATCGAAGCTGTAAAACCGGGTGGAACATTCACTCCGGAAGATTGGGTAGTGGTTTTGATTCGCGTGGAATTTTGTTGTGCCCACGAATGCAGGGTGATAGCGAAAGAGGCAACGAGGATGCCTAATTTAAAAACTTTTCTTTTCATACAACTTTTTCTGAGGAGCAAAGGTAGAATCTAGCAACGTAATTGTTTATAACCCTTTTCGAAGAAGCCAGATTTGACTGAAGCGGGTCAAAAATACGGCTTGAATGAACACGAAAAAAAAGCGGGAAAAAAAGTCTTTGACATACCGTTTTGACTTTAGGCCTTCGGGAAAGATCGCCCGTCGGAACCGTTTGCCGGGTACTTTCTATAACGCCTCAAGCCGGCATCCATCACATCAAACACTTGTTTTTTCAGTGCGGGAAGATTTTCCAATGTTAAACCGTCTACAGCCACTTCTTCCAAAAACACTACCCGGCACCGGCCAGGGGTCAAGGTAAATATGCTGCTAAAATGTAAGCGATCGACAGTATCGAGAAACAAAACAGGTTTTATTGGTGTCGCGGTCTCAATGGCTATGCGAAAAGCGCCATCATAAAACTCCTTGAGGGGGGCTCCCGTTTCATTAAAAGTACCTTCAGGAAAAATAAAAATGGAGATTCGGCGACTAATAAAAATTTTCATTTCCCGGATGCTTTCCGCTCTTTTCTCCGGGCTTCGGCGGTCGACCAAAACAGTAGCGCTTTTGTAAATGAAACCAAAAACGGGAATACGTGACATCTCATATTTCGCTAATACCCGAACCGGTTGACTAAGAGCCATCACGACTGGAGGAATGTCCATATATGAAATGTGGTTCGCAACAAAAATAAACTGCCGCCGCGGGTCATGGGGGGCTTCGTAAATGTTCTCGTGCCGCATTCCGACGAATAAGTACCATAGGTAGCCCCACGCCTTTACTAGTTTGTAAATAAAATTTCCCCCTTTTATCCTGCCAAAAAACAGCGCTAAAACCACAAAGGGCACCACCAAAAACATGATTGCAATAAATGTCAGCAAAGCATAAATGCAATAGATCCATTGCAGCGGCTTGAACAAGGTTTTCATGCTGGCATCGGTATTAACTAGGGCAAGATCTCGACTTGGTTTACCGACCATGCTTCAGCCTTAGCCGAAAATAACTTCCTGGTCTGTTGCCAGGTGTTGCGAAAGAAATCAGAATTACGATAATGATTTAGAGCAGTTGCATCCCGCCAATGACTGTAAGTGAAAAATATATTAGAGTCCACTGCATCCTGCCACAACTCCAGGTGGTTGCATCCATCAAAATTTCTTATGTCAACTTTTATGGAAGCAAAAAACGCTTTGAACGAGTCTACAACATCTTCCCTGAAGGTCATTTTTACCATTCTTACCAGCATTATTCGAAAAAGATTTTTACGGTCTGATAAAACCATTTGTTTTGCAGCGAGATACTTTGTTTTTGCATAGCCTCCGAAAACCCCTGCAAGCCAAAAAGGCCGGCGGCGTTACCTTTGTTGATCGCAATTTCAAGGTAGCCTGACGAATTGAAAAACGCAACCTTCTCTCCTTGTGGCACACAGGCATAGGTTTCACTGATAGTGTCAATTACCTCATCGCGCTTAAATACAATTTTAAAGCTGCGCCCATTTCTCTCCCGATCAAAATCTTCCTTCGTAATATTTACAATTACGTTTTCGAAGTTGTCAATGTAAAGAATCTGGCCTTCCATAGTGCTTGGACTGTTAACATATTTCAGCCTTAGCTTTTCAACTATAGATACATCAGGCTCGCCAATATAATCCAGGTCCTTTCCCGCTAGCAATTGCCAGACGGCATTTGCGATGACTTGCGTGCAGGTAAGTGTCGTAGGCCTTTCATCTTCAGGAAGAGGTAACCCCACTAACTTATCCGGCGGCCCGTCAATGATCATAGTTAATAACCCGTTGTCCGCGCAGGCAATGTACTGATTGTTATGATAGGCCAACAACATTTGCTTTGGCTTCTGGTCAAACATATTTACAAGTACAATATGAAAGGTGCCGGACGGAAAATATTTAAATGCGCTGCAACAGAAGTAGGCAGCTTGGGGATAATTAAACGAAGAAAGCTGGTGTGAAACATCAACGATAGTAAGGTTCTCACTCACACTGTATAACTGACCCTTCACGGCAGCTACCAGGTAATCCTGCTGGCCAATATCTGTAGTTAGGGTTATTATGGACATACTTTTGTCTCCGTAACAGACGTATAACTTCTTTTTTTATTTTTTGTAATCGTCTTTGGTTCTTTCTTCAACATCGTTGTGTCACTCACTTGTACCGCAAATTGTTATTCATCCAGGATTTTCGTCACCTGCTCGTACAAGGCTTGCGGCTGTTTTCAAAAATTCGATGCTACAACTAGCTAGCATCCATTTGTTCCGTTCCGAGTGACAGTTATCATTCTAATTTTTGTCCCGGCTGTACCGCTTAATCTTTTCCATAGCGCTTTAATCTCTACTATAAAAAATCGACTACATTCTAAGCCCAAACGCGAACAACAGCAGATTAGCGGTTATTTCACCAGGTCGCCACCGCGGAAATAAAATTTTCGCACCATCTTGTCAGTAATGCCAGGAAAGAGCTTATTTAATAGGACGCTTGTCTTTCCTAGAAGTGTTAGCACAAGGGTACGTTTCCGCTTTTCAATAGCCTTTAAAATATAATCTGCACATTCTCGCGCCGTCATCATCTTGTCTTCATCCATCGGGTTTTCTTTTTGAGGCCTCCCGTCTTTATCGAGCGCCACATTTCTGATATTGCTTGCCGTAAAGCCGGGTGAAACCCACATCACATTAACGCCATCATGCAAGAGTTCTGTTCGCAGCGCTTCGAGAAAACCGTTTAAGGCAAATTTGCTGGCGCTATAGCCAGTTCGCCCCGGAAGCCCTCTAAAACCCGCTGGAGATGTTACCCCTACAATCGATCCTTTGTTTTTTATGATATCAGGCAGCGCGAACTTGGTACAATAAACTGCACCCCAAAAGTTCACCTCCATCAAATGTCGCAGCGTTTCCAGCTCAAGCTCCTTAAACAATGCACGCATAGAAACGCCTGCATTGTTTATTAGGATATCGATGGTTCCGAAGGTATTCCTTACCGCATTAATAAAATTACGGCAATCCACTTCTTTACTCACGTCTGCAGTGGCTATGTGCAATGGCTTACCCGCATGCCCGGTTTGCAACTCATACAACTTGTCATAGTTGCGACCGCAGGTAGCTACTCTGGCACCACCTTCTAATAAAAGTTCAACCAGGGCCTTCCCTATTCCATCGCTTCCACCGGTTACGACAACAACTTTATTAGTGTAGTAAGACATTCGACATTGTTGAATTTACAAAAATAACAGAGTTGCATCAGATAACGGAGGAATAGGAACATCTATAAAAGTTGAAATTATTTTTTCAAAAATTTGGATGGTAAAATCTCTACTCCTATTTTTGCACTCCCAAAACGAAAAAGGGCACACGCCTTTTGAAAGTTGAAAGGAAGATTCCGTAGCTCAGTTGGTAGAGCAATACACTTTTAATGTATGGGCCCTGGGTTCGAGTCCCAGCGGGATCACAGACAGGGTTGACAAAATCGCTTAAAACCTCATAAATACTATGTTTATGAGGTTTTTTTTTGTGAAAAACGTTCAGAATAACTCAAAAAAGCACAAAGTTGCTGAGAGTAAATCGAGAGTAAAGATCTTGAAAGTCTTTGACTCTCGATTGTAGATGCAAGCCGTTGCATTTCAACCTGTTCAATTATTGAACATCTTCTATGTGGTTAACCCTTCTACTAAGTTTATAACCGTCAAAAATTAGTACAATGAGCAGGAGTTTTAAGATCCATTTTTATTTGAAGAAACAGCAACTTCATGGTTGGTGCTGCGCACCCCATGAAGTCTTATTTGTTGGCTGCAGTTTTCGTCGATAGTGATTGTTATTTTAACTTTTTAAATTCTATACCTCTTGCTTTCCAGAAATAAAACTTCATTGTAGAAACTTTGTGTTGAGAGCTTTTTATGAATTGTACATCACAATCTAATTCATTTATCTTAAAGGCATCTTGATATGTGGGTATCAATTGATAAGCCTTGTCAGCAGTTAAATGTATCATTAATCTGCTGCTGTCATGCTGAACAGTTGTAGAAGAATTTGTTTCTTCTGAAAAGTATTTTCCTGAATAGAAACTACAATCTTTCTCCGATAAGTTGACAGGTAAAACCTTCATAAAAGGAATTGTATCGTTGGGTGAGAAAGGTATATATAACCCTTTTGTTCCCTTAATGTCAAGAAGAAAATTATCGGACTTAAATATATTTTCAGATGCACTTATAAGCGGCAAATAATTATCCAGCATTAATGTATCATTTTTTACTGATAGCTGAAATGTTGAACGGTTTCTTTCACTTACATACATGCCTGCAAGGCTATTTAAATATGCTTTGGGCAGATGAATGCTGACCTGAGTTTTTACTAGTTTTCGTGTTTTATCCGGTACAAATATTTTTCTAATCATACTTGCCACATTATCTATATTGAATTGAGAAGTATTACTTAAAAGGGCAATTGATAAATGCAAATCAGGAAACGTTTCTAAATAAGCTCGATAGCTTGCCGTTGCTCCATCGTGACTAATATTATCCCAACCCATAACCTTTTTGATAAATAAACCTGCAGCATACGTGTTCATTACTCCATTGTTTAATGGTTCGGTTTTAATTTGTTTAGATAATAATGAAGAAGTGCCAAGTTTTCCACTTTGGTAAAAGTTACTCCACTTTAATAAATCTTCAGTTGTTGTTAATAAGGCGCCTGGTCCATAAACGCATTCATTAGGCATATCTGTTTCAAAACCAGTTCCTGGTTTTGAATAAGCAATAGCACGGTTCGGCACTATCCGATTTGGATCATCTCTCCACTGTGTATGAGTCATTCCAGCTGATTCGAAAATATATCTTTGAGTAAATGCTGGCAGCGTTAAACCACTTAGCCGTTGTACAATAATGGTGAAAAGGACATAGTTAGAATTACTATAAAGAAATTCGTCTCCGGGTTTATTGTTTAAATGTTTTTGATGAGTAATGATCTCGAGTACATCTTCATTGGTATAAAATTTTTGTCCCCGAGACCAGCCAGTCAGGTCGACTAAATCACTCCATTCCCGCACACCGCTGGTATGATGAAGCATTTGACGAAGTGTTATTGGAGTTCGATAATCCGGCAATTCAGGAATATATTTTCTAACATTGTCATCAAGTGAAAGCTTTCCCTGTTGTTCCAATAAAAGAATAATAGCCGCAGTAAATTGTTTTGCTATTGAGCCAGCTTCCAGAATTGAATTGGTTGTAAGAGAAACATTACGTTCTAAATCAGCCATTCCCCATGCTTTTGAGAAAATGATTTGACCGTTTCTTGAAATTGACAATTGACATCCGGGATTTTCAGGTTTATATTGGCTAAAAGCTTTGTCAATAAGTGACAATGTGTCTTGCCATGCCTGTCCAAAAGAAAATTGGAAAATAAATAGAAAAATAATTGTTAACCTTATGAACTTCATACAGTCTGTGTTAATTGCAGCCAACGTATAAGAATTGCAGAAGGTGGGGCAATTGTCTTCCGACGGTTTAAAGTTGAAGTAAAAATTCAATTATGTTATTAAGTTCAGCCTTTGTTCACTGCCCCACTTTTTGCAATGCACTGTTGAACTAAACCTACGGTAGCCTTCCGGGACTAACCGTATATTTAGCTCTCCTAAAAAACTTAAATTGTGGCAACGAAAAAAAATCTCCGGAAGCATTAAGGTATAATAAGTACCTCAACCGCGCCTGCCGTGAAGTTACAGGCTTTGAAGCTTTACTTCAACGCTTTGAGCGCAACATTTCTACCCTCGGCAGAAGTCCACGCATCTTCGACAACTATAGTCGCCATGTTGCAGCTATAGCCCTTCACTTTCAGTGCCTGCCTCTATAAGTCTCTCTTAGAATTTTCCCATTCCGACCTGTTCCATAATACTTCACAACATCCGACCAGTTTGATTTGATAGTCCGGTTTGTTAACCTGAACAAGAGTTAATAATTTATTTCCAAACAAAATATGAAACCTTGAATTATTAGCAAAAACATCAAGCAAAGTATGAGCGATTTCCTCGGCAACAAATTGAAAATGTCTAAATACCACGATAATGCCTGCTCTATCTAGATCCAAATCTGGCTACCTGTTCGGGTCTATCTATAGAGATGGTTACTTTTTCAAGATTACCTGTAAAGGCGAAAGGAGTCTTGTAGGTGTCGGTAACAGGGGTCAATATATCTTTCCCCATGGAAATGCCTTCCGCAGTCCTGGCGATCAACTTATCGACACGGGCCTCACCCACTTTTGTATTATTTGCATACAAGCTGAGAAAACCACCCTTTTCAGCGCTTTCAAACTGAAAACTAAATTTAATCTCTGCTTTGCCTGTTGGAATCGCCTGCGCGGACGAAACAATGCGGTATTGTTTATACCCGAGATTGTAAACGAGCTGCAGCTTTTTATTTAGTATAAAGAGGCTTATCCCACCGAAGCGTCCGCCATTAGAGAACAATACACCTTCAGCACCTGTAGCAGGAATTTCAACGTTGGCAGTAACACTAAACGACCGGTTATTTAAATTAGGCGTCTCTGTGACTTGTGAAATGCCTCCATATAAGATGACCTGGTTCCTGCCTTCGAATGCCCCTGGTTCATTTACGAGGGGAAGTTCACTGCGGTCTTTTAACGGGTATATGTTATACTTTTCCGCTTCGGAATCAAATAGCTCCTGTAATTCCCTGAGCTTTTCCGGGTTTTTTGTGGCGAGATCGAACCGCTCATTAAAATCCTCGCTCAGGTGAAACAGCTCCCATTGATCTTTATTGAAGTCAGTGCCCGCAACATGATAAGCTCCTGCCTTCCAACCGTCTTTGTAAATGGAGCGTGAACCTTTGATTTCAAAGTATTGAACCGTGTGCCGGCTGGGCAGGTTAGGATTAGCAATGGAGTAGGCAAAACTGGTACCTTCAAAGGGCTCCTGGCGATAACCCTTGATAACTGACGGGCTTTGCGCACTTACCATTTCGAGCGTAGTCGGTAATATGTCGTTCACATGCAGGAACTGGTTGCGTAAGCCGCCCTTGTCTTTGATTCCCTTCGGCCAGAAAACGATCAGCGGGTTATGTGTTCCCCCTTCGGCGTTCGCATCCTGCTTCAGGTATTTAAAGGGAGTATTGGCAGCCTGTGCCCATCCCTGCGGATAGTTTGGACTCGAATATTCGGTGCCGATCAGGTCAATTTTGTCAAGGGCCAATTTCTTTTTATCCTCCTCGTTCAATGCAGGGTCAACCGGAATGCCGGGTGCACCTGTATTCAACCCTTCTTTGCTAGCACCATTGTCGCCGATGAGTACGAAAATAAGGGTGTTGTCTAACTGGTCCATTTCCTTGAGAAAATTTACCAAACGGCCTATCTCATAATCCGTTTGTGAAAGAAAGGCCGCATACACTTCAAAATAACGGGCATAGAGCTTTTTTTCTGAAGGGCTAAGACTCTCCCACTTCTTCACATCGTAACTACTCTCCGGCAACTGCACATTTTCAGGAATTACGCCTAGCTTTTTCTGGCGTGCTAATACTTCTTCACGGTATTTATCCCATCCCTGGTCAAACTTACCTTTAAACCTGTCGCGCCATTCTTTTGAAACATGGTGCGGTGCATGTGTTGCACCAGGCGCATAATATAGGAAAAAAGGTTTTTCCGGGGCTATGGATTTTTGTTCGGATATATAATTTATTGCTTTATCTGTGATGAGCGTAGTTAAATTCTTTGTACCGTAATCATCTTTTTCAACTTTATAATTGTCTTCGTACAAAAGGGGGTGCCAGTTATCTGTAGCGGCAGGAAGAAAGCCATAAAAATGATCGAAGCCGCGTCCTACCGGCCAGCGATTAAAAGGCCCGGCTTGGGTTTGAGCATAAAGCGGCGTTAAGTGCCATTTACCTACCGCATAAGTATTGTAGCCATTTTCGCGGAGTATTTCGCTTGCAAAAGCCTTTTCAAATGGAAGCACACGGTCATAGCCAGGCGTTCCGGCGCCAGCGTTTTCTCCATCGTGCACCGAGTGTGAGTTGCGACCGGTAAGCAAAGCTGCACGCGTGGGCGAACAAATGGCTGTCGTGTGAAAATTTGTGTAACGCAAGCCGTTATTGGCAAGACTGTCAAGCGTCGGCGTTGGTATCAATCCACCAAAGGCACTGGATGCCCCGTAACCAACATCATCTAGCACTAGATACACAATGTTCGGCGCTCCTTCTCGTGCTTTAAGCTGTTGCGGCCACGATTGGTTGGTTTCCTTTATTGTTTTGCCTATTTTGCCTTTAAACGGCTGACTGGGATCGTATTGGGCGTTCGCTTGCTGTGCAGCGCTTATGCCAAATAGCAGGGCCAGTCCGGGCCAGTATCGTTTGATGTTTGTTGAACTTATTTTCATTGTAGGAATTGTATTATTTAAATGAACTGATTTGTGTGCTTTTTACTTTTTAAGAATTATTGTCGGTTAGCAGTACGGGTTACCGGTACCGTTGAAGGAAACAGGGAACGCGATACCACCATGGGGTTAAAGGATGGAAGTTGATTGGAATGACTCGTTTGAAGCCGGCCATCGGTTGAGGGCACTACTTTAGTACCAGCGTGCGCAACGGATGTTCCCTAAGGCATGCAGGCCAGGGTTCAAAATAATTGCATTATAACTCTATGCTTTTACATTTATTTCAGATCGATTGTCACCTTTTCGAGCTTGCCGGTAAATGCAAAGGGCACTTTGTAAGTATCGTTAACTGGAGTGATGATGTCCCTGCCTACCGACAAGCCTTCTGAACTCCTGAATATCGATCTTTCGAAGTGTGCTTCTCCAACCTTTTCATTGTTCACGTAAACTGTTCCTGTCCCCCCCTTACTCTGTGCGCCTTCATATACAAAATCGAATTTGACCTGTGCCTTGCCGGCTGGCAGATTTTGCTTGTCTGAACTAATGGTAATTTTTTCATCACCGAGGTTGTAGACAAACTGCGCTCTATTGTTTTGCACGAAAAGAGATATTCCACCGGCACGACCACCGTTAGAAAACAAAACACCTTCAGCGCCTTTTGGTGGCAGCACGACATCGGCTGTAATACTGAAGGATCGGTCCGAAAAGCGCGGAAGATCGGTAATCTGTCCAGTGCCGGGATAAAGCACTATCCTGTTGCGTCCGTCGTACACGGTCGGATTACTTTTTGGCTCTTCGGTGCCGTCTTTAAGCGGGTAAATATTGAACTTCAAGGCCTGGGCATCAAAGAGTGACTTTAGTTCTTCCAGCTTTTCAGGATATTTAGCCGCCACATTGAAGCGTTCATTGTAGTCTTCATTTAGGTTGTACAGTTCCCAGGCATCTTTATCGAAATCCTGTTTTTTTACGTGCAGCGCACCAGCTTTCCAGCCGTCTTTATAAACCGAACGGGAGCCCATAATTTCATAATGTTGTACGGTATGGCGTGTTGGTAGGGCCGCATTATTTATGCTGTATGCAAGGCTGGTACCTTCGACGGGCTCCTGACGATAGCCATTTATTACGTTTGGCACTTTAGATTGTGTCAACTCGATAGTGGTGGGCAAAATATCGGTAACATGACTGTACTGGTTACGGATGCTGCCTTTCTCTTTGATACCTTTTGGCCAAAACACGATCAGCGGGTTGTGTGTCCCACCTTCCGAATTGGCATCCTGTTTCCAATGTTTAAAGGGTGTGTTGGCTGCTTGCGCCCATCCCAGGGGATAATTGGGGCTTGAATATTCGGTACCTAATACATCCAAATTCTTAATATTCCTTTGCAAGCGTTCATCTTCCGTCACTTCCGGGTTTGAGCTGATTGCGGCGCCGCCGACTGTTCCTACAAAGGTGCCTTCTTTACTGGCCCCGTTATCCCCGACCGATACGAATATCAGGGTATTTTCCAACTGGCCGATCTGTTTAATATAATTGACCACCCGCCCGATCTCGTAATCCGTCTCAGCAAAAAAAGCGGCATATACTTCAAAGAAATGGGCATAAAGTTTCTTTTCAGCAGTCGTCAGATCATCCCATTTTTTTACGCCCGGGTTGCTCGGCGGCAACTGTGTGCCCGCCGGAACTGTGCCCAGTTTAATCTGCCGTGCAAGTACTTCTTCCCGATATTTATCCCAGCCCTGGTCAAACTTTCCTTTAAACTTATCCACCCATTCTTTGGCCACCTGGTGTGGAGCATGGGTGGCACCGGGAGCATAGTATAAAAAGAAGGGTTTGTCAGCGTTACCTGATTTTTGCTCTGCTATATAATTGATGGCTTTGTCTGCTATCAGTGTATTGAATACCCTGCTGTCGTTGTCTTCTTTTTCAACTTTCCTGGTGTCGAGCCATAACTGTGGGTGAAACTGGTCCGTGGCACCGCCGAGGAAACCAAAGTAGTGGTCGAAGCCGCGACCGGTGGGCCAACGATTAAACGGACCTATAGCGCTTCCATCACTTTGCGGTGTAAGATGCCACTTACCTACGGCAAAGGTGCTATAACCATTATCACGAAGGATCTCGGCAACAGTGGCTTTTTCAAAAGGCATATAGCCGTCGTACCCAGGTGAACCGCTGTTAGGTGAGTTCGGAAATAGACCCATGTGCACAGAATGCGAATTACGCCCTGTGAGCAACGCTGCCCGGGTAGGCGAACAAATGGCGGTAGTATGAAAATTTGTATAGCGCAGGCCATTGTTTGCAAGGCTATCGAGCGTAGGGGTGGGTATTAGACCACCGAAAGCGCTGGAAGCACCATAACCTACGTCATCGATTAATATCCATACAACATTGGGTGTTCCTTCATGCGCTTTAGGACGATCGGGCCACGACTGAGTCGTTTCCTTAAGCGTTTTTCCTATTTTTCCTTTAAAGGGCTGGACGGGCTCATACTGACCATCTGCCTGCTGTATTGATCCTATGGCAAGCAGGAATGCGCAGCTATACATATAAGCCTTGACCAGTTTTGAATGGTTGTTCTTTTTCATTTTGATGAATTGATTTTAATGACCGGTTAATTTGGAAGAGCATACTGAAGTATCGCAACTGTACAATATGGGCGATAGTATAAGCAGCAGATGGAAGTTTGAAAGGCATTATGAATTCGATACAGGCAACCACGCCTACCAACCAGGGTTTTGAACAAGCTTTGGGTTTATGTCGATCTCTGTTTGAGGAATTGGATATAAATAGTGTTTTGCAGCGGCGCTTGGCTTACCTATGGCATTTAAAGTCTTTATCATGATGCGATTGCCATTTTTATCAATTTCCCTTATCAAATCGAACCAGCGGTGGTATTCAAAGGTCAGTTCAAGCCTGCGGTCAAGGTATAAGGAGTCCCTAAACTGGTCCTTGGTAAGGTTTCCTTCGGCGCCCGCAAATTGTGGGAGGCCCGCCCTTTTTCTTATAAGATTATAATTTTTATAAGCTTCGGCATTCGGACCATTCAATTCATTATTTGCCTCAGCATTGATCAGCAATACTTCGGCATACCTGATAATCGGCACGTTGACCCCCGACTCGGTTAAATTGCCCGGTACTTCGGAATCGTAATATTTATTAACTACGTAACTCAAACCGTCGTTCCGGGCTGGATTAATGGTATAAGTTGTACCACCAATGGCAAAAGTTGATGTTAACGTAACGGCCCTTCGTTTATCAGTTGACCGGAAAGAATTGATAAGGTCCGTGGTAGGTTCATCGGCAAGGTTACCGTTGATACCGGGTATGCCAAGGGGAGCGCAACGTTGTGCAAAATTGTTTCCATGCTTGTTGGCGTTAGATTTGAACTGACCCGAAAAGATATGTTCGATCCCATTTTTTGTTGTCTTGTTAAACACATCAGCATAATTGGCAAAAAGGTCGTAATACCGATCGGTTTTATTGATGATCTCGTTTGATTTATCGACCGCTTTCTGCCATTCCGACCTTGTCAGATATACCAGTGAAAGCATTGCTTTGGCAGCTGCACCTGTTGCCCGCCCGGCGTCTGGGTCGGAAGGCAGGTATCTCCACGGCAGTGTCTCTGCATCGTTGAAATCACGGATCAGTTGTGCATATACGTCAGTGACAGGTGCCCGCCCCACCAAAAGACTTTCCTTACTTAACGAAGGGGTTTCATGCAATACCAACGGAACGTCGCCAAACAAGCGCACCAGGTTGAAGTAGAGCAATCCCCGCAGGAATTTCGCTTCAAGCACTAGTCTGCTTCTAAGCGTTGTATCCATATTGATAGTTGGTATTCTGTCTATAGCGATGTTTGCGCGGTTAATAGCGATGTAATGCTGTTGCCATAACTCTTTTACCCGAAGGGTTGAAGAAGAGTGATCTAAAGTTGACTGCGCTTTCACATCAGGATTTGTGGCGCCCGGCCCCATCTTAATATCATCTGTCATGAATTCCATACCAGTGACAAACAGTATATTGTAAGGTACCTGTGTACCATTAGGGCCGGTAAGTGCATAATAAATTGCATTTACCGAAGCCAGGGCGTCAGACTTGTTTTGATAGTAATTATCCTCAGAAACAAATGCGTCGGGGTTTTCGACCAGCTTTGCGCATGATGAGAATATTGCAACGGCGGAGAAGAAATATAACAGGTGTTTAAATTGTATACGGTACATAGAGTAAAGTTTAATAGTGAAATCCGGGATGGTGATTTTTGAATTGATGGCTCGTCTGCGTAAAGAACAGAACGTAGAAGTGAGTGACACAACGATGCTGATAGCAGCACAACGCTGGCCTAAAAAAGAAGATTCAAATTATTTTTGTACTAAGCTTTTGTATTCCCCCCAAAACATCGTTGCGTCGCACCCTGCAACATTCGTCGCCATGTTCAACTTTTAATGTTTAGGTATTTACAATCCAATACTGAGACCAGCTAAATACGTTTTACTAACCGGGTATACCGCATTATCGTATCCCTGCGTTAGCGTTGTCTGTTCATTCCTGCTTGCCTCGGGGTCAAATCCTGAATAGTGGGTCCAGGTCACTAAGTTTTGAGCGGAGACATAAAACCGTATTTGCCGTATTTTAAGTTTGCGGATCAGCCTGTCGGGCACAGCTACTCCAAGAGAGATGTTTTTAAGCCGCAGGTACGATCCATCCTCGACATAAATATCAGCCGGAAGCGGTGCAGGATCCTCTATGGCACGTTGAACATTTGTATTTGTATTCTCAGGTGTCCACCTGTTGAGTAATTGAGTGGAAGCATTTGTATAGCCGGTACCAAGGTTTAGGTAACTATTTGTATAGTTATATACTTTATTACCAAACGATCCCTGGAAAAGAAAACTGAGATCCACATTCTTATATGACAGGTTGTTGGTCACCCCTAAAATGAACTTCGGTTGTGAACTGCCAACTATAGTGCGATCGCCTGCCTGTGTAATCGTACCATCGCGATTCAGGTCAACATACTTCCTGTAGCCGGGCAGGGTAACAGATTTGTTTTTCGGCAAATTTGCAATGTCATCTTTCGCCTGGAACAAGCCATTTGTTTTTAATACATAATACGAGCCTACGGGCTGCCCCACCTGGGCGATGAACGGATCAGAAAGTATGTAAGGAACGCCCTCGCCCAGACTCAAAACCTTGTTCCTGTTCGCCGAATAAGCCACATTTGTATTCCATTTAATCTGACCGTTCAGGTTATTCGTATTCAAGGTTATTTCAACGCCTTTGTTTTCCACCGAACCATAATTCTGTAAGGCAGTTAACATGCCTGAAGTAGATGGAATTGACACATTTAAAAGGAGGTCGGTGGTCTTTTTATAGTATGCATCAATGGTGAGGCTGATACGGTCATCAAACAAGCCGAGATCTGCACCGGCATCATATTGAGTCGTTGCCTCCCAGCCCAGGTCGGGATTCGCAATCCGGGCAGGTGCATAGCCTGCAACTAAACTATTGCCCAATATGTAACTGTAATAGGCTTCATTTGCAAGGGATTGATAGACGCCGATCTCCTGGTTACCTGTTTGGCCTGCGCTGAAACGAAACTTCAGGTTACTCACCTGCCTTATGTTTTTAAAAAAATCTTCTTTACTGGCCGTCCAGGAAATTGCGGCTGAAGGAAAAAGTCCCCATTTATTGTTTTTGCCAAACCTCGACGACCCATCGGCGCGGCCTGTAACAGTGAGGTAATATTTTTGTTTAAAATTATAATTGATCCGGCCGAGGTACGATTGTAATGACCATGCGGTGGAAACGGACGAAGGCGTTTGGAGTGTAGTCCCACTTCCCAGGTCATTATATGTATTGACGTCGGTAGAAAAGCCTGCTGCCGCGGCAAGATATCCTTTTGCATTGTACTGCTGCTGCGTGAAACCCGCCAGTATATCCAACGAATGGTCGTTGATCTTCTTTGCGTAGTTCAGCGTGTTCTCATTTAACCACGTCGAGACTGTTTTACTTCCGCGGTTGGCAAGCCCCGACAGGCCATATCCTTCATTCAGCGTGGAGGGCAAATACTGGAACTGGTTGTTATAGATATTATCAATGCCAAAACTAACCTTACCTGTCAGGTCTTTCGTAAACTTATATTCAGCAAAAGTGTTGCTTAGCAGCCTGAATGTTTTTGTCAGGTTCGTTTGCAATGTTAACGTTGC
>Ga0181463_1000004_pt2 | contig 29554 bp, 30 predicted proteins | sample InSIn1gowninarea_FD_119071 | JGI IMG/M metagenome (GOLD analysis project Ga0181463, IMG submission 119071) | Clean room microbial communities from NASA Spacecraft Assembly Facility at Jet Propulsion Laboratory, Pasadena, California, USA -... ... | reverse complement strand
CAAGTAAATGTTTTTACATGAAAGCAGTAACCATCTCCACATTAAGAAAAGGCATGAAAGAATATTTCGACTATGTGTCAAAGTCAATGGAAATACTTGTTGTTCCCAGGAACAAAGATGAAGAAGCAGTAGTGATCATGTCAATCCGTGAATACAACTCGCTCAAAGAAACTGAGCATCTTTTATCTACAAAAGCCAACCGAAAAAGACTTGAGGAATCAATAAATCAGATGAACGAGGGTAACACAGTACCCTATTCCCTAGAATGATTCAACTAAAGTTATGAATATTGAATTTACGGCAAATGGCTGGGACGATTTTACCTACTGGCTAGAAAATGATCCTGAAATCGCGATAAAAATTAAAGAGATTATTCGATCCGTACAACAAGATCCATTTAAGGGTATTGGAAAGCCGGAACCTTTAAGGTTTGGATTAAAAGGGTTTTGGTCGCGAAGAATTACGGGGGAGCACAGAATTGTGTACAGTATTGCCGGTAAAAAATCAATTGACCAAAAGTGTACAATTGTTCAGTGCAGATTTCATTATGACGACAAATGAGTAGCCTCGAACTTTAGATTTTAGTTCAACAGATGTCGCAGTTAACTCCCCCTTTCCTTATAATGCACTTCACTTAACCCTCTTAACTTTTCTGCAGCCCATTCTGCTGTAACATCTCTTTGGGGGTTTGCCAACATTTCGTAACCTACCATAAATTTCTTAACCGTTGCAGACCGAAGCAGCGGTGGATAAAAGTGCATATGCCAATGCCATTCTTCGTGTTCACCATCGTTAACCGGCGCCTGGTGTATGCCTGCGGAATAGGGAAAAGCCATCTCAAAAAGGTTATCGTATTTTGACGTAAGTTTTTTCATTATTTCGGAATAGGCTCGTTTTTCTTCTGATGAAAACTGCAGCAAATTTTGAACATGTCGTTTGCTTACGATCATTGTTTCGTACGGCCATACTGCCCAAAACGGAACCAATGCAACGAAGTGTTCGTTTTCTAAAACAATTCGTTCCTGCAACTTCAGTTCAAGTTCTATATAATCGCTTAGGAGGCTTTTTCCTGTTTTGTCAAAATGTTTTTTCTGTTGGTTCGTTTCTTTCACAATCTCTAAAGGTAGCGAAGCCTGTGACCAGATCTGCCCATGCGGATGTGGGTTACTGGAACCCATCGTTTCACCTTTGTTTTCGAAGATCTGTATGTATCTGATCGAAGGGTCTTCAGCGATGCTTTTAAACTCATCACACCAAATTTCTATTACTGCTTCAATCGCGTCTACCGACAGCAGGGGTAACGTAAGGCTGTGGTTAGAAGAAAAACTTAAGACCTTACAAATTCCTTTTTCGCTTTTTGCTTCGAGTAGACCTTCGTTATACGAACCTTGTGGGGCATCCTGCAACAAGGCAGAAAAGTCGTTGGTGAATACAAAAGAGTTTGTGTACTGCGGGTTCACGCTACCATCGGCTCTCGTGTTGCCCGGGCACAAGTAACATTTGGGATCGTAGGCCGGACGGTCATCAGGTGTTACCGGTTCTACTTTTCCCTGCCACGGTCTTTTCATTCTGTGAGGCGAAACCAGTATCCAGTCTCCGGTTAGTAAATTGCGGCGGGTATGCGGATGTTCTTTTATATCAAATGAGGTTTCCATATCACTACATTTTTAGGTGAGGATGAAACTTGATTGAATTCATTTATTCGCTTAAATACTCCATATAATTACTTCAGTACAAGAGTGCGACGCAACGGATGACGAAATCGCTTATACAGCCCGCTACCAAAAAAACTTTTAAAACTTATACGGATAAGTCATAAAATCAATCGCTGGCAACGCGTTTCCATTAAAGTCAAAAAAGGTATTGTTTTCCCAACTGGATCCGGTACCCCATTCATCTTTAAGTGACGATGAAATCCATGCCGGCTCCCAATACATAATACCGCTTCCGCCAGCAGAAATTACTTCTTGCGTAAGGTCTTTCATGTACTTAAATTGCTCGTCGGGTGATACCCCATAACCATTAAAACCGTTGGAACCCGAAATGACATTGTTATAAGAATCTGCACCCGAACTGCTCCAGGGATACGCCGTTTCAACGATCATCACTTTGTGGTTATACTTTGTTTTAAGTGACCTGATAACATCGCCAACATCGCTCATTTTTGTAAGTGACGAGTACACATAATAGTGTGAAATTCCAAGTATATCAAAGTCGGTTACTCCGGCGTTTGTTACGCCGTTGGCAAAATAATCCGCATCGGTAAGTTTGGCAACATGTAAGATAACCTGCGGTTTTACAACCGACATTTGTGAAAAATCGCGGACGGCTTTGATGCCGCTTTTCAAAAATTCACCGAACGATGTAAAGTTGTTGTTTACCACTTTTCCCGCGTCGAACAACATTCCCTGGTTGGTTTCGTTGCCCACCTGCACCATCTCTGGCGTAAGGTTTTTGCTCTTGAGATAATTTAGTACGTTAAGCGTATATTGATAAACAGAATCTTTTAAAACGGTAAAACCAAGCCCACGCCATGCAGCCGGGATTTCCTGTTTTGATGGATCAGCCCAGCGGTCTGAATAATGAAGATCGAGGTTGACGGCCATGCCCGCGCTTTTTGCTCTTTGAATGGTTTTCTCAACATCATTCAGGTCGCTGTAAATTTTACCGCCGTTTAACGCCGCCTGCCATTGCGGATTGTGCCAAAGGCGAACCCTAACCACGTTTGCCCCGTGGTTCTTAAAAATCAAAAACGGATCTTTTACAACTCCTGAGTCTTTATAAATGCCGCTATAATCCTGCACATGGTTCACGTAAGAAAGGTCCGCGCCCATGGCAAATTTCGTCCAGTCGTAAAATACCTTTGTTTTTGCAGGTGGTGGCGCAGGAGGTTCAGGTGCCGGATCATCGTTTTTGCTGCACGCGGTTATCGATACGAAAGAACAAAACAGTAATATTTTAGAATATAAGGCGTATTCTTTCATGGTTATATTTAAAATAGTTTAGGGGCAATGGCTTTATATCTCCGGTTTTCATACAATTATTTAGCCACCGGTTATATCGGGGTTGTTGTTCTTCAAAAGGATTTTCGCAGCAATATTTTATAGTTTTAACCGTCATTTGTTCGCTCTTCAGCATCGTTGTGTCACTCACTTGTACTTTTGGAAACCCCGATGAAAGGATCGGAAAGTTTTATAAATCTCGGTTCTAAGGACTACTATATCTTTATGCTGCCCGTTTAATTAACTCATAAGGCATCATAGTATCATGTTAAGTAACTTTTTAACCAAAGTTTTAATAACTGCACTTGCGGCATTGTTTGCCTCGTACTTGTTAAGCGGTGTTCACATAGATAGCTTCATCACCGCTATGGTACTTGCCGTTGTTTTAGCCTTGCTGAATACATTCATTAAACCGATCCTTATTTTTCTTACACTACCAATTACAGTGGTTACGCTCGTTTTGTTTTTGATTGTTATAAACATCCTTATCATTAAATGGGCAGCTGACCTGGTAGAAGGTTTTGAAGTGAGTGGTTGGTGGTCTGCTCTGTTATTTAGCCTGCTTGTTTCTTTGGCTACCTCCCTTTTGGAAGGTCTTTTTGGTGATAAGAAAAAAAATAAAGCGTAACGAATGCACTTCCATCGTAAAAACCTTTCCAACGAACAGCTTATTCATTTTTATAGAAGTTTACTGCTTCCCCGGCTGATTGAAGAAAAGATGCTTGTGCTGCTGCGGCAAGGCAAAATAAGCAAATGGTGTCAGCGGCATCGGTCAGGAAGCGATTGCTGTTGGTGCTACGCTTGCCTTGTTTGCAGATGAATGGATGATGCCGCTCCACCGCAACCTCGGCGTTTTTACCAGCCGCAATATGCCGCTTCATAAATTGTTCATGCAGTGGCAGGGCAATAAAACCGGCTACAGCAAAGGCCGGGAAAGAAGTTTCCACTTCGGATCCAAAGAGCATCATATCTGCGGAATGATCTCTCACTTAGGTCCGCAACTGGCAATAGCAGATGGCGTTGCACTCGCTCATAAATTAAGAAAAGAGAGCAAGGTTGCGCTCGCTTTTTCCGGAGAAGGCGGCACCAGCGAAGGAGATTTTCATGAGGCTTTAAATGTCGCCGCCGTGTGGGATCTGCCGGTGATCTTCGTAATCGAAAACAACGGTTACGGCTTGAGCACCCCGGTTAACGAACAATTTAAATGTAAACGACTTGTAGACAAAGCCGCTGGTTACGGAATGGAAGGGGTACAGATTGACGGCAACAATATTTTAGAAGTTTACGACACCATTGCCGGAGTAAGGGATTATTGTATCGCACAGCAGAAACCTTACCTGGTGGAATGTATGACCTTTAGAATGCGCGGACATGAAGAAGCGAGTGGAACGAAATATGTTCCTCAGCACCTTTTCGAGGAATGGTCTGCAAAAGACCCGGTTAAAAACTATGAACAATATATTCTGGATGAGAATGTTTTGGACGCAACGGCGATAGGGCAAATAAAAAAGGAACTCAAAGACTACATTGAAGCAGAAATAAAAATAGCATTTAACGCGGAGCAAATTGTACCGGACATAGAAGAAGAACTTGGTGACATTTACGCTCCATCGCAACGTCAAGAGCCTTTAAAACTCTTTAGTCAACCATCTCAAATCCCACAATCCGAGATCCGTTTTGTTGATGCGATGAAGCAAGGTTTACACCAGTCAATGGCACTGCATACGAACCTTGTATTGATGGGTCAGGACATTGCAGAATATGGCGGAGCTTTTAAAATAACCGAAGGTTTTGTAACCGAATTTGGAAAAGAGCGTGTTCGTAATACACCACTTTGCGAAAGCGCTATTGTTGGAGCTGCCCTCGGGTTAAGCCTCGAAGGTTATAAAAGCGTAATGGAAATGCAGTTTGCTGATTTTGTTTCTGTCGGCTTCAACCAGATCGTAAACAACCTGGCAAAAATACATTATCGCTGGGGGCAGAATGCCGATGTGGTTATCCGTATGCCTACCGGCGGCGGGGTAGGTGCCGGTCCCTTTCATAGCCAAAGCAACGAGGCGTGGTTTGTTCACACGCCGGGGCTAAAAGTAGTATATCCCTCCACGCCCGCCGATGCCAAAGGTTTACTGATCGCGGCTATTAACGATCCCAATCCAGTTATATTTTTCGAGCACAAAGCTTTGTACCGCAGCATTAGCGGTCCGGTTGACGAAACGTATTTTGAAATTGAAATCGGTAAGGCTCGCCAGGTTCAGCAAGGAGATGAAATTTCTATTATTACTTATGGAATCGGGGTTCACTGGGCTTCCGAGTTTGCTTCTGCGCATCCTCACGTTTCGCTTGACATTGTTGACCTGAGAACATTGTTACCCCTGGATTATGAAGCAATCCGCGCCAGCGTTGAAAGAACAGGCAAGGTTTTGATCTTGCACGAAGACACTTTGATTGGCGGCGTTGGCGGTGAAATAAGCGCCTGGATCAGCGAGCATTGTTTTGATTTGCTCGATGCGCCCGTTTTACGCTGTGCCTCGCTCGATACCCCGGTACCCTTTAATATTACCCTTGAAAAGAATTTTATGGCTAGCGCGCGGCTTAAAGAAACAATTAAAAAACTGCAAGCTTATTAATGGTTTCATTAATAGTGGTTTGCATAAAGCCTCAGATTAAAAAGTGCGCATGAGAAGTCGCCATGAAAAGATGCGGTACAAGTGAGTGACACAACAGGAGTTTCATAAAAGGTCTCAATGCTTGCTTACAAAAACGCATTTTCAACTTTTATATCGTCCTGGATTGGGCAGTACTATTTTGGCAGCCGGCTTCAGTTTTCATGGCGTCATCGTTGCGTCGCACACTTGTACTTTTGTGCTTTTGCAACGGAAAAGCGGGTATAATTGCAACCTAATTTTCATTGCAAAGAAATCATGTTAAGCATACATACAATTACTGAAGAGTCGCGAGAGCTCGAAATCGTTCGCACTTTGTTCCTCGAGTACGCAGACGAATTAAACGAAAACCTGTGTTTTCAAAGTTTTGATGATGAATTGGTGAACCCACTGAAAAAATACGGATTGCCGAACGGCTCTTTGTTGTTAGCATATTGGAATCAGCAACCTGCTGCTTGTATTGCCCTACAACCATTAGAACAACCAGGAGTTTGCGAAATGAAACGGTTGTATGTTCGTCCCCAGTATCGTAAACTTGGAATAGCCGACGAATTGATAAAAGCGCTCTTGACTGAAGCTCAAAGGATCGGATATAAAAAGATGGTGCTGGATACATTAGAAAAATTGCAGCCTGCAATTAAGCTGTACACCAAGTTTGGATTCTCCAATACTTCAGCCTACTATCAAAATCCTCTTCCTAATGTTGTGTACATGGAAAAACCGCTGTAACAAATTGTGGATCCCTGCTGCAACTTGTAAACATTTTCCCATCCGCCAACTATCATACGAAGCGCCTATTTTTGCAGCGTATGAATGCAAGTGATGATTTACAAACACGGTGGTGGAATCTTGAGGCGAAACTGGTGGAGCGTTTTGGCAAAAAGCCAGACATGGAAGCAGTGCTTTTTTTAATTGGTCTGCAGGAAACCGGCTTTGTAAGATCGAAAATTACCAAAGAGCAGAAGCAAGACCTGATGCACGTGGCGGTGTGTACCTTACTTAGCCAAAGCGGTTATTATATGCTTGAAGGAAAAGATGAGGAAGGTTGGCCGCATTTTAAGCAGTTAAAAGAAATTCCTTCACTGCAGTTAATTGAGCAGGAAAACTTTTTAAAAGACCACGTATTATTATACTTTGAAAAACAAGGACTTTAATGAATAAGTTTATACAAAGGTTTGGTTTGGCTGCGTTGTTGATGTTTCCTTTGTCGTTCCAAACAACAGCACAGGTAAAACCGAAGCCAAAAGCACCTGTAAAAAAGACTGTAACTGCCACGCCTCAATCCGCTGCACCAATAACAGTAACCGAGCCTTGGAAGCAAATCAATAGTAAGGAGCGCCTCGTTGAGATTTCTACCAATTATGGTGTTATGATCGCTAAATTGTACGATAGCACTCCTTTGCACCGCGATAACTTTATTAAACTAGTGCAACAGAAATTTTACGATAGCTTGCTGTTTCACCGGGTGATAAGCCAATTTATGATACAAGGCGGGGATCCTGCAAGTAAAGATGCTGCTGATGGGGTGCCATTAGGTGGCGGCTCCGCACCGGGAGACCGGATTCCTGCTGAATTCAAAAGCGCTTTAATTCATAAAAAAGGAGTGCTGGCTGCGGCACGTGAAAACAATCCTGAAAGGGCAAGCAGCAATTGCCAATTTTATATTGTTCATGGAAAGGTAATGCAAGAAGCAGAATTGGAAAATGTGTATAATCAGCGCGTTAAACCGTCCAACCCGGCATTCAGCTATACAAAAACACAGAAGGAAATTTATAAACGTGTAGGTGGCACACCTTTTTTGGATCAGAACTATTCTGTTTTCGGTGAAGTAATTAGCGGATTGGATGTAATTGATAAAATTGCAGGTGTAGCGAAGGATGGTGCCGACCGACCAACCCAAAATGTACGAATGAAAATCCGGCTATTGAATTAAGCCACTTTTAAAAATAATTTATCTAATATTGGTGTTCAACACATTTAAGTACTGCCGAATAGAACATCTGGAGTATAAGTGAGTGACACAACAATGTTGATCGAAGAAATAAAGCCGGATACACAAAAAAAGTTTGAGTAGATAACTTGTTTGGTAATTATAAAACTACAATATGAATTTTCCTGAGAACCTGCGTTATACAAAAGACCATGAATGGGTAAATCTTGAAGGTGACACTGCTACAGTTGGCATAACTGAATTTGCCCAAAGTGAACTCGGCGATATTGTGTACGTTGATATTGACAGCACCGGCAAAACGTTAGGGGCTGAGGAAATTTTTGGAACCGTTGAAGCTGTAAAAACCGTTAGCGATCTTTTTTTACCACTCGCAGGCACCATTACAGAAGTAAATCCTGTATTATCAAACCAGCCCGAGCTTGTCAATTCCGATCCATACGGACAAGGATGGATGATAAAAATGACAGTTGAAAGTACTGGCGACTTTGAAAATTTAATGACTGCAGAAGCATATCAACAATTGGTCTCCTAATTAAAAATCCAGGCGAAATTGCTTTTCGTATATAAAACCGGTTATCGCCTCTAACCACCTTTTTCTCTACCTTATTTTGAACTCCGGCATTACATATCAGGAAGGCGAACTTGTTGTGTTATTAAAACAACGTAATGAGTCCGCTTTTAGTTATTTGTATGATCATTACTCAGGTTCTTTATATGCTGTCATTCTTGGTATTGTGTCAGATCGCGAACTGGGTAATGATATTTTGCAGGACGTATTTATTAAAATATGGCGGCAAATAGATAGTTACGATACAACAAAGGGAAGGTTATTTACCTGGATGTTAAACGTAACGCGAAATGCGAGCATTGATGTTGTGCGAAGTAAGACTTTTCAACAAAGCCGGCAGAACAAGGAACTTACTGAGAATACGTATGAAAATGGAGGAACCACGCACACGAATACAGACAAAATTGGATTGAGAAAAATAGTACACAAGCTAAAAGAGGATTATCGGGTTCTGGTCGAGCTATCCTACTTTGAAGGATTTACGCAAGACGAAATATCGAAAATGTTGAACATTCCGCTGGGAACAGTAAAAACACGGTTAAGAACCGCCTTGATACAATTAAAACAAGCTATAAAACCTTAAGTGGACATTCAGGCTTACATACAAAGTGGAATAATTGAAAGTTATGTGCTTGGACTTGCGAGTGCTGACGAAGTTGCTGAAATAGAAAAGCTTCGCCTGCAATATTCGGAAGTTGAAGACGCTATTGACCAGTTTTCAGTTATGCTGGAGGAACATGCTGCAGAAAACGCCGTAGTTCCACCTTTGGATGTAAAGCAGAAAATAATGGCGGCAATAAAAGAGGAAGAAGAAATTGAGGACGATAGCATACCTGTAGAACGCTTGTCAGCTACCCGCGACGTTGGTTCCGTTGTTCACCTTGTTTTCTTTAAAAGGTGGAGAATGGTAGCGGCGGCAGCAATTATTCTTTTGATCTGCAGCGCTGCACTTAACATCTATTTCTACGATAAGTACCGGGAAAGACATTCCGCTTACCTGGCTTTATTATCTGAACGCAATTCACTACAAGCAAATAACCAATTATACCAAACCCGCTTGAACGAATGGCGGTCTATATCCGAAATGATGGCTGCTCCTGAAATGTTAATGGTTAAAATGCCCGACGTGTCAGGAAAAAACGCCCATTTGGCTACCATTTTCTGGAACACGAAAAGCAAGGATGTATATGTTATGCCGAATAAACTACCGGTGCATGCTTCCAACAAACAATTTCAGCTATGGGCGTTGGTTGATGGAAAACCGGTTGATGCAGGAATGCTTGACGACAACTGCAACGGGGTTTGTCAAATGAAGAATATTCCTAAAGCCGAAGCCTTTGCAATTACCTTGGAGAATGCGGGTGGCAGCAGTACTCCCACAATGGAGGCGATGGTAGTATTGGGCAAAGTGTAGAAGGATCTACGCTTTTTTTGCTTGGTTGCAACCTTGCCGACACCCCGCTTATCTTTTCCCTATTTTTGAGAGATGGCAACACGTCATCAATGTTTAGCCTTGCTTGCTGAAAAACAGCACCCTAAATGAAAATTAGAATTATACCTTTTCTTCCGGCAATTACCTGGCTTATCACCTCCACCATATTACTTTCTTTGCCCGGTGATGATCTACCAGAAAATAACTTTTTTGACATTCCTTACTTTGACAAATACGTTCATTTCGGGATGTTTTTTATACTTACAGTGTTGTTTTGTTATCCCTTTGTCCGAACTACAACCAATGGTTCGGGCGTAAAATCTATATTCAAAGAGATTGCCATAGCTGCTATTGCTTTTGGTGTTGCAATGGAATTTGTGCAAAAATACCTGGTGATAAACCGCTCATTCGATGTAATTGATATTGTTTTCGATACCCTAGGAAGTGTTGCAGGCTTAATTGGCATAAGCTGGTATAGGGGCAAAAAAATAGGCCCCAATGGAAATCGGGGCCGCAACCAAAACTAACTGCTTATGAGAAAATTTGACTACTTTATTATCTGTAATCTTAATTAAATAATTCAAACTCTGTGCCAACCTGTCCTCTTTTCAATCCTCTTAACATCTCTACACTTTATATTTACCGAGGCTTCAATTGTAGAACAAAGGTATACAAGAACACTTCATGTAGTTATTCTAAATCGGTGAATTAACAAGCTGTTACCGCAAATAGGTATTTTTTTTAAGAAGCATTAACAACTAACGGGGAAATGAGTTGAACATGCCCTTAATCTTCCCCATCACTCAATTCTTATCACTACCCCGACCAATTGTGCTACGCTTTGGGTTGCTTAATTGGTACAAAAAGTACAAGAGTGCGACGCAAGAAAAGCCCGGCAAGGATTACTTCCCGCCGGGCTCAAAAAATTTATTGTTTTGAAAGGCTACTACGCGTTTTGATTCGTCATTTTTTCTGCATTCTCCGCCATTTGTAGTTGCTCAATAAATTCGTCGATATCGCCATTAATTACAGCGTCAAGATTATACGACGTAAGACCAATGCGATGGTCTGTTACCCGACCCTGGGGCCAGTTATAGGTTCTTATTTTGGCGCTACGATCGCCGGTACTAACCAGCGTTTTTCTGTGACGGCTAATTTCTTCTTCCTGTTTACGGACCTGGGCTTCGTACAAACGCGAACGCAACATTGTCATCGCCTTCTCGCGGTTGCCCAACTGGCTGCGTTCCGTTTGGCAAACTACCACTTCGCCGGTTGGGATGTGGGTTAACAATACTTTGGTTTCCACCTTGTTTACGTTTTGTCCGCCCGCACCACCACTGCGTGCAGTCTCCATTTTCACGTCGCTTTCCTTCAATTCAAAGTCAATCTCTTCAGCTTCCGGCATTACCGCCACGGTCGCCGCAGAAGTATGCACCCTGCCCTGCGTTTCAGTATTAGGAACGCGTTGAACCCGGTGAACTCCGCTTTCAAACTTCAGGGTTCCGTACACGTCGTCGCCTTGAACCTCCACAACAACTTCTTTGTAACCGCCCACTGTTCCTTCGCTTTCGGTCACGACTGCGGTTTTCCAGCCACGTTTGCTGCAATAGCGCAGGTACATGTTTAGCAGGTCGCCGGCAAAAAGGCTCGCCTCGTCGCCACCGGTGCCGGCGCGAATTTCAAGAATGGCGTTTTTATCGTCCTGCGGATCTTTGGGTATCAGCAGTTTTGTAAGTTCTTTTTCGAGGCGGTCTTTTTTCTCTTCCAGTTCTGGCATTTCCATTTTAGCCAGCTCACGCAAGTCGTCGTCGTTGCTGTTAAGCGCCTCTTTGCTCAGCTCGTAGTCCGACAAAACCCTTTTATATTCTTCAAACGGTTTTACAATGGTTTCGAGGCTTCGGTATTCTTTACTCAGACGCTGAAATTCCTTTTGGTTACTAATGATTTCCGGATTGGTCAAACCCATTCCAACCTGCTCAAACCGCCCTTTTATGGCTTCAAGTTTATCTAACATCTATCTTAAATTGATATTTTTTGTTTTTTCTGCGCCAACAGATGTACTTCTTTTGAACATCGTTGTGTCACTCACTTGTACGGCATTTCCGCTATTCGCCGCGTTTCGCACAGTTACCGTGCGGTGAAAATTAGTGGCGGCAAAGTTAAGCCTTTCCCCGTCCAATGCGTAACGTTTGGTTATGTTACTTTTGGCGCATGAGCTTTCTTAAATTTCAGGCAGATCAACTTTTTACCGGCAGCGAAATGCTTCCGTCGAATAATGTTCTCGTTTGTAACCAGAATGGAATTGTTGAAGAGATCATTGATGAGCTTGATGCGGGGGGTGAAATTCAAAAATTGCACGGCATTTTAACCCCAGGCTTCGTCAATTGCCATTGCCACCTTGAGCTAAGCCATATGAAAGGTTTGATACCTGAGAATACTGGACTGGTTAATTTTGTATTTTCTGTAGTTACCCAACGCCACTTTCCTGATGATGAGATTGAAGCCGCAATTGGCACCGCCGAAAACGAAATGCTTGCAAACGGAATTGTGGCAGTTGGCGATATTTCGAACAACATTTCAACGCTAAAGCAAAAGCAGTTTAAAAAGCTTCAGTATTACAATTTTGTAGAGTCGAGCGGTTGGTTACCCAATATTGCTGAACAACGGTTTTCGCGCAGTAAAGCTTCTTTTGATGCGTTTTCCTCCGTTTCACCGACGTCAATGGTTCCACATGCACCGTATTCCGTTTCTGACAATTTGTGGAGTTTGATAAAACCTTATTTCCAAAATAAAGTGGTTAGTATACACAACCAGGAAACCTCGTTTGAGGATGAACTGTTTTTACAAAATTCGGGTGATTTTGTAAGGATGTACCAAATGATGCGACTTGATACTTCATTTTTTGCTCCTAGCGGTAAAAGCAGTTTGCAAACTTATTTTCACCAACTGGCGGCCGCCTCGCAAGTGTTGCTCGTACACAACACGTTTACCAAAGAAGCTGATATTGAGTTTGTAAAAAAAGCAAGACCCTACAATTCTGCTTTTTATTGTTTGTGTGTAAATGCAAACGACTACATAGAAAGAGCCGTTCCGCCGATCGATCTGTTTAGGAGACACAATTGTAACATCGTCTTAGGAACAGACAGTCTTGCCAGCAACCGCAGCCTGAGTATTGCAGATGAAATGAAAACGATCCATAAAAACTTTCCAGAAATTCCATTGGAAGAGCTGCTGAAATGGGCTACGTTAAATGGCGCCACAGCTTTAAAAATGGAGGAAATGTTAGGCAGTTTTGAAACCGGCAAAAAGCCGGGAGTTGTATTACTGACCGGAACAGAAGACGATTTTTCTGCAGCGCGGGTTGAAAGACTGCTTTAGGTTTAAAAGTCAAATTCGAAAGAAAGTAGTGAAGATTTAAATTTACCTGTCTCAATGTACTGAAGCTCGTACTTATTATTATTCAAAATCCACGCAGTCACTTCCCGGTTTGCAGGATCGACAATGAAATATTCTTCTACACCTGCCCTTTCGTACAAACTTTTCTTTTTTACTGTATCTCTTTTCTTGTCGAAGGAAAGCACTTCAATTATTATATCAGGAGCGCCATGAATACAACCATCATCTTTTAGTATTTGCCGGTTCGGGTTCATTACTACTAATACATCGGGCTGTACAGCGGAAGCAAGGTCTTCAAAATAAACGTCGAAAGGAGAAATAATAGCTTCGCCTGTTTGAGTTCGTTTCAAATGCATTCGTATCTCGGAAAAGAGGAGACCGACCAATAGTTGATGACTGTATCTTGGAGCAGGTGACATATACAAAACATTGTCTATTACTTCGCATAAAGTTCCTTCGGGTAACATTCTAAAAACGTCTAAAGCAGTCTTGGGAACCTGTTCAATCGCTACCATCTCTTTCGTTTTTTAAATATTAAAACTCAAACTTAATTGAAAGAATAGAAGAGATAAATTTACCTGTTTCAATGTACTGAAGCTCGTACTTATTGTCTTTCAACACCCACGCAGTTACTTCCCGGTTTGCAGGATCGGCAATGAAGTATTCTTTTACACCTGCCCTTTCGTACAAACTTTTCTTGTTTACTGTATCTCTTTTTCGGTCCGAAGACAAAACTTCTATGATTATATCCGGAGCACCGTGTATATAGCCGTCTTCTTTTAAAATTTGGCGATTATCATTTAGCATTAACAGAATATCCGGCTGAACTGCTGATTGTAGATCTTCAAAATAAACGTCGAAGGGAGAAATTATAAGTTCACCGTTGTTCGCTTTTTCCAGGAAGTTCCCAATTCTTCGTGCGAGCAACATTACTAAAGCCTGATGAGTATATTTTGGAGCAGGTGACATATATAGTACGTTGTCTATTACTTCGCATAAAGTTCCTTCGGGTAACATTCTAAAAACGTCTAATGCAGTTTTAGGAACCTGTTCAATCGCTACCATCTCTTTCGTTTTTCTAAAATTACAAAACCTTTCTCAACTAAATAATTCCTGTAAAATGGGGAGGCTTTTTATCTCTCCAAAATCATGCACGTGTAAAGCAATATAGTTTTGGTAAGCTTTAATCAACTTCTGTCGTGTACTTCTGCTAAAGTGTAGGTTTTCGAGGTCGTTGTAAAAGTTTATGGAAAGCAGTTGAAAGGTGGCTTGCGCCAGCTTTGAGTTTAAGAAATAGGGATGCAAGGGTTTATCTTCAACAAATTGACCTTCCTGCAAGTCGAGAACTGAAGTTTGCGGAGTGTACTCGCCGTGAATGCGAAAACCTAACTCTGCGGCAAGGTGTAGGCTAAAGTATAAAGGCAGGTTAGCGGTAAGTGCATTTGAGCCTGCATCTAACTGCAGCAACGTATCCTGCACCAGGTAAAAAAGTTCGGGGTTTGCTTCAGGTTCTTTCAAACTGTGTTGCAGCATTTCTACCACATACATTGCTACCGTATTTTTCACCACATCGAACAACACTTGCTGATATAAAAACCCCCAATCATACTCTTTAATAAAGTTGAGGTTTTTTAGCTCATTGTGGTACACAACCATATCCAGTATAGCTGCCGGCTGAAAGTAAATGGCTTTCGCCGATGCCTTTTTTGTGCTTTGTCTTACGCCTTTTACAATGTAAGTCTGGGTGCCAAAAAGCTCGGTATAAACGGTGGTTACAACGCTACTTTCGCCGTATTTTACTGTGCGTAAAACAATGCCTTTTGTTTTGTGGGTCATGGCTGGTTATACGAGCGTAAGGTGGCAAAAAACAAGGTGGACAATGCTGCCATGAAAAGATGCAGTACAAGTGAGTGACACAACAGAAGCAGCACTAACGACTTAAAGCCGACTACAAGAAAAGCTTCTTACTTCAATTGCTTCTAAAACATCTACAAGGTTCTGTATTGTTGTCCTTCGGGCACTTTAAAAACTTTGCTTCTTATGAAACCGAGAAAGCTATTGAGGTCTTCCTGGTGGTATTGTTGCCAGGTCTGGTAATTTTTTAAGTTGGCAGCGGGTCCGAAAAGCCAGTAATTGTACGCCTCGAACATACCCTCCTGCAACAATTGTTTCTGGTGTTCAAACAACTTAAACGGAAATTTTTCGCCGTGTTTATCGTACCAGTCAAGAATAAAACGGGTTCTGATAACAGTAAGGGATTCCGGCGTAATTCCTAAACTTACCTGACCTTGTTGCTTGTTTAAGACGTCGGCAACTGCGGCCGTAAACTGGGCAGATTTTTTTGCTGCAGCATTTGCATTGGTGATGCCGGAGATGAAAAACTTTTTATACTGCTCTAACAGCAAATTTTTCATTTCGGTGCTTCTTCCCGTAAAACTTTCCATGTTCAAAAACATTTCAGCATACAAAATGCTCCATACGACTTCTCCTTTTTGGGCGTATTGTTTGGCAGTAAAATAGTAATTGCTGCTATGGTTTGGATCGAACTGTATGCCTGTTTCCCAAAGTTTCATCGCATTGTCAGGTTCGCGGGTGGCAATCATATCTCCGTATTCGCTGTACAAAATTCCTTCGTTCGGAAACTTTTTCAAACCTCTCTTGTACAGCTTTTCCGCTTCTTTGTCTTCCGCAAGTGCTTTATACGCCAAACCTAACATTTGAAAACTTTGCACATCAGCATCCTCACGGTCAACCAATGGTTTTCCTATTTCGAGCGCTTTTGCAAAGTCGCGTTTCAGGTAATTTGCAAAAAGAAGGTCTTTTGTAATTTGAAGATCGTTGGGCTGCATTTGCAGCGCTTTGTTTAAAACAAGCACCGCGTTTTCGTAATCGCCCTGTCGAAGAAATGTTTTTGCCGTTTCATGCAGGGTTGAAGCATCCTGGGTGGATTGCGCGAAAATGAACGAAGCCACAAAAAGAAAAATAGTTAACAATCCTGTTCTCATATCTTGTACTTATAAACAAAAGAGACGAACATTTGTCGCCTCCTTTTTATTTTAGTCAATCAGGTGGGTTAGTAACCCATCGCGAAGTTTGGGCTCGAACCAGGTACTTTTTGGGGGCATTACATTTCCACTATCGGCAATATCAAACAACTGCTGAATACTTACGGGGAACAAGCTGAATGCCACCGCCATTTCACCGCTATCAACTTTTTTTGACAATTCAGAAAGTCCGCGAATGCCGCCAATAAAATCGATCCTGTTGTCGGTTCTAGGATCGCCGATATTCAATATCCTACTTAAAAGATTGTTCTGCAAAATCGTAACATCCAAAATTCCGATCGGGTCATTGGTGTACGTTCCTTCTTTGGCTTTTAATGTGTACCACTGGTGGTCCAAATACATTCCAAATTCGTGAAGTACCGACGGTTTTACTTCGTTTTCCGCTTTTTCTAGTTCAAAATCCTTACCAACCTTTTCTAAAAATCCCTGGACACTTAAGCCATTCAAATCTTTAACAGCACGGTTGTAATCCATAATATACAACTGGCTGGCCGGAAACAGGGTGGTTAAAAAGTAATTTGCTTCGTCTGTCGCTTTGTTCCCTAAAGCCGAACGAACTTTTGCCGCAGAAGCCGCACGGTGGTGACCGTCGGCAATGTAAGTATTAGGAACTTCTTCTTCAAAAAGAGAAGTAATGTGGCTGATCGACGACGAATCGTTTACAACCCAGATTGTATGTTGAATTCCGTCGTCCGCTGTAAAATTGTAAACAGGGTTCCGGTCGGTTTTCCATTGATTTAATAAACTGTCGATTGCTTCGCTGTTACGATAGGCTAAAAAAACATTCCCGGTTTGCGCGCCAGTTGTTTTAATGTGGTTAATCCGGTCTTGCTCTTTCTCCGGTCGGGTAAATTCATGTTTTTTAATGATGTCGTTCTCGTAGTCATCTACCGAACTTACACATACAAGCCCCGTTTGGCTTCTGCCGTTCATTACCAACTCGTAAATGTAATAACAAGGTTTACTTTCCCTGAAAAGGATATTACGCTGAATAAAAGCCTGCAGGTTTTGCCGCGCTTTGTCGTACACCTCGCTGCTGTGGATGTCTACGCTTTCAGGAAGGTCTATTTCGCTTTTTGTAACATGTAAAAATGAATAGGAGTTGCCTTGCGCCTCTGTTTTTGCTTCTTTACTGTTTAACACGTCGTACGGTCTTGAAGCTACTTTAGGAGCCAGTTCAGCGGCAGGTCGAAGGGCTTTAAAGGGAGAGATTTTTGCCATTAATCGAAAAAATTATGTGCGCAAGATAGTAAATGGATTTCTGTAAAAGGGCGAAAACCCGTGTAACCGCTGCATTTCCTATCGAGCTTTTTTGTAGAAGTGCCTCAAAAAGACGTGCAGGAATTGTTTTTATAATACCGGCAGTGGTTTTTATAGCATCATCGTTGCGTCGCAATCCGTTCATCGGCATAAGTTCGCGCATCCCTGGTTTCCACCGTAAAACTCTTTTTGATTTTAAGCAGGTTAATAAAAGCGATTTAGGAGCCTCGTAAACCGGAAGCCATGCCTAGCCAAAAAACAACTCCCTATATTTGAAACATGAACTACAGAAACTGGCTTTGTATGGTGGTGATAATGATTGCTGTATCGTGTGGCAGAAAAATAACGGAAACTGGAAGAGCATCTTATTACGCCGACAAGTTCCAGGGAAGAAAAACAGCCAATGGAGAAACTTTCAGACAATCGAAAAAAACGGCTGCCCATAAAACCCTGCCTTTCGGAACCAAGGTTACCGTTAAAAACCTTACTAACGGAAAGACTGTTAAGGTACGCATCAACGATCGAGGTCCTTTTGTAAAAGGCAGAACCATTGACTTAAGCAAAAAAGCAGCAAAAAAAATTGATATGGTAAACGCAGGCGTAGCCGATGTGGAGTTGCGTTACAAAGCCGCCCCTGTAAAAAAGTAATGAAGGACGAATCTTTCTGTTTGTTATGTACAAACAGGTTTTTTTTCTGAAGCAAGCAAGCCGGCTTTAACCTTCAAGCGCAGTGTATTCGCCGGCTGTATCTTTTGAATTACTCCCAACAATACACATCGTTCCCTCCCCGTGGAAGCGGAAGGCAGCTTTTGGCTTTATCAGTTGAACTGCTTCTATGATTTCTCGAAAGGCGAGCGTGCCTTCACAAAAAATCACCTCCGTTACGTTGTCGCGAATAATTTTTTCCTTTAAACGGCCTAACGTTTCAGCCGGGTTAGCTTCAATTGCATTTATAAAATTGTATTCATGCCTGCTTTGTGTCTCTTTAAAAAATAGCTTAGTCACCTCTCTGCAGTCTTCCTCGCTGCCCACAAGTAAAATGTTGCGAGGTAATTCCTCTTTTGTTTTTCTGATTTTTGAAAAAAGCCAAATTCTAGGAAACAGCCTCGTTATACCTGATAAAGCAGCGCGCAACCAGATAGCCATTTTTAACACAAATGCAAATACGTTTGCAGACTTTCCGCCATAATGCTTTTGCACAAAAATGCTCATAGCTTCGTAAAACATTTTTACGTAGTTCAGGCTGCCTTTTTTTGTGCTTTCTCCTTTAAAGTGTATTATAGAACTTTCTGCAAAGTAATAATTAGTAAAACCAAGCTTTTGTATTCTGTAGCTGAGGTCTATATCCTCTCCATACATAAAAAATGCTTCATCAAACCCCTTAAGTTTAATAAGTGTTTCCCTTTTTGCCAGCATAAAAGCGCCGGCTAAAACATCTACTGTATGGTTTTGGTGTTGGCTTAACCAACCCAAGGAATAACGGGCAAATAATTTGGAGGACGGAAACACCCGGCTTAGTCCCATGAGTTTGAAAAAAGAGGTGAGTGGCGACGGAAAAGACCTTTTGCTTTCTGACAGGAAGTTTCCACTGCCATCCAACATCCTTATCCCAAGCGCTCCTGACTGGCTGTGCTTTTCCATAAAATCAAGGCACTTAATAAGGCAATCTTCTGGTACAATTGTATCAGGATTTAGAAACAAAACATACTCACCGTTGCAGGAAAACAGTGCTTCGTTGTTGGCTTTTGCAAAACCAACGTTTTGTTGCTTCTCTATAAACTTAACCCAGGGAAACTTTGGTTGCAAATACGCGATACTGCTATCAAAGGAAGCGTTATCTACTACCCAAACCTCTGCTTGTAGTGGTTGTATTGCCTTAAAAACAGAGCGCAGGCATTGTTCGAGAAAGTATTTTACGTTGTAGTTTACTATGATAATGGATAGCTGCAATCGACGAAAATTAACAAAAGAACGCGAATTAAGCGTTTTTACGGTTTTCAACAAGCAAAATGTAGATGGCTGCGCTGGAACAAAAGTACAAGTGTGCGACGCAACGATGACTCAGAAAAGATCGAAAGCCGGGACAAACATTATCTTCTTTCTATTACTTCTGATTACATAGGCAAAAGCGAAAAACCCGAATGCTTTAACGCTGTAACCTTTTTAAGGTTGTTTACTACCAGTATATTTGCAGCATGTTAAAACAAACACTGATAAATGCAACTTTTGCGGGTGCAAAAGTTTTACAGCATTACTTTAACGGCAGTTTTACTGTAAGCAGTAAGTCTATGGTGAACGACCTGGTGACCCAGGCGGACGAAGAATCGGAGCAGGCAATTTTCGAAGTAATCCGCAAAGATTATCCAGACCATTACCTGTTAAGTGAGGAGTCGGGCGAGATTGCAATGGACAGCAACATCAAATGGATCATTGACCCTATTGATGGAACGGTGAATTTTGCCAACGGTATCCCTATTTGTTGCGTAAGCATTGGTGTTGAACAGGATGGTAAAATGATTTTGGGTGCAGTTTACAACCCCATCATGAACGAATTCTTTTTTGCGCAAAGAGGTTTTGGCGCCACTTTAAATGAAAACCGCATTTTTGTAAGCGACAAAACCGACATTGACCGAAGTTGCCTTGTAACTGGTTTTCCTTATTCGTACCTGGATGAGCCAAACGGACCGCTCCCGGTTTTTGAAACACTGTTGAGGCGCGGTATTCCGGTAAGAAGATTAGGAAGCGGTGCACTTGACCTTTGCTGGACCGCAGCGGGAAGATTCGATGGTTTTTACGAACACAAACTAAACGCTTGGGACAGCGCTGCAGGATTTTTAATAGTAGAAGAAGCCGGTGGAAAAGTAACCGATTTCGATGGCAATTATTACTCGCCTTACCAACCGCATCTTGTAGCTACCAATGGCAAAATTCACGACGATCTGTTATTGGCGATCAATGGTAAATTGCCGCCGATCACTGTAAAATAAATTTTTATGGAAAACAGAACCGAAATAGCCTCGCTTGGCGAGTTTGGTCTTATTGAGCACCTGACCAAGAATTTTGAAATTCACAACGCCTCTACGGTTTTAAGCATTGGCGACGATGCGGCGGTGATTGACCATTTTGGCAAACAAACCGTTATTACTTCGGATATGCTGGTGGAGGGTATTCACTTCGATTTGATGTACACGCCGCTTCGACACCTGGGTTATAAGAGTGTGGTAGTGAACTTGAGCGATGTGTATGCAATGAATGCGACTCCTACGCACATCACCTTAAATATTGCCTTTAGCAACCGTTTTAGCGTTGAGGCTTTAGACGAATTTTACGAAGGTGTTTATGCCGCCTGCGAAAAATACAATGTTGATTTGATTGGCGGCGATACCAGTTCTTCGCAGAAAGGTTTTATTATAAGCGTTACCGCCCTTGGCGAAATCACTCCCGATAAAGTAGTAAAAAGGAGCGGCGCCAAAAAAGGCGATCTTATTTGCGTTAGCGGCGATCTTGGCGGTGCTTTTCTCGGATTGACTTTACTTGAAAGAGAGAAGAAAATTTACCTCGAACATCCCGAGGTGCAACCCGACCTCGAAAACCAGGAATACATTGTAGGAAGATTGCTGAAACCTGAAGCGCAGAAAGAAACGGTTGAATTTTTTGAAAGTGCGGGAATTTTGCCTACCAGCATGATGGACGTAAGCGACGGTTTAAGCAGTGAGGTGATGCACATTTGTAAACAAAGTAATGTTGGCTGTGTGTTGTACGAAGAAAAAATTCCGGTAAACGATGCTGCCCGCCAATACGCCTATAAGCTCGAGTTAGACCCCACAGCCTGCGCGCTAAGTGGCGGCGAAGATTATGAGTTGGTGTTTACCATTCCGCTTGAAGACCACGACAAAGTAGTTTTAAACGAACAGATTTCAGTGGTAGGTTATGTTACCGATATCGAAGAAGGAATGCACATTATTACCAAAGGTGGCAGTACGCACAAGTTAACTGCCCAGGGCTGGAATGCATTTTCTTGAGGGGAGAGTTGTTGTCCCGGCAGTCTAACCGCCCTCAGCAGCCTTGCGTCGCACTCTTGTACTTTCATAGCTTTACGCAACGTTGCTCTTTATTTGCTTTTAGGCGATGCATTTTTTGAAAAAAAATTTTATAGCCCTCGGTTTAAATCGTGGGCTATCATTTTTTACAATGCCATATAAAACCCGCTAATAGTATATTGCGCTGGTGAAAAAGGACTGTCTTCTGTTTTGTACTATTCTGAGTATTTGTGTTTCCTGCGGCGTGTCCAGGAAAGGCGCTTTCAACCCTGCGAAAAAGTACAGTCCAACAGAGTTGCAGGAGGAATTTTCAATTTTACAAAAAGCACTTTACGCAAATCACCCCAGCTTATATTGGTACACTTCGAAAGACTCGGTTGATGGTTACTTTGCTTCAACCTATGCTTCGCTGCAGGACTCACTTACCCAACCCCAGTTCAGAAACAAAATTGCGTGGGCGATCAGTAAAATTCGTTGTGGACATACTACGGTTCGCCTCTCTAAAAACGCCGCTCCTTACCTTAATCGTCAGCGCTCTGCTCAATTTCCATTATTACTAAAGGTGTGGAACGACAGCGCCGTCGTAATCGCCAATGTATCAGCTACCGACTCAACACTGCAGCGCGGAACCATTGTTACCGCAATTAACGGAAAACCTACATCGCAAATTCTCGACAGCCTCTGCCAATTAATTGGTACCGATGGTTATGCCAACAATTTTAAGTACCAGGCGATCAGTTTTAATTTTCCCGCCTATTACAGAAACGCGTTTGGTTCTGACTCGTTGTATGCAGTCACTTATGTCGACACCACCGGGTTGTTAAAAGAACGCACATTAAAAGCGTTTTTCCCAAAGCCGGATTCAACAGAAAAAGTTGACGAACCTTTCTCCAATAAAATCACCCGGAAACAACTGAAACAGTTGCGCTTAAACGGCTACCGTAATTTCCGGATCGACACCGCTTTACAAACTGCTTTTATGTCGGTTAATACTTTCAGCGAAGGAAAACTAGTCCGCTTTTTCAGGAAGAGTTTTAAAAAGATAAAACAGCAGCAATTGAAAAATGTGGTGATCGACCTGCGCCTAAATACCGGAGGCAGCGTAATTGCCAGCACCAGGCTTTCTCAATATCTTATCGACAAACCGTTTCGTATTGCTGATACGATTGCCGCCGTAAGTCGTTCTTTCGAACACAAAAAATACATAAAACCCTGGTTCATTTATTGGCTTAGCATGCATTTATCAGGCAGAAAAAGCAAAGAGGATGGAAGAATTCATTTCCGCTATTTTGAAAAGCACCAGTACAAACCCGAAAAAAAGAATCACTTTGACGGCAACATTTACCTGTTGACCGGTGGTTACACCTTTTCGGCTGCAACGCTTGTAACGGCGCACCTTAAAGGGCAGCAGAACGTAACAATTGTAGGTGAAGAAACAGGCGGCGGATCCTATGGCAACACTGCAATGCATTTGACCACCATTGTTTTGCCAAACACCGGCGTTAGAGTAACGTTGCCACTGTATAGAATGGTACTAAATGCAACACGCCCAAAAAATGGGCGTGGTGTATTTCCTGATGTGGAAGTAAATCCTTCTTCAACTTACATAAAGCAAAATGTTGACGCGAAAATGGAAAATGTAAAGGAGCTGATAAAAACGCACAATCCGCAATAAGGGATACAAATACTTTTCTAATCATGCACCGTTCTCTTCCGGGGAGGGATCTTTGATATACTTTTCCGCCTGCTCACTTACGCCTGAAGATGAAGGGATATTTCTTTCGTCTACATCTTCCCACTCGCTACTTTGTTCGCTAATGCCTTGTTGGGTGCTGATTACACCCTGCTCCACCTTTTGGCCCACATCGCTTGTATTACTCGGATCTACCGGCGCCTGGTTTTTACCAGGATTAAGTGGATTGGTAACATTTGGATCAACTCCGCCTATTTTTTCTGCCATTGTTTTACTTTTTGGGTATCGTTATAACAAGCTCTGGTCGTCTGAATTGATCAGCTCCACTACTTTGCCGCCGCTGCTGATCAGCGCATCAATTTCCGCAGGTGTTTCAGAAACCTCAAGTCCGAACTTTTCGGTAAAAAACAATTCAGTTACAACCTGGTTGTTTTCGCCGTGTTTGGCGTAATAATATAAAATCTGGTTAGCATTTACATGAACTGTAGTTCCCGCGAGATTTAATTTGATGATTACCGGTTTCATTTGTTCCATTTTTACAAATCTTCACAAAACAATCAGGCCAAGCTAGTTATGCAAGTAGCTTTCGCTAAAAGGAGTATTTGAATATAACTTTTTTTGGTTACCAGCATTTGAGTTTCATAGCGTCATCGTTGCGTCGCACACCTGTGCGGCAGAAGCATCCGGGAGCAAGTTGAAGTTCGATACTTGATCATGTTCTGTTTTTCTTTTTTTCTTGATAAAAAAAGAAACAAAAAAATCAAGACTGCCGAAAAAAAGCTAAAATGGAAAGTTCTGGCTAAAATGAAATAAGTTACAGCAGTAGAATAAGATCAGGCTTTAGGAGGACTTACGAACCGAGAATATGGTTGAACTTTAGAAACATCTATTTCATTTCTTAACGCCCGAACCATCCATTTACTTAACGCTTTCTTTCGAAGGTCGGATAAAAATCCTTCGAAGTCGAAAAGCTGAAATGCTCCTCAATGCCTCAAAAGTACAAGTGTGCGACGCAACGATGATGAGCAATGAACGGAAATTGGGCTCCAAAAAAAGTTCACTAAATAACTAAAATAATCGTGGAGCGGGCAACAGCATACTCGCTATCATTTCGGCGCGTTTCCAATCTTTGGTAGTATCAATGTTTACATGCCACAAATGGCCGGACTCAAGGTAAGAAATGGTTTGTCCGTAAATGGAATTTAATCGGCGAATGTTGTCGGCTTTAAAAACGTACACGCTTCCGTCGCGGGCAAAAGCGGGCGGCAGCAACTGGCGCGAAGGAATAATGGTTTTATCGCCGGTGGCGATGGTGAGAAAGCCGTTTTCGTCTGCTTCGAAAACCCAATGCGGGTTGTACTCATGCGGAACTTTTTTAACCGAAACAAGGCAATCTGCGCCGGAAGCAATAAAGTTTTCAATGCATTGGTCAACGAAACCGGCGCTCCTAAAAGGGCAAGTCGGTTGCAAAAGGCAAATATTATCGAAAAACTCGCCTCTTGAATCAAAGAATTCGAGGGTATGTTTTATCACCTCAACCGTTGGTGTAGTATCTGTAGCAAGGTGAGTAGGGCGCAAAAAAGGAACCTCAATTATTGGCGAAACTACTGATTCTGCGATCTGCGAAGAATCTGTATTGAGCACAATTTTATCGAGCAACGTTGATTCAATTGCAGCATCAAAAGTATACTGGATGAGTAACTTTCCGCTAAGCGGCTTTATGTTTTTGCCGGGTATTCCTTTTGACCCTGACCGGGCGGGAATGATGCACAGGTTCTTCATCTTGAAATTGTAGGATTTTGGAATATCGGAGCGGAACGGTAGCTAATACATCAGCCATTTGTTTGCCTGCATCACCTTTTCCATACACAAAAGATTGCTCCGGTCTTTCAGCGTTCTGCCAATAGTTTACTGCGTCTTTTATTTGATGCTTGTCGTGTTCTACGTCTAATACATTGTCTCCACGTTCTCTTCCGCTTTGGCGGCTACCAACGTTAATAACCGGGATGCCGAGAAAAGAACATTCTCTTATGCCCATGCTGCTGTTACCGATCAAACACCTGGCATTGTAAACCAACCTTAGAAAATCTTCGGGCACCATGTTGTCGAAGAAATGCACATGATCCATGTCGAAATTGCTGCGGTAATGCCTTATGCTTTGCGATACAGCATCGGATCCGGCATCGGCATTCGGGGAAAACCAAAATGTCGGAATTTTTAATTCTTTAACCGCCTCCAGGGTTTCCTCCGTTTGAAACTTGGCTTCGTTAAACTCGGTGGTAACCGGGTGTTGCATTACAACAATGTACCCTTTCTTAAAATTGGGCTTGTTGCCCAACCCGCCATATTTTAAATACGGGTTAAAGTTCAGCGCAGGGCTGTCTAAGATTTCATCTGCGAGGTCAATGGATGGGCAGCCTGTATTAAAAACATACGCCGGGTCTTCACCCAATTTTATTACTGTTTCTTTTGCTTTTTCGTTACAAACAAGGTGAATGTCGGCAAACTTGGTATTGGCATGACGCACTTTTTCGTCGATGCTGCCGGTAACTTCTCCACCCTGAATATGTACTAGTGGAATATTTTGATAAGCTGCAGCAATGGAAACCGAAATGGTTTCAAAACGGTCAGCAATTACCACTACCATATCTGGTTGCAGCTTGTAGAATACATTCGATAGTTCCACAAGTCCGATGCCTACGGTTTTTGCCATCGAAGTGAGGTTTTCGCCATCGAGTACTGTGTATACACGCTCGGTTACTTCAAAACCGTCGTCTTGCATTATTTTGTCGACGTTGCCGTATTTGTTCAGTAATGCTGGTCCGGCGAGAACGATTTGCAGCTCTAATTCAGGATGTTCCTGTATTGCCCGAAGCGCGGTTTTAATCCGGCTATAACTTGGGCGGGCTGTAATTACCGCGCAAACTTTTCTTTTGGTCATCTCTTTTTTATGTTAGGTCTTCGGTGTTCAGGAAGTCCCATTGATGCATTGCTTTTCTTAGTTTTTTACCTATAATTTCGGTATAGCGTTCAGGTTCTATCCCATGTCCGAAAGGCTTTTTTGCTTCCAGATCTTCAACACCAATCGTATGATTTGCCGGAAGATTTTTGTTGATACATAGCGATTTGCCAAACATCTTTTTCAGGTCTATAAGTTCTTTCGCCTGATCATCTTTATTAAAGCTGTTCGCGAGCGACGTTCTTATTTCCCGAACTCCCTGCACCAGTTTTGCCACTTCGTCAATCTCAATTGATGCTTTCGCGTCGGGTCCAAACATTCGTTTATCAAATACTACATGAAACTCGAGTAGTTCAGCCCCAACTGCTGTGGCTGCTAAACACGCTGTTATATCACCGCTGTGGTCCGAAAACCCTGTTTTTATATTAAAACGCTCTTTTAATTCCTTTATTATATGTAATCCCCACTGCGCAGGAACGGTTGGGTATGCGGTTGTACATTGTAAAACGGAAACGTCTGTTTTCTTTCCCTTAAAAAAATTGACGGCTCTTTCCAGTTCCTCCATTGTACTCATGCCGCTTGAAATGATCGCCGGCTTTCCTGTAAGTGAAATTCTTTCGAGTAATAACAGGTTGTTTACTTCGCCGGAACCCACCTTATATTTGTCAACTCCTGCTGCTTCCAGTACATCAACGGCTTTGCACGAAAACGGTGACGAAATGAACTGAAGCTCCACCCTTTCGCAATGGTTTTTAACCTCTACCCACTGTTCGGTGGTTAATTCCATCCTCTTCCAATAATCGTAGCGGGTTTTATCAACGTAGCTAAAAGGCACGCGGAATACTTCAAACGCACTACTTTCTGCCTCTGCAATGTGCGTTTGAAACTTCACCGCATCTACTCCTGTTTTTGCAAGTGCATCAATATAGGAGTGTAAAATGCCGACACTTCCATCATGTGCCTGTGCTATTTCAGCAATGATCATTCAGTTTTATTTTTATTAGGTACCAGAGATTTGTGCTGCTATTAAACATCGTTGCGTCGCAGTCCGTTCATCGTCCGGTAATTCTATTAAACAGTTTTTTAAGCGAATTATTATGAGGTGGAAAAGCGTTTTTGACCGGAGAAGCAATCTTGACTGCTGAAAGCACACTTAATGAAGGTCTCGGGGAGATGGCTGTCCTCTGCGAAAACTCTGCCTCTCTCGTTCCGCAGTAAAAAATACGAGTACGATATGGCGCGTGAGGGATAGCAGTGGAAAGCCCGCAGCTGCGAGGAACGAGCGGTGAGGACTTGTAACGGATAGCCCGACCCACAGGGGCACGCCCTAATATTCTTGTAAATCGCTTTTACTTTTTTTATTGAACCTCCTTTTACTTATAGAAAACAGGTCCGGAGACAACTGCCCGCGATTGTTCTTTATCTCATAACGCCCCGAAAATTTGTTACAAGAAAACGATTTGTTAACCAACACTGGTTCTTTCTTCAGCATCGTTGTGTCACTCACTTGTACCGCATTACTTTATGCAGCACACAACACACCAAAGTTACTTTTCAACTCCCAATTATTACCAACCTCTCAACAGGTCGTTGTGGCTGCGCGTTGCTTTTTCGTCTATTACGTACGTGTCGGTCCACTTGTCGTGCCAGGGATGTGAAGGATTACCAAATGCACTCAAAGGCTCAAATGGAATAATACGGGTAAATCCACGCTGAAAAGCCTTGCTAAACGAAATATCACTCCCATCCATATTTACCGCTTTTGTGCCAGTAATCAATTTCCCAATCGACTTGCCACGAAATATTGCCTCGATCAGGCTCATTATTACGCCGTAGATAATTAACGAAACAATTCGATCGCCAAAGCTGCCGAAAGCGGAACCATCTTCATCTAATCCCTCAACTGCCTCAGGAAAAAGAATAGCGGCAATAATCGCCCAGAAAAAGATGATTAAGTAAAAGAAGAGAAGGTCAATAAGGTAGTTTGCAAAACGTTTTCCCGTTGAGGCTTGTACAATTTCATAGGTTGGCTCAGAACCAGGTTGAACGTAAGCAGGTTCCGATGTTTCATTTTCAGGCAGCATAAAAAAGGGTTGGTTAAGGGTTCCTCTAAAATATTATTATAATCCTATTTGAACAAAATACTTTTCAGTTGCCCTTTACCTTTTGAGGCTTTTGTAGACGAAGTAGATGTAGTGACGCTCTTCTCAACTCTTACATGGACTTAATCGCCGGCTAAAATGTGTTTAAGAATTTGAACCGATTCCGCTTGCATTTGCTCATTCAAGCACTAAAGCCGCAAGTGTGCGACGCAACGATGTTGAATTGAAACACTAGTGCCGGGTACAAAAATCCCGATTATATACTTCTTTTTTCCATTATTGCCTGTAGGCGTAACTCTTCAATATCCAGTTCTTGTTCCGCTTTTCGGATGGCTTCATCACTAAAGTTCCTTCGCGGTGGAAGCGGGTCAACAACTCACGTTCGTAATTGATGATCTCAGTTTGCGCCGCCAACATCTGGCTGATCATACTAAACTGCGGCGAACTCGTTACTAACTCGGCTTTATTGCGGGTATTCTTTTTAGTGAGCAAACTAATGGTAAGTTCATATTGCTTCTTTACTTGGTTCAGCACCTTCTCATCTAACTCTACCGGGAAATCGTTATTTACATACTGTAGTATGTTTTCTGAAAGCGCCAACTGCAGTTCTCTCTCCTCCTGCTTTTGTGAACCGGGAACGGGTTTAATTTTTAGGAGGCGTATTAATATGGGTAGCGTTAAACCCTGTATTACCAGTGTAACCAATATCACAACAAAGGCAAGCAACAATATGGAATGGCGTTTTGGGAAGGCACTTCCATCAGCTAACCTTAAAGGTAATGCAAGGGCGGTAGCAAGGCTTACCACGCCTCTTGTACCGGTCCATGCCACGATCAGAACATTCTTCCACGAGGTAGGTTCTGAACTATCATTGTCGCCCGGTTTTGGTTTTCGTTTAAATATACTTTGATGATAGGCGCCGGAAAAAACCCAAATGATACGAATGATAATGGTAACAGCACTGATCACCAATCCGTAACCAATTAGCTGGGTCAAAGTGTGCGAACTCAGGTCTTTTACAATGCCCGGCAGTTGCAATCCAATAAGAAGGAAGACAATTCCATTCAGCAGGAAAATAGAGGTTTCCCAAACGGACTTGGTTTGCAGCCTGGTTTGCGAAGAAAAAATCTCTCGCGAGCGCCACGAAATGAACAGCCCTGCACTTACCACCGCCAACACTCCGGAAGTTTCAAAGTGTTCAGCAAGTAAGTAAGCAATAAAAGGAGTTAACAGGCTAAGGCTTGTTTCTGCGTTTGCGTTGTCTTTCACCTGCTTGTGTGCGAACGACATTAACGCGCCAATAAATAAACCAATGAGAACACCTCCACCGGCAACAATCAAAAATTCCACTGCTGCCTTCCAAAGTACGAAAGTACCGCTAACTGCAGCCACCGCATAGCGGTAGGCGATTAGCGCCGATGCG
>Ga0181463_1000006_pt1 | contig 31477 bp, 30 predicted proteins | sample InSIn1gowninarea_FD_119071 | JGI IMG/M metagenome (GOLD analysis project Ga0181463, IMG submission 119071) | Clean room microbial communities from NASA Spacecraft Assembly Facility at Jet Propulsion Laboratory, Pasadena, California, USA -... ... | reverse complement strand
TATCACCTTATCAACCATTAAAAAAGGATAGCGATGTGGCAAGACCTGTTCGATCTGTTGTATATCAAGAATAGCGCGCTTGTTGGGGTCGTATTTGGGTGCTGCGTGTTTGTTCTTGATCTTCTTGATATGCTCCTTGATCTTCTTGGCAAACTTCACATTACTCGCATGGCCCGGCCGGTTAGCGATTATGTGAGCCTTAAAAGGATATCCGACGAGGGCAAGATCTCCGATGACATCGAGCAGTTTGTGCCTTGCCGGCTCATTAGGAAAACGCAACTCGAGATTATTCAGAATACCTTCTGAGCTGATTTGTACATCCTTTTTATGAAAGACTTTTGAAATTCGTTCTACCTGCTCTTCACTCACTTCTTTATCAACAACCACAATTGCATTATTGATATCACCGCCTTTAATCAGGTTGTTAGCAAGCAGCCATTCCAACTCGTGGAAAAAGCAAAACGTGCGGCAGGGGGCAATAGCCTTATTGAAGTCAGAAATATATTTTAACGAGGCGTGTTGGGTGCCCAAAACAGGGCTATTGAAGTCTATCAGGGTATTGATGCGATATTCATGATACGGAAGTGCCACCATTTCGACTTTCTTTTCTTCGTCAGAAAAGGTGATGTTATGATCTATCGTATAATAAATTTTGGCTGCGTCCTGTTGTTGCAAGCCGGCTTTTTCAAGTGCCTCCACAAATAGTTGTGCACTACCGTCTAAAATGGGAACTTCTTCTCCGTCAATTTCGATCAGGGCGTTGTCTACCTGCATTCCTACAAGTGAGGCCATTAAATGTTCTACCGTGCTGACACGTGCTCCATTATGTTCGAGTGTGGTGCTACGGTTTGTTTCAACAACAAAATCTACGTCTGCTTTTACAATTGGTTTTCCCGGAAGATCTACTCTTTGAAAATTAATCCCTGTATTTGGAGCTGCCGGTTTGATACGCATAGTAACCGATTGGCCTGTATGTATTCCAGCACCTGAAATACTTATTTCTTCATGTATCGTATGTTGAAATGATTGTCCGTTACTGTTCATAAGCTCCTAAAGGGCACGAAAGTATGAAAAGTATCGGATTTTAATAATAAACGCCGAGAATTATAAATAGCTTAAAAGTGGCTTCTACAGTTGATTTTGATGAACATGACTCACATTTAGTCTTTCTTCAAGCAAAACCTTAATCTGATTTTCCAGCTCTGTTATTCGTTTCTCCATGTCAGGAAGATTGCGGCTGAGCGCCTGGCTTCGCAGGGCACTTGTATAGTCAAACGCTGGCGAACCAGTCACTGCAGATTTAGGTACTTTAATCGATTTACTTACTCCACTTTGAGCATTTATTTTACTGTAATCAGCTATCTGAATATGACCCACCACCCCTGCCTGACCTCCGATCATCACATTGTTTCCAATCTTTGTGCTTCCACTAACTCCCGCCTGCGCTGCAATGACCGTATTCGTCCCTATTTCTACATTGTGTGCTATCTGAATTAAATTATCAAGTTTAGCACCTGCCCTGATGATAGTAGAACCGATCGTTGCACGGTCGATTGTTGCATTTGACCCTATTTCGACATTATCTTCGATAATGACATTTCCTATCTGCGGTACTTTCTTAAATGATCCATCATCCTGAGGGGCAAATCCAAAACCATCACCTCCAATAACAGATCCGGCATGAATAGTGACATTTTTGCCAATCACACAGTCGTGGTAAATTTTGACGCCCGGATGCAAGAGGCAGTTTTCGCCGATTTTTACGTTATTGCCAATATAGACACCTGGAAACACCTTAACATTATCACCGATTTCGCTTGACTCACCTATGTAGGCGAAAGCACCGACAAAGACATTCGTTCCCTTTTTTGCAGTCGGAGAAATGAATGAAGGCTCCTGCACTCCATGCAATTGCTGGGTTTTCAACTCCTGGTAATAATGCAATAAGCTGGCAAAGGCCGAGTAAGGATCGGCCACGCGTATAAGGGTAGCCGAGACAGGTTGTTTTAAGTCGAGCTTCTCTGATACAATAATTACTGAAGCTTTTGTACTGTATAAGTATTCTTCATACTTAGGATTTGCAAGAAAGGCCAGTTGTCCACTCTCAGCCACTTCTATCCGGCCAAATCCATTGGCAGCACTTTCAGGATCTCCCTCAACTACGCCCTTTATTAAAACCGCTATTTGATTTGCAGTAAGTGTCATATTTCAGAGTTTAGCAAAAGCATTTGGCTTTAGCTGTAAGTGAATTTGGGTAGGCAAGGCATTTGTAAGGGGCAAATACTACTCGTAATAACAAATGTAAAATTTTTTAACCGTGCTGCTTAGTGTTTTATGAATAAGCGCATTATCGACCTGCGAAATATCCTTTACATTACCATCCTTAAATAAAATATTGATGCGTTCGTCACTCGTCTTGTACATAGTATTTACCGCTTCACCTGTAAACACAAAATAGGCGGCCTCTTCATCATCCACGCCTAACTTTTGACAAGTTTGCTCCAGTTTTTGTTGCATGAGATCCTTGGTAAATGGTTCTGCCTGGAATTTAATTTTCAACAGTTTCCTGTCTAAAATACCCTGACAGAGGCAAGCAAGCACCTTATCTGAATGGGTGCTCCAGTTCTTAATAGCGTGCATGAAATCAAAATCATCTAACCTTACAAAACTTTGCACCGCTATGTCATCCATTTTGCCGTGAAAATCGTACAAGAAGAAGTCAAGAGCCGTTCCGGTTACCAGTCTGAGCCCTTTTTTATCATAAATTTCACGAACCCTTTCAATTATTTTAACAAGCATCTTTTCTGCAGCAAGCACCGTTTTATGGAGGTATACCTGCCAATACATTAGTCTGCGGGCCACTAAAAACTTTTCTATGCTGTAGATGCCTTTCTCTTCCACAAGTAGTTCCCCGTTTTTGACCATCATCATTTTAATTATTCGGTCGTAGCCGATTACCCCTTCGCTGACCCCGGTAAAAAAGCTGTCTCTGGTCAGGTAGTCCATTCGGTCTACGTCGAGTTGTCCACTCACCAGTTGATGCAAAAAACGCTTCGGGTATTTATCGGTAAAAATATCGATGGCCAGCCCCAGCTCCCCGTCAAACTCGTCATTCAGCAATCGCATGATATGTAAGCTCAGCGTTTCATGATGAATACCCTTGAGCAAAATATTTTCGAGCGCATGGCTAAATGGTCCATGCCCGATGTCGTGTAACAGGATCGCTGCTTTTGCCGCCACCTCTTCCTGCGGTGTGATGTCTATGCCTTTACCACATAATTCGGTGAGCGCATTGCACATGAGATGGTAGGCGCCCAAAGAATGATGAAACCGCGTATGCACAGCTCCGGGGTAAACAAGATGAGCTAAAGCCATCTGGTAGATTCTTCTAAGCCTGTTGTAATAAGTATGTGTAGTGATGCTGAAAATCAAAGGATCCTTGATACTGATAAAGCCATAAACAGGATCGTTTATGATCTTTCTTGGTTGAACAGGCATTGAAAAAGTTGTTGTTAAAATATCGATACGTGTGGCAAATCTACTATTGGCTGTATTAAAAAGGGTAATTTTGAATTATTGCACAACAAATTAGCGTTTGTATTATGGCCTTAGCAAAAATATTGTGGGTTGATGATGAAATAGAAAGTTTACAAAGTCAAAAAATCTTTTTAGAAAATAAGGGCTATGAGGTAAATACCCTTACCAATGGCCATGATGCTGTAGAATGGGTAAAAGAAAACGCAGTTGATGTAGTATTAATGGACGAAAGCATGCCAGGGCTTACAGGACTTGAAACGCTTGCGCTGATTAAAGAAGTGAGTGCACAGATCCCAATTGTTTTGATTACAAAAAACGAGACCGAGAACTTAATGGATGATGCAATAGGCAATGAAATAAGTGACTACTTGATAAAGCCTGTAAATCCAAATCAGGTGCTACTCAGTCTTAAGAAAATCATCGACAACAGGCGCCTTGTTGCGGAGAAGACTACCACTGCATACCAACAGCAGTTTCGCGAGTTGTTTATGTCTCTCAACAGCAACCCCGACTACAACGAATGGATGGACATTTACAAAAAGCTGGTGTACTGGGAGCTTGAAATGGAGAAAAGCGATAGCCCCGAAATGCAGGAAATTTTGCAAAGCCAAAAACAGGAAGCAAATACCGAATTTTTCAAATTTATAAGCCGCAACTACGCATCCTGGCTCGACCCGCGGAAGAACGCTCCGGTGATGAGTCACAACCTTTTGCAGTTTAAGGTTTTACCACATGTGCAAAAAGGGGTACCAACTTTTTTCCTGTTGATCGACAACCTTCGCTTTGACCAATGGAAGGCCATTCAGCCACTTTTTGCCGAAAACTTCAGGATCCTCGAAGAGGAAACTTTTTATAGCATCTTACCTACCGCAACGCAGTATTCGCGCAACGCGATCTTCAGTGGACTATTGCCTATAGAAATTGAGAAACATTTTCCGGTCGAGTGGAAGAACGATGATGAGGAGGGAGGGAAAAATCTGTTTGAAGAAACGTTTTTTAAAGGCCAGCTAAAAAGACTAAGAAAAGATCATATTAAATACAGCTATACCAAGGTTGTTAATAATAATGAAGGTCAGCAGTTGGTCAATAACATCCATAACCTCATGGGCAATGACCTCAACATCATCATTTACAACTTTGTCGACATGCTGAGCCATGCGCGTACTGAAATGGAGGTGTTAAAAGAACTTGCCGGCGATGAAATCAGCTACCGCAGCATTACACGCAGCTGGTTTGAACATTCTTCTCTTAACCAGGCGCTTAAAAAGATCGCCGATAAAAAAGTTAACCTGATAGTCGCCACCGACCACGGAACAGTAAAGGTGAAAACACCGTACAAGGTGATTGGTGATAAACAGACGACAACCAACCTGCGCTATAAACACGGACGTAACCTTAATTACGAACCCAAAGATGTGTTGGCATTTAAAGATCCACGGCAGGCAGGTCTGCCTGTCCCAAACGTGAACTCGTCATTCATTTTTGCCAAAGAAGACGGATTTTTGTGTTACCCAAACAACTACAATCACTTTGTCAATTACTACCGCAACACTTTCCAACATGGTGGTGTAAGTTTGGAGGAAATGATTGTACCGGTGGTGAAAATGGTAAGTAAGGTCTCTTAGACAGCCTATTATTTTGAACCAGGCGAAAGTATCTTTGTTGTGGCAGCCGTTGCGTCGCACACTTCAGCGGTACGTACCCTTATCACCGTTATGCGAAGGATTTAGGTCAGAGCAGTCGGTAAAACACCCGGGCATTTTTTGGACATTTATTAAAGAAAAGACAAAGCGGGAATAGTATGAAGTACAATCAGACAACGCTGAATAAAATTGAAAAGCTACTCGATGAGGGGGAATATGTGGTTCGCTACGAGAGAGGATCCTTTCAAAGTGGTTACTGCATTCTTGAAGCGAGAAAAGTAGTGGTGCTGAATAAATTTTTAAATGTTGAAGGCCGTATTAACACCCTGATCGATTTAATTCCGCAATTAAATATTAATATAGACCTGCTCACGCACGAATCGCAAAAGCTATATGACGAGCTAAAAAAGAAGTCTGCCACATCTGCTGCGGAAGCCGGGGAGAAAGAGGCTGCAGCTAAAGACGATGCAGAGGTACAAAACGAATTATTCTAAGAAAAATTCCGGAGATACGCTGTTTAATCGAAGAGATCCGATTGAAAGATCGATCAATAAGGTTGATATAAAGCCGAGCACTTAAACAACCGGATGTTGGACCTGCGGCAAGACCAGTACAGTATTTTTTAAGTTTCAACTTCATCTGCCTGCACTCAAACCTTCGTAAATTTCTCTTTCCTAACCTTGTCAATTTCCTGTAGGTTTGTAAAGTGACCTATCCTCAACTTACAATTACTTTTTTAGGTACCGGTACCAGCAGTGGGGTACCTATGATCGCATGCAGTTGCCAGGTCTGCACCTCAGGTGATGCTAAAGATACCCGTCTTCGTAGCAGTATAATGGTGCAGTCTGTAAATACAACGATTATCATTGATGCAACACCCGACTTCCGTTACCAGATGCTGCGGGAAAAAGTGAAACGGATAGACGCTCTGCTGTTAACACACCCGCATAAGGACCACATTGCAGGAATTGATGACACCCGTGCGTTTCAGTTTTTTAACCAGAAGCCAACTGATATTTTCGGTAATAAATTGACACTCGAGGGGGTGAGAAAAGAAATTCCTTATGCTTTTCAACAATTGGCCTACCCAGGAGTGCCGAAAGTGAACCTTCATGAAATTACTTTAGAACCGTTTGTGATTGGAGATATCCCAATCGTACCGGTCCTGGTTTGGCACCATAAACTGCCTGTGTACGGTTTTCGTTTCGGAAAATTCACCTATATCACCGATGCAAACGCTATTGATGAGTCCGAGAAGCAAAAGATCCGGGGAAGTAATATAATAGTTTTAAATGCTTTAAGGGTCGAAGCCCATGTTTCCCACTTTTCCCTTGCTGAGGCGGTAGATATGGTTAAGGAACTGGCTGTGCCTACTGCATATTTTACTCATATAAGTCATCAATTAGGATTAAATTCAGAAATTAATAGTATTTTACCAAAAGGAATGTCATTGGCGTTTGATGGAATGCGATTGACAGTCTGACAGCTGTTTTATCGAAACCATTATAAGGTGTCCCAATGAAATTGTGGTGGACAAATGTTGTTAAAGACTACCTTGCCTTCTCAAAAAAAGAAAGGCGCGGAATATTTACAACCATTTTTCTTTGCGTTTTCATATATATATTTTCCCGTTATTTCCCTGTGGCACCTCCGCCTTATGACAAAAGTGCATTTGCTGCTGAACTTGCTAAGCTGAAAATTTCAATTGATTCTGGCAATCACTCGTATCCTTATCGAACCAGAACTATTTATTCCAGGACTGCAGCCAATCGCAGAGAGGCAGCTACAGAACCGCAACTGTTTACGTTTGACCCAAACACGCTGGATGCCCGGGGATGGAAAAGACTTGGGTTAAGAGAACGAACAATTCAGACGCTTCAACACTTTATGGCGAAAGGATTTAAATTCCGGCAGGCAACCGACCTACACCGCATTTATGGCTTACAACCTGCCGAAGCAGAGCGGCTTATACCTTTTGTACGGATCGCCGAAAAAGAAGTGTTGGGGAGTGCGTCAGAAAATCATAAGGCTGAAAGGAGAAAACCGGATGCGGACAGTTACAAGACGAGAATAATCGACATTAATGAAGCCGACACTTCTGCATTTATATCTCTCCCGGGAATTGGAACGAAACTGGCCGCACGAATTGTAAATTTCAGGCAAAAGCTGGGCGGATTTTTTTCGGTAGAACAATTGGGAGAAACGTATGGAATACCCGACAGTACATTTCAAATGATCAGGCAACGGTTGCGATGTGCGAATCCCGCAGTTACCAAAATCAATATAAATACGGCAAGTCCAGGTGATTTGAAAAGACATCCTTACATCAACTGGAATATTGCAAATGCTATTGTCAACTACCGGGCGCAGCACGGTAACTACAGTTCGGTGGATGACTTACACAAGATTGAAATTGTTACCGATGACCTGTTTAAAAAGATTGCCCCTTATCTTGAAGTGTAGCGAGTTCGACCGGCTTTATACGGAGGTACAGCTTGATGTGCTTGACCGTTGCAAAAAAGCCTTTCACATTATTTGAACATTAAAATTTAGCTAACCATGGATTTTGAAATATCAGAATTGACCCGACAGGTTGCCGAAACTGCAAGAGATTTTGTGCTGAAACATATAAAGCCGTTTGTTATGGAATGGGACGAGGCGCAGCATTTTCCAATTGAGGTTTTTAAAAGGTTGGGCGAACTGGGGATAATGGGTGTGTTGGTGCCCGAAGAGTATGGAGGTGCAGGCCTGTCTTATTTTGAATATGTAGCTGTTATCGAGGAAATTGCGAAAGTTGATGGTTCAATCGGTCTCAGCGTCGCTGCACACAACTCTCTTTGTACCGGTCACATCTTGCTTTTTGGCACCGAAGAACAAAAACGAAAATATCTTCCGAGACTATCGAACGGTGAATTTTTAGGTGCGTGGGGATTAACTGAGCCCAATACGGGAAGCGATGCGGCTAATATGAAAACCACAGCGGTTCGCGATGGTGCGGGTTGGATCTTGAATGGTACAAAAAATTGGATTACCCATGGCATTTCAAGTGATGTGGCGGTTGTTATAGCACTAACTGGTGAACCGGGAGCAAGCGGCAACAGCACTGCTTTTATTGTTGAAAGAGGTACCGCCGGTTTTTCCGGAGGGAAAAAGGAAAACAAATTGGGCATGAGAGCCAGCGAAACAGCCGAAATGATTTTTGACGACTGCCATATCAACGACAGCCAGAGAATTGGCGCGGTCGGAGATGGGTTCAGGCAGGCTTTGAAGATATTGGATGGTGGTAGAATTTCAATTGCAGCGCTTGCATTGGGAATTGCCAAAGGGGCATTCGAAGCGGCGTTGCAATATTCAAAGGAACGTCATCAGTTCAATACTCCCATTTCATCATTTCAGGGAATTAGCTTTAAGCTGGCAGATATGGCTACTGAAATTGAAGCAGCGGAATTACTTACAAAACAGGCATGCGACCTCAAGGTGAGGGGCTTGCACATGACTAAAGAGGCTTCAATGGCTAAGTATTATGCAAGTGAAGTGGGGGTAAAGGTGGCAACGGAGGCTGTTCAGATATTTGGAGGTTATGGCTATACCAAAGACTTCCCGGTGGAAAAGTTTTACCGCGACTCAAAACTTTGTACGATAGGCGAAGGGACCAGTGAAATTCAAAAAATAGTCATTGCCCGGGAAGTTTTAAAATAAGGGTCGAAGTTTTTTAGTTGGGGAGAGGTCAGAAGAGGCGAAAAGCGAGGTAAGCATCTCTGCCCTACTTTACGCTCCTGTGTCACCTGTGAGGTTAAATGTCGAGCACCGGTCCCGTAGGGACCAATGCTTGGTAGCAAATTGGTAGGTTGTCTCATTTTTTGCCCCGTAAGGGCAACCCGCAAGAATTGCCGAAACGTAATCCAATACCCTGTCGTTTACGCACCTACATCCCCGATATATTTTATAGTTCAGCCCCTACGGGGCTGGAAAATTCCTGTTACATGTCAAATTCAACAAAGCGATAACCCCTACGGGGTTCATATGTATCAACGAGGTATAGCATCAGAAAATAATCTTTTTTATGGCACATCGGTGTTCAACCCGTACACAAGGCCTCGGTCCCGTAGGGACCAGCGCTTGGTAGCAAATTGAATGGCGGTTTCATTTTTTGCCCGGTACGGGCGAACCGCAAGAATTGCCGAAACATAATCGCAATACGTTGTAAAATAGCCGCCTACACCCACGATATATTTTATGGTGCAGCCCCTACGGGGCTGGAAAACCTATGTTACATTTCAAATTCTACAAAGCGATTACCCTAACGGGATTGGTATGTCTGACCGAGGTATCGCATTAGAAAACTAATCTTCATTATGGCGCATCCGTATTCAAACCATACACAAGGCGTCGGTCCCGTAGGGACCAAAGCTTGGTAGCAAATTGGTAGGTTGTCTCATTTTTTGCCCCGTAAGGGCAACCCACATGAATTGCCAAAACGTAATGTTGATGGAGGCATGTCCCACCCGGTGTATCATACAAGAGTTTAACCCTCTTTATGGCGCATCGGTATTCAACCCGTACACAAGGCCTCGGTCCCGTAGGGACCAGCCCTTGGTAGCAAATTGAATGGTGGTTTAATTTTTTGCCCCGTAGGGGCAAACCGCAAGAATTGCCGAAAACGTAATGTTGATGGAGGCCTGTCCCACCCGGTGTATCATATAAGAGTTTAACCGTCTTTATGGCCCATCGGTATTCAACCCGTACACAAGGTCTCGGTCCCGTAGGGACCAAAGCTTGGTAGCAAATTGAAAAGCGGTTTCATTTTTTGCCCGGTACGGGCGAACCGCAAGAATTGCCGAAACATAATCGCAATACGTTGTAAAATAGCCGCCTACACCCACGATATATTTTATGGTGCAGCCCCTACGGGGCTGGAAAACCTATGTTACATTTCAAATTCTACAAAGCGATTACCCTAACGGGATTGGTATGTCTGACCGAGGTATCGCATTAGAAAACTAATCTTCATTATGGCGCATCCGTATTCAAACCATACACAAGGCGTCGGTCCCGTAGGGACCAAAGCTTGGTAGCAAATTGGTAGGTTGTCTCATTTTTTGCCCCGTAAGGGCAACCCACATGAATTGCCAAAACGTAATGTTGATGGAGGCATGTCCCACCCGGTGTATCATATAAGAGTTTAACCCTCTTTATGGCGCATCGGTATTCAACCCGTACACAAGGTCTCGGTCCCGTAGGGACCAGCGCTTGGTAGCAAATTGAATGGCGGTTTCATTTTTTGCCCCGTAGGGGGCAAACCGCAAGAATTGCCGAAACATAATCGCGATACCTTGTAAAATAGCCACGTACACCCACGATATATTTTATGGTGCAGCCCCTACGGGCCTGGAAAATTCATGTTACATTTCAAATTCTACAAAGCGATAACCCCTACGGGGTTCATATGTCTCAACGAGGTATAGCATCAGAAAATAATCTTTTTTATGGCACATCGGTGTTCAACCCGTACACAAGGCCTCGGTCCCGTAGGGACCAGCGCTTGGTAGCAAATTGAATGGCGGTTTCATTTTTTGCCCGGTACGGGCGAACCGCAAGAATTGCCGAAACATAATCGCAATACGTTGTAAAATAGCCGCCTACACCCACGATATATTTTATGGTGCAGCCCCTACGGGGCTGGAAAACCTATGTTACATTTCAAATTCTACAAAGCGATTACCCTAACGGGATTGGTATGTCTGACCGAGGTATCGCATTAGAAAACTAATCTTCATTATGGCGCATCCGTATTCAAACCATACACAAGGCGTCGGTCCCGTAGGGACCAACGCCTTGTACCAAATGCTTTGTTTTTATTGCCGGAAACCGCCAAATCCACCAAAACCTGAGCCGCCGGAATTGGAACCCCCGCCCGTAAATATTTGATCTACTGCCCCACCAAGCATCGGGAACTTCTCTTTTACAAAATCTGCTATCGTTTCTACTGCTTTCTGTGCCTGCTCAGGGGTTAATCCAGCCTGCTGCGTCAAGCGTTCGATTATTTCGTTCATGATTTTAAAATTTATTTCGCAATATAGTGCAATGATGCGCTAAAAAAAGCATTCCAAACATTAGTAGTAACTACATAAGATTCAAGCCGATGAATAAGCCTTGAAACCACTTTATGACCACTTGAAAGAAGGGTACAGACAAAAGCTCTGGCCCTCTCGGGTCACTTAGGCATCGGAGTAAAACCCCGTTACAACTGGCCGAGAGGGTATGTTTCTGACATACAAAAAAACCCCGGAAAATTCTTCCCCGGGGCCTCCCAAAATATTTTCAACTACTAAGCTACTTTCAACATGCTCATCTTGCTCTTTCCAAACTGCCTTTCTGCGTATTCAAGCGTTACATGAAGCGCTTTCTGGCCAGAACTTGGTAACTCATACATCGCTTCGGTCAAAATGCTTTCACATATACTTCTTAGTCCACGAGCCCCAAGCTTATACTCCATCGCCTTGGTGACCATAAAGTCATAAACATCTGTGTCGATGGTGAGTGTGATTCCCTCAATCTCGAATAAACGGTTGTATTGCTTGATAATACTGTTCTTTGGTTCAGTCAAAATAGCCCTTAGAGTCTCTGCGTCAAGAGGGTTCAAATAGGTCACTACAGGTAAGCGTCCCAATAATTCAGGTATCAAACCAAACGACTTCAAGTCCTGCGCATTGATGAACTGCAGTAAATTTTTCCTCTGGTAATCCTGTAACTGTTTGTTTACATTGAAACCAATTGCATTTGTATTGACGCGACGTGCAATTACCTTATCAATTCCATCAAATGCACCCCCACATATAAAAAGGATATTTTGTGTGTTAACCTTTATCATTTTTTGCTCAGGATGCTTCCGCCCTCCCTGTGGGGGAACAAGCACTTCGGTTCCTTCCAACATTTTCAACAATCCTTGCTGAACACCTTCTCCGCTTACATCACGTGTGATCGAAGGATTGTCGCCTTTTCGCGCAATTTTATCGATCTCATCGATGTATACAATACCTCTCTCGGCCGAGTTGACGTCGTAATTGCAGTTTTGCAAAAGACGGGTCAACATGCTCTCTACATCTTCACCAACATAACCTGCTTCTGTAAACACGGTTGCATCTACAATCGCAAAAGGAACATTTAACAGCCTTGCAATCGTTTTTGCAAGTAAAGTTTTACCAGTCCCGGTTTCGCCCACCATTATGATGTTGCTCTTGTCTATCTCGATATCAGATTCTGTCTGGCGATACTGTAAACGTTTATAGTGGTTGTATACGGCAACCGCAAGAACCTTCTTAGCGTCGTCCTGCCCTATAATGTACTCATCCATAAACTTCTTAATCTCTGTAGGCTTACGAACGGTAAGCTTGAAGGAAGCAGGCTGAGATTCAGTTTTTAATTGTAATTCCTGCGAAATGATTTCCTGCGCGTGTTCAACGCAGTTTTCACAAATATGTCCATCCTGACCAGCAATAAGAATTTTAACCTCGTCCCGGCTTCTACCGCAGAAAGAACAATGTAAATGACTTTGTTTAGGCATAAAATAAAATTATCCGTTCATAAGAGAATTTTAAAAAAGCAGGGGTATTGGGCAGTATTGCAACAATTCTTATGAAAGAAATACAAATTTACAAAAAACCGCTACTAAATAAGCTTTAATATTCAGCCTATTATAGTAGCGGGTTACATTTAACAAAAATCTACAGTTTTTCTAATATGTTGTCCACTATTCCGTATTCTACTGCTTCGCTGGCGTCCATCCAATAATCACGGTCAAAGTCTTTCATAATTTGCTCGAAAGATTTACCGCAGTTATCTGCTAATATCCTTGCACCCAATTCTTTGGTTTTTTGAGTTTGAATAGCCTGAATTTCAAGGTCTGCACTTGTTCCCTGGAAATACCCACCCAGGCTTGGCTGATGTATCATGACCTCCCCATGCGGATAAATAGAACGCTTTCCTTTTTCACCAACGCTCAGCAAAATAGAACCCATGCTTGCTGCAAGTCCCATACAAATAGTGCTCACAGGCGAACTAATTAACTTCATAGTGTCATAAATAACCATGCCGCTCGTTACCACACCACCGGGGCTATTAATATATAATTTTATCTCCTCACCGGGTTTGTCAGCGTCCAACAGCAATAATTTCCCTACCACATCTCGTGCGCTCTTGTCATCCACTACGCCCCACAAATAAACGCTTCTCTTTTCGAAGAATTGTTTTTCCATCTTTTTTGCCAGGAGCTTACTTTCTGCAGAAGGTTGTTCTTCTTTGGGCTTCTCCTCTTCGTCGTCCATCCTGAAAGGATTGACTGTATATTTTGACGTAATCATTGTATTTATAGTATGTTTAAAAGTGCGTTAGCAAAGGATCAAATATAAGTGGGCAACTGTTGTCAGGCAGAGTTGCTAACCTTTGATCAACAACTGTCGATCCATCTCAGACAGGTGCCCTCTCTATTCAATTATTAATCTTTGTTTTGCTTTCTGGGGTTAATCAGCAAAACCTCATCGACGAGACCGTAGTCTTTAGCCTCTTCAGCACTCATCCAATAGTCTCTGTCGCTGTCTTTTGCTACCTCCTCAGTAGTCTTGCCTGAATGAAAAGCAATAATGTCGTACAACTCTTTTTTAATTTTTTTGATCTCATTCACTGTTATCAAAATATCGCTCGCTTGTCCGCCAATTCCTCCGCTGGGCTGGTGCATCATGACCCGGCTATGCTTCAAAGCAGTACGTTTACCCTTTACACCGGCGCACATTAGTACGGCACCCATACTTGCAGCGATACCTGTACAAATGGTGGAAACATCGGGTCCTATGAACTGCATTGTATCATAAATGCCAAGGCCTGCATACACACTGCCACCAGGGCTATTGATATACATCTGTATGTCACGTGTACGGTCAGTACTTTCAAGGAAAAGCAACTGGGCTGTAACAATATTTGCTACGTAATCATTTATCCCCTCGCCAAGGAAAATAATCCTATCCATCATCAACCTACTAAATACGTCCATGCTGGCGACATTTAGTGGCCGTTCTTCTATAATATATGGGGTAAGATTGGTAACCTGGTGTTGCTGAAAATTGTGCAGGGTTGCACTGCTGATGCCACGATCTTTCACAGCATACTTTTCAAATTCTTTTCCAAAATTCATTTATTAAAATTTATTAAAGTGAAGATAAGCAGTTGTTGGTTGATTAGGCTAATATTCAAATACTATGCAAAACACAAAATGCGACAAAATAGCACTTGTCTTATTTAATATTTCAAAACGTACAGGCCCTTTTATAGTTGGTCATATGCAAAAAAATAAGGCCAGACCTTGGCCTGACCTTATTTTCTATATCATTCTACCTTAATGACTGTGGTGGTGTTGCATTGCTGTGAGTTCATCAGGCGTCACAATGTCTTCTATTACGTTTACCTGATGCTCCAATACGTTAAATAGCTTAGTTGTTTGTAATTGGTAATAAGTGTTTTCGATAAACTTTTTGTCTTTCAACATGCTGTCAGCATAACTATCTAACCAGGGGGCATCTTCAACATTCTGCCCGCCCATATACCCTATTATCTGTTGTTTTGCAAAGTCTTTTATTTCTGCAGGATCAACATTGACTTCGTTTTGGTTAGTCAGTTGGGTGGTTATCAAAGTCCACTTAAGTGAGTTGGCAAAAGCAGGATATTCAGTTTCTGCCTCTTCGGCAGTTTTAGGAGGTTCCTGTCCCTGCTGCATCCATCGCTTTAGAAAGTCCTCAGGAAAATCAATAGATGTATTGTCAATTAGCGCGTGATAAATCTGATCATGCAACTGATTGCGTGTTTGTGCGTCCCAGGTAGACTGTATTGTTTCTTTAACCGCTTTCCTGAAGTCATCTTCATTAACAATATCTCGTCCCGGGAAGGCTTGTGAAAAGAACTGCTCATTCATTTCCGGCTTTTCAATCAAACCCACTTTAGTGATTGTCAGTTTAAAATGCTTGTCCAGCGAACCTTCTTCGTTTACTGCAATTCCAAGGTCACTCACAATCCATTCTTTTTCTTTCCCGTCAAAAGCAGTCGAAAGTTGCAATACAACGGTATCGTCTTTTCTTTTACCCATCAAGAGAGGACGGAAATTTTCAGCGAAATATTTTACAAGAAGCGAATTTCCTTTGTTTATTCCCCCTTCAATTTCGTTTCCTTCGGCGTCACATTCGGCAAAAGTTACATTCAATACGTTTTCATCTGTCGTTACTTCTTCCGGATCAGTCATTTGCCCATGGCGTACCTTTAGACGTTCAACCTCCTCATCAATCATTGCATCCGTTACATCAACTTTGTGACGGGTAACAGTCACGGTTTTCAAATCTATGTCGATAGCAGGTTTCAAACCGATTTCAAAAGCAAATGCATAGTCAGCCGGGTTGTTCATATCCAACTGCCTCGCATCTGTTTCCAGAGGCAACGGCTGAGCAAAAATGTCCAACTTCTCTTCCTGCATGTATTTGTTCAATTCCTTTTCTACCGTGCGAAGAACTTCTTCGGTAAATACACCTGTTCCGTGCATTTTTCTTATCATACCTGGTGGAACCATTCCTTTACGAAAACCGGGAATGTTTGCCGTCTTAGCATACTTTTTTAATGATTGTTCAAATGCCGGCATGTAATCCTCTTTAGAAAGCGTAACAGTTAATTTATCTGTAAGCTTACCTATATTCTCTCTTGAAACAGTGGCCATACTATTCTTATTTTACTCAAAATTTAAAAGGTTCTCCGCGAGACAACGATAGCCCAACGGATTTTTGGGCTGCAAAGGTAGGTTTTAGAGTGGAAAAATGATCGATTATCCTTTTAAATGTTCAAAACGGCTTAAAACCGCTATTATTTTTGGTTTGTTAGCTGTGACAGGCGCTCTTTTAGGCATTGGTGGCAACGCTGAAAAGTTCTATTGAACCCGCTTCAGTGCTTTAAAATTAGGAGGTAGAAAAAAATGCGACGATACACCGGGAGGGTCATGGCTCGCAATGAATATCGAACGTCTACCCGCTCCTACCGTGTTTTGAGCTAACTGTATTTTTAATGTAGGATAAAAGTGCCGCCGTCATCGGTACAAATCATTGTACGTGCACGTGTAAATATCCTCGATCAGCGGTTGAATGGTGTCCGTCGCTTTCCGATATTTCAATAATTGACCTCCATGCCATCATTGTTAATATAGATCTTCTTGCCCGAGGAGGTCTCAATTTCATACAAATCAGCCCTGCCCTGCACCTGCAACTTATAAACATTGGCTACGAGGAAGCCAGACGGTTGTTTCGCAAGGTACACGGTCACCGGTCGGGGAGGTTGTACCAAAGGATATTCGGTTCTCTTATCCAACCTTCGCCCGCCTGCATTATACCTTGTAGTAACCCATTGTAAGCCCGATTTAGTTCGAGCCGAATAGATCGTCGTGTCTACATTATTTCTGGTCCAGCTTGCGCGATTTGACCCGGGAAATTCCTTATTGAACGATGCAGTTATCGGAGGTGGGATGGTCCATTGGCTTTCTCCTACCGTGCTGCGGCTATTGCCCCAATTCGTTTGTCCAAACTGGGCCTGGCCCGACCGGTCTACAGCACCTAAATTTGTTGTCACTCCTCCATCAGAAAATGAATGGATGTTGAAAGTTGTATCGTTGCCTCCGGCGATTAAAGTGCCAGCAGCTTGACTGTTACGGCCGGTTTCAGTTGAACCGTTTAGTTGCTGTGGCGAACTGTCCCGATTCGATTTAACGGAGGCCGAAGTGTCATTATTTGGTGAACTTGCCACAGCACGACTACTTTGGGCAGGTGCGGCACCAGCAGGAGATTGTTCGCCCTCGCCGCCTTGACTGGTCACAGTTCTATCCTGACTACTTCTTTTTTCGGATGCTGGTACAGCGACTTTGTCTGCTTTAATAATATTTCCGTTATTCCCCTTTACAACACCTCCGGTTTGCGTCCAACCCTGGAAACAAGAGAAAATGAGCAAAATGATTATTGCAACTTTCATAAAAATTTTTTGACGCAGAAAATAATACTGGAGAAACTGAAAGGGACACCTATTCCAATGTTATGGGCAGTATTATTTTTCCCGGTTAATGAGTTTGAAAAACCTGCTTTCTTTTCCGCCGGCAGTGTGATCTTGATAGAGGAATGCCAAATTACGATCGTTGAATGTGGCAAACCAGTCGTCCCAGGAAATTTCTTCTAAAGTATCATTTCCCGAATACCCCGGAAAGTCAATTCTTAAAACGCCACCTCCTTCTTCATCTGCAGTACTTTTGACCCGGGAAGGTTTTCCTTCACGTTCTTCCGCCCATTTTTTGATTGTTTCAAGATCTGTGGTAGTTTTTGAAGATGCTTCTGACATACTCTTAGATTTTGGTGTAAATGATAAAATCCTGCACTAAAATTATGCTAACCACAATTTGGGGAAGCTGCAAAAAAGTGTACAAAAGCCGCCTGAAAACTCGCTTTTTAATACTTAACGGCCCATCTTTTGCAAGCACCATCATAAACTTCGTCAATGGAAAAAAAAATTTTCGGGATTATACTTACAATTTTAGGCATAGTGGGATTGGTGGCAGCGGCAATCAACTTTGTAAATTCCAGTGGAGGTAGTTACAACGTTAAAATGATCATAGTTTACGGGATTCTCGGACTCATTTTTTTCTTTACCGGTATAGGCCTCTTGAAAACCACGAAGGATAGATCATTGTGATAATGCAGACAGGTAGAGAAACGCAGATAAAAGCCGCAATGTTTTTTGTAACAGATCGCAATATTCGATGCTAATGAGTTGTATATTCAGTTATTCTGTTAATATCAAAACATTGAAAAAGAATCAATAAGTCTTTAAAGCTGCCTCTTTAACTGTTCTATTAATTACATCCAGCAGTGAATATTGGCTGGGAGCATCTCCCGATAATTGCCAGATCATTACTCCACTCGCTTTCTTTATTGCCAATTCTGTTTTCTTTTTAATCGTCGACGACCCATTGTAAAACATCGTTCGCTGGTCATTGAGCAAAATAGTATCACCAGCAGTAGAATTGGGGTATGCGGCAACAATATCTTTAAAACTCATACTTGCGACAGTAGAATCATTGGAACCAAACCCGTAACCGTAGAAAGGCAGACCCAGTACTAATTTTTCTTTTGCGATCAGTCTGCTACCGCCCCAATATTCCAGATCTTCCTCCGCCATATTGTAAGGTGAGTGATGACCCGGTTTTCGTGGGTTCCACGGGCCTGTGCGATCATAGGACATCAAATTCAGAAAGTCGTATTTTTCCAGCGCTTTATCAGATAGCTTGTCCTTGTAGACAGTTGCAATAGCAGCGGTCAGTAACTTTCCCGGCGGCCTTAGAGAGGCACTAAGTTCGGCTACAAAAGCTTCGTAATTGCTATCAATGTCATTGCCTTCGAGGTCAACATCGACGCCATCAAAATTATAAGCAGCAATAAGATTAACAATATTGTCTACCAGCATCTTTCGTTGATCAGCCTGCAGCAAACGGGCGTAGTACGTATGTGGCCCCCCGCCTGCAATCGATGCCAAAACCTTAACATTCTTCTCATGTGCCTTCTTTATGAAAGAAGAAATCGGGAGGTCGAGTCTGAAATTTCCGGCAGTGTCAGGGTTTATAAAAGCGAGGTTAACATGGCTGACCCTGCTAAGAAATGAATAGGCCTGCTCTTTTTGAAGGCTGTCTCTTAACAACGTATTCAATAAATAATAACCTACCACTCTAAAGGGCGTGTGCGAACTCCTGCTTACATCCTGACTTTTACCACCCGTAGCAATCAGGAAGGTAAATAAAATGGATACAGATAGTGGCCTCATATCAACTTGTTATTTTTGCGTAGATTAATTGCCTTCGTCAAAGATTCGCTGCGCCTTCGGCAACCTATCTGGCGATAAAATCTTACTTGATTTCCTCATTTTAAAGGGCGTTTCTTTCGTCATTGTCTGGTACCAAGGGTGGGTAAATATAAGCGATGCCTAACCTGGTTGTTGGAACAATGGCGGATTTTTTTAGATGGAGGGATCAGATACCGTTTTGAATTAATGGCAGGATTTTTTAATCAGTTTGATCAAATTCGTAATTACACACTTAAAATTCAAAACGATTATTATGAAAAGAGTTTTTATGCTGCTCAGTGCAATAGTACTGAGCTCTGTGATCATTAAGCAATTGTTAGGTGAGAAACCGCGTAAGCATATACGCTCGAGAGAAGATGATCCCACAATACCAGCAGTTTCGAGTAAAGCTTTTTAAAACCAATTTTAATAAGCTGATTCAATAGTCCCTGTATCTGCAGGGATTTTTGTTAAGTGCACCTCCATTCTCGCCATCCTGCTTTTTTACTTAAAGTTGTCAACCGTTTAGCTAATTTCGTTAGTAAATGAAACGTTCCGGCTCTGCAAATCTACCGCTACATTATGGATACGTTCCCCAATGGCTTGCCTCGAGAATGGCTAAGCTGGGGCTGGCCATAACAGAGTCAATCATCGCTGAATACGGAAAAAACGAAATTTTGAGGCGCCTTAGCGATCCGTTTTGGTTTCAGAGTTTTGGGGCCGTTATGGGGATGGACTGGCATTCATCGGGGATCACGACGTCTGTGATGGGAGCTTTGAAAAGAGCCATTAATCCGCAGGCAAAAGAATTGGGAATATTTATCTGCGGCGGCAAAGGAAAATCGTCGCGACAAGCCCCGCAGGAACTTATATCTGTTGCTGACCGCACCGGTCTTGATGGTAACTACCTTGTCCGCTGTAGCAAGCTAAGCGCTAAAGTCGATAATACGGCGATACAAGATGGCTTTCAATTGTACATGCACAACTTTATAGTGAGTGATACCGGCGAATGGACGGTGGTGCAACAAGGCATGAACACCGACAATAAAACAGCACGCAGATACCATTGGCATTCCGAAGGACTACAATCATTTGTTGAAGAACCTCACACAGCTATTTGTGGACCTAACCAGGGAGTTATACTCAATATGACTGACGCCGGTGCTCACCCGGTTCGCAACGCTGTGTTGGACCTTACCTACCAGAAGCCCGAACAAATGATGCAGGAGATACAGCAATTGATCATGCCGACCCGGCACGAGGTCAGAGCTGAAGACATTGATCTGAGAAGGCTCGGCAGCGTACTTTGGGTTGCACATGAAGCTCAGCTAGAGGATTTTGAAGAACTGGTGCTATTAGAAGGGGTTGGCCCAAGAACAATGCAATCACTTGCCCTTGTAAGCGAAGTTATTTACGGAACCCCTTCAAGGTTCAAAGATCCCGCCCGGTTTTCTTTTGCACATGGCGGTAAAGATGGACATCCTTTTCCCGTACCTGTAAACGTATACGATGAAACAATCCATACTTTGCAAACTGCTGTACAAAAGGCTAAGATTGACAATGGCGAAAAACAAACCGCATTAAAAAAGCTCCATGAAATAGCGCGTCGCGCAGAGAAAAATTTTATTCCCGAGGACAATTTCGAGCAACTTATAGAAAAAGAAAGGGATGAAAGTTGGAAATATGGCGGTAAAACCGTTTTCGCTGATGCAAAACCAAGGAAACAAAGCAAGGGTTTTCAAATGAGGCTCTTTTAATCACCGATAAAATCGTCCTTCCTTGTTTTAACAAATTTTTGCTAACTACATTTTTATTTTAGCTTACTCCATTTCCACTTATTTATTTGACTTTTCCATCGATGTCGGGATACCCTCACTTGTGGTTCTCAATTTATTTTCTACCGGTTGCAGTCCAATACTTTCTTTAAACCTGTTAACATCGCTAATATCGTTTGCAATCACCGATCTAGTTTTTGGCAAACTATCGGGAAAATTTTTCTGAATGAAAGTGATTATATTCTCCCGAATATAACACCTTAGATCAAAGGCATTACCCGAGTTAGCGGCGCTGACGAGTAACCTGACTTCTACCGTATTTTCTGACGAATCAGTCACCTGCATACCACCAACCCTTTTGTCCCACAAATCCGATGCTTCCAATAGTCGCATAAATTCTTTTCTGATGAGTTCGAAAGGAGCAGTATAGTCAAGGTGAAGAAAAACTGTTCCCAGTATTTCTGAGCTGGTTCGGGTCCAGTTTTGAAAAGGTTTCTCAAGGAAATAATTAATTGGAAGTATAAGGCGACGCTGATCCCACAACCGTAGTACGACATAGGTAAGCGTTATCTCTTCCACCTTGCCAAATTCGCCTTCCGCCACCAGCGCGTCGTCGAGGCGTAAAGGTTGTGTAAATGCGATTTGGAGACCAGCGAGCAGATTGCCAAGAGATCGTTGAGCGGCGAAACCGACTATGATGCCGCTCACTCCTACACCAGTTAATAAGCCTGTGCCGATACGGCGTAAACTGCTAAAACTTAACAGGATTGCACCTGTGGCAAGAACAATAATAACGCCTATTACTATTTTCCGTATAAACTGTATCTGAGTACGTATTTTTCTTTCGCGGAGGTTATCTGATTTATTTAAATCATATAAATGATACAAAAGATCCTCGAACACCCTGACAACTGCGATTAAGACAAATGCAACTGAGACAATGAGAAAAATGCTTGTCGTCTTATCAAGTATTGTGTACTGTTTTGAGGTAAGTTCCATTAAAGGCAGTACAAGGTCGAAGGTCAGCAAAGGTAAAAACCAGGTGAAAGGTTTATTCAACTGAAATATTGCAGATCTGAAAAGTGAAAAATGATCTTCAGATTTTGAATAAAGGCGTAATAAAAGGTTTACTATCCACTTAAATAACAATCCCGTTAAAAACGCAGCAGTAGCCAAAATCAGGTTCCAACCAAATGGAGGCAGTTCTTTAAAAGCATTCATCAAACGATCCCACATGTATTACCTTTTTAGTAACGCGGAGAACACAAAAAATGCGCCGCTAACTAAAGCAGAAATAAAAATTAACCCGTCTGTAAAGTACTGACATCTTTCAACATCATTGCTGCAGATAGGATAATTGTGAAAATACAGTGAGGTGCAAAGCATCTAAAAAGCATAAAAGTTGAACTTAAAGAGGCAGAAAGAAGCAACTCAATTTGCAATAGTCCAAACCGTAACTTCATTCATGACTCTGTTCGGTACTGTCTTTTACCTTTGGTTTTACAATTCCTCTTGTAGTTATAACCAGTAAAAAACCGCGGCAAGGCTTAGCATAAAAAAAGCCACCCGAAACGAGCGGCTAAATGTCCTAAATCAGCAACCAAAATAATTACTTCTGATTTGGAGTAGTAGTAGAACCACCACCTGAGCCAGAAGTACCTGAACCTGAAGTGCCTGAACCAGAGGTAGAACCGTTGCCTCCTGACCTTTTTGAATGTCTTTTAGATTTCATTTTACCTGAACCACTTCCACCGCTTCCGCTTCCAGAACCACCTTGATCTACAGTGCTACCTGATCCGCTACTGCCGCTTCCACCAGTACCGCTACTGCCTGTTGTGCCAGATTGGCCAGAACCAGAAGAGCTGGTTTGTCCGCTTGTACCTTTATTTTTTGATTTTCCCTGAGTCCCTGATCCCCCCGTCTGAGCAGCAAGTGACAAGCTGCTTATTGCAAATAATGCAATGATGAATGTTTTTTTCATATGTACTATCTTTTTCTAAATAGTTTCAAAGTTTAGACCATAAGATGCAGATGGACAAGTAGTGTATTAGCATAGATTATTGGGGAATTTCGCCATTTTTTTACAAGTGCGGCATCTACCCATACCTAAACTGTGCATCCATATGGACAGATTCCTTTAATGTTTTTTTAATATGAGTTTGTCTGATTTTTGCGGCAAAAAAAAGTAACCGGGCTAAATGTGTTCATCCTGTATCAGTTTACTTGCAAACTTCCTAAAAATCGCAATGCACCAGGCAGCATCGTTAACCGCATAATCTACTTTTCAATCATTTATACATACATAACATCAGGCAGTAAATAACACTTACTGAACTCTTTTAAAACAGGTTAGACCTCCCCGGGGTGTCTTCCTTTACAGCCTGCAATGTTTTGAGTCAACCAACCGTCTTGATAGCTAAATCTTTCCCTGGCACAAGTATCCTACATCCTTTTGTTCTTAGACCCCCCGCTCTTGCTTTTTATACCCGCTTTCCTGGCCCTGGATCCCTGGGTACCAGTTTGACCACTCGTATTCATCTCCCCCTTACCGACTGAATCTGCTTTTGTAGCTTGTAAAGCTGACTCAGATGCCGAACCTGTTTGAGAACCACTCATTTCATTCCCGCCAGCGCCGCCCGTGCCCATCGGACTGCCCGGGGTGGTATCCTTACTTCCATGATATTGCCCGCTCCCCCTTACCTGAGTTGTCGATTTTTTAATCTGCGCACCCGGCTTTCCTGTTTGTCGAGACCCATTATTGCTACCGGTTGTTTGAGCTTTTGCACAAAAGGCAATAAAAATAAATACAGCAGGCAACAACACTTTTTTCATAACAGAATTTTTAAATGATTATTGAAATCGATAGCCCAACATATTATGCAGGGATTAAGTAACCTGCCGGACTATAGATTGAACCTTTTGCTTCGTAGAAAGTTAGTCTCTCTCGGTAATCGCCTCTTTAAACTGTTGTTCATTATCGAGATCTTCCTGCGTAATTTTTCTAGTATCGTTAGGATCTAAAGGATTGTGAAAAGCTAATGGGGTCTCACCCTTCTTTTCATTTTGATCGTTTGCGTCGGAATTCGCTACTGTTTTGTCTTGATCGTTTGTCATATTCATTTTTCACTATCTGAATAAAAAATAGGGCCAGATATTTCAAGAACATTAATTGCTGCAGAATTAGAATAAAGACCGGAAACGAATTTTATTAAAGGAAATGAAACGGCCGTTAATCCGTTACCATGTTCTTCTCTTGACAAAATGTTTCTTCAACTGCCATAAAAAAAAGGTGGCAAAGAGCCACCCATTCATGTCAACATTATATTTCTATTATGACTTTTCGTAAGGGAAGTTTCTTGCAACTTTACGCATCATTCTTTCCATTACCTGGTTGGCCGAGCTGGTCACATCCTCATTCATCTCTTTATAAAAACGCCAGAGCAATTCACCGTCCGATCCGCTATAAATTTGTAAAGTAAGTGATCCGCTTGCTGTTTTACCAAAAGCAGAACCCAACAACACTGTTTTTGCAATTGCCCCACCTTCGCTGCTCGTTCTTTCATAGGAAAAGGCACATTTTACCACCGCGTCTACACCCAATGCTTTACATATTGAGTCTTGCGTTACCTCATTCAATTTGTCATACAATCCTTTTTGTTTCAAAAGAGCATTTGTTCTTTCTACATCCTGAAAAGAGACAGTATAGTCATCGGCTTTTCGGAGAAGATAGGTGTACATCCCCTGCTGCATACCCAAAGCCATATTGTTCTGATCCTGTTCATTGGCCGCCTTGTCGAAATTCTTGGGAAGTTTTTTGTATGAGATGGTTGCAGTAAAAGGCAGTATAGCCACCTTTTTATGCTTCGAAATTTCTGTTTGCAGTCTGGGCGAATTAAAGATCTGTTTGCTGCCTTCGAACTGTGCGAAAGATGCATTGGTAATGGCAATAGCTGTTAATAACGTGAATAAGTGCTTTAGTTTCATTTGATAATTTTTTACAAAAAAAAGAAACCAAAACACGATTTTAAAACCGCTCATCACAACCACATGATTATGTGATAGAAAAAGGGGGAAAATTCCCCCTAAAGATTTTGATATTGTTCTTGTACCGATTTAAGCTTTGTGAAAGTCAAAAAGACGTGGTTATTCTTCCCCTTTGCAGCGTTGTAGCTCTGGGAGTTGACTGCAAACAAAAAAAGGCGGAGCAGTTCCGCCGTTAATTTTTGACATTGCTTTACTATAGTTTCAAACCAATGGTAAAACTCCAAACACGGTTTTTACCCTTGTCACTTGAGCTGTTGTCGGTTCCTGAGTTGATATTGACCAGCCCATAACCATAATTCGCGCCAACAGTAAATCTTGTGAACTCAACCCCTGCCAGGGCATTCAAACCGTAATCAAATCTTTTTATTTTGCCGTAGGCATAGTTTTCCTCCTGCGCGGTTGTCGGGTTATCTTTGCTGAATGCGATATTTTCGCTGGTAGACGTATGGGCGCCCAAAATGTACTTGTCCACTTTATTCTTACCGTTTATGCCCATAGCTGCGTACGGTCCTGCACCTATATAAAAGTTCGCGGTTTGAGTTAAGGCAATTTTGCCAACAAAGTTCAAAGGAACTTCAAGATACCTTGGATTTGATGTTGCCCGATAGTAAAACGGGTTGCCTTCCTGGCCAAGCTGGGTCTTAGCCCCTTTACCGGTATAAAGAATTCCAGGCTGGAAAGAAAACGCATCAGAAAATGGTATGTCATAGGCAAGGCCTACCACGAAGCTTTTCAAAGTGTGGGCCTCATCAACCCGCCCGTTAGGCGCTCCCGAGATATTAGCAAGGTTTAGGCCCCCCTTTATAATTAAACCTCCAGTGTTGCCTTCATCAACAGAACCCTTCACTTGTGCGATTGCCCCAACTGACATCATCGAAACTACCGCCGCAATAAAAAATTTTTTCTTCATAATCTTTTGTTTTTGATGTTTTTATGACCGGTTCCCAATTTTATGCCATTTAGCCGCTGATTTTTCACCGTCACGTTTTTGCCTTATTATTTGGCTTCTTTTAAACTTAAATTTCTATTTCTGTGAATAAGTTTTCATCTGGTCTAAAGAGTATTCACACCAATCGCGTGTGATAGTATTCGTTGGCATCGTTTACACAAAACCGCAATTTTCGGCCGGTAACTTGAACGATCGTCATTTGTAAAAAAACCACAGGTTCATTATGGCATAAGAAGTCGGAGAAAACGGTTTCGCTAAAAGATAGATTCAATTTGCTATTGGAAAAAATGCATGCAGGTCAATGGTCGCACGCAAGCCAATCATTGTAAAAATTCCTAATGGTTCAATTCTTGTGTCTTTACAATATTCTGGTTATTAAAAAGAGTAACAATGGCAGGTAAGAAAACTTTGGTATTGGGAGCTTCCACAAACCCTTCGAGATATAGTTATTTGGCTATTAACCGGCTTTCTGCCTATAAACACCCAATCGTAGCAATAGGACTCAAAGAAGGTAAAGTTGGTAACGTAAGTATTGTCAAAGGCAAACCGGAACTGAATGATGTGGATACCGTTACCTTATACCTCAATCCCACCAATCAGAAACCATATTATGATTACATATTGTCCCTTAAACCTAAAAGGATCATCTTCAATCCCGGAACCGAAAATTACGAACTCGAGCAAATGGCGCGGGAAAGCGGAATAAAACCATTGGAAGCGTGTACACTGGTGATGTTGGGAACCGGGCAATACTAATTTTGTTTAGTAGCGGGCAAAATTACCGTCTGCAACATGCAAGGCTTTCGTTATTATGAGTGTTACCGTGAAGGAAAAAAAGAAGACCGCTTAAAGCCTTCCTGTATCTTTAATTGCCCCGAAAATGTTTTTATCCCAACAGACCGTCGAAGAGACGTAGAGTGTCAGCGCCGTCGTTATTCGTCATTGATTCCCTAACCACAAAGAACGCGGAGGAGACGCAGGCAATACGCAAAGACAACGATCTCCTTACTCCGACAATATTCTTTTTTTGCAGCTGTATATGCCGCCAGTTTTGTCATTTACAGCGTCTATTAAGCATATGCAACTAGTAAAAAGAGCGTTGCTAAAATAGTTTAACAGAACCTTCTTGTTCTATTGTTACCAGAATTGTTGATCCTGTTTGGGCCTGGCCTGCGCCGCTGGTGCAGCCTCTAAAACCTATGAATCGAACTACCGCGCTCGGTTTTAGCTACAGCAATCCGCCTGGTGTTATTTGCAAGATTATTGACCGGACAGAACTGACACTCTCTACAATTCGTCTAAAGTAAATGTCTCATTTACCCTTATTCCCTTATCCGTCATTTGTAGCGTGCAGCATTCTACCTGCGGGTCATGTTCGAAGAATAACACATAGTTATTTTCTAAAGCCTCCTGTAAAAAGCGCTTCTTTTCATTCAAGGTTTTAAGGGGAAACATATCGTAGCCCATTATATAAGGCAACGGTAGGTGAGCAGTCGAAGGTAAGAGGTCTGCCATGTATACCAGAGTTCTGTTTTTATACCTTATTGTTGGCAGCATCATGGCATCAGTATGACCAAAGGCAAATTTAAGAGTGATATTATCATCAAATAATTTCACCCCGTCCTGCACTTCAGTAAACTGCATTTTTCCACTTTCACGCATCGGTAAAATGTTCTCTTTTAAAAAAGATGCTTTTTCGCGATCATTCGGTTCAGTTGCCCATTTCCAGTGTTGTTCGTTGCTCCATAAAGTAGCATTTTTAAAAGCAGGTACGAGGCCACCTGAACCGTCCCTCGTAATTGTACCTCCACAGTGGTCAAAATGCAGATGCGTATGAAACACATCCGTTATGTCATCTTTTGTAAACCCATGTTTCGCAAGTGAACTGTCGAGGTTATATTCTCCATGCAGGTAATAATGACTGAAAAACTTTGCATCCTGTTTATCACCCATTCCCGTATCCACCAGGATTTTTTTGCCGCCCGTATCTATCAACATGCACCTTAGAGACCAGGTGCACATATTATTTTCGTCAGCAGGATTTAATCTGTTCCAGATACTTTTAGGCACCACACCAAACATTGCGCCTCCATCCAACTTAAAAAAACCGGCATGTATCGAATACAGTTTCATCGTGCTAAGTTTATTGTCTGAGTTTGTTTTTCTTTTTGCAAGGTCATAAATAAACAAATTAACCCGGCTAAAAAAAAGATGATTAGTGCAAGTACAGAGTTACGCATGTTTCCGGTCAATTGCTGTACAAGTCCAAAGCTAAACATACCAATGACGATAGCTATCTTCTCTGTTACATCGTAAAAGCTGAAGAATGAGGTCGTGTCGCGCGTTTCGGGCATTATCTTACCATAGGTAGACCTGCTTAAAGACTGTATGCCTCCCATGACCACGCCAACTGATGCAGCTATCAGATAAAACTGCATTTCGGTGGTGATGAACCAGGCTGCTACACAGATAGCAATCCAGATAAGTACCACTAGCATGAGTACTTGTATATTACCAAACCTGCGAGACAGTTTGGCCATGAAATAAGCGCCCGCTATTGCAACTATCTGTATGATTAAAAGGGATATAATGAGTCTGGGCGTCGGTAAACCTATTACCTGGCTGGCAAACAAGGTAGCGGCAAGCATTACTGTTTGAACGCCCATGCTATAAAAAAAGAAAGAGAGGAGGTAGCTTTTCAGCACGGGCATTTTCTTAACCTCGGTCCATACCTTGTTCAATTCTTTAAAGCCATTTGTAAAAATATTGTTGGCTGAATTTTGTAATGTTGGCGTTCCTTTCGGCAGCCGAATAAATGTTATTTGTGCAAATCCTATCCACCAAATACCAACAAGCAGGAAGGATAAACGGGGAGCAAACGAATCGTCCTTTATTCCAAACACCTGCGGTTGTAGAACAAATGCGAAGCAAATCAACTGCAGCAATACGCTACCAATATATCCATAAGCAAAGCCTTTGGCACTTACCCTGTCTTTGTCTTCATCGGACGCTATTTCAGGCAGGTAGGAATTATAGAAAACAAGACTACCGCAATAACCGATAGCTGCAAGAATGCAACAAACAATACCAAGAGTGAGTGTGCTCACATTGAACCAATACAATGTACAACAGGATAGTCCTCCGAGATAACAGAAAAAACGCATAAAAGCTTTTTTGTTACCCTTATAATCCGCAATTGAGGAAAGGATTGGTGAGATGATCGCAATTATGAAATATGCGGTGGCAATGGCATAATTATAAAGGCTGGCGCTTTCAAATTCGTTTCCAAGAAACTGAAGCTTATGAGAAACTATGCCACCGTTTCTGGTCGTTGTAATAGCATCATAATAAGCGGGAAATATTGTGCTGGTAATTACCAGGTTATAGGCGCTATTGGCCCAGTCATACATCGCCCATCCATTAATTACCTTTTTTGAAGCAGTTTGCATAAAATGCTTTTAATGCTTTAAAGATAAAGAAGTAGAAAGCAGGATTGCAAGGCCCCGACTATTTTATTGACAACTGTCGTCCAAATAAGAAACCGTTGCTGCTCTGAAAGCTGCCCCAATTTGCTTGCACCTTTTATTATTCTACCAGCGGTAAAGATTGATCAGCTCTCATAAGCCAAAAATATTTTACTAAGCATAAAAGAATCTTTTCGGCCAGCTATTCTAACCCTTATTGCAGGTAGCCGGCAAAAATGAGCGCGAGCAAAGCAGCTCCAACTATTATCCGGTACCAGCCAAAAAGGCGGAACCCATGACGTTGCAGATAAGATATAAAAAATTTGATCGCTATTACCGCTACCAGAAAGGCAACAAGATTGCCTACAGCAAGTACTGTGAGATTATGGCTGTCTTTTAAAACCTCGGGATGTTCCTTGAATGTTTTTAGCAGTTTATACCCTGTGGCAGCAGCCATGGTAGGCACCGCTAAAAAAAAAGAAAACTCGGTAGCCAGCCTACGACTAAGTTTTTGCTGCATACCACCAATTATTGATGCCGCACTCCTGCTGACACCCGGTATCATGGCAATACACTGCCAAAGGCCAATCATAAAACCTTTGGTATAGGTTATGTTTCTTTCCTTCTCTATCGCAGGTCTGTCAAAAACTTTGTCAATAAATAACAGAATAAAACCTCCGGCTAAAAGGCTTACAGCTACTGTCTTCGGACTATCTAATAGTTCGTCAATCTTATCAGACAATAAAAACCCAATACCTAAAGCGGGAATAACTGCCACAACCAGTTTTAAGTAGAACTGCCATCTGGAAAAGTCGAAGAATTTCCTCCAGTAAAGAACCACCACGCTCAATATTGCCCCCAATTGTATGGCAATGGTAAAAAGTTTGATAAAAACATCATCTTTTGGCAACATCAATAACCTCTCTGTTATAATCATATGCCCTGTTGACGAGATAGGCAAAAATTCGGTTATTCCTTCAACTATGGCGATAATGATGCTTTGAATCAGAGTCATGAGGTTAGTTTGCTTTTTTCTACGTGGTAAAAAGAAAGAAAAAAAAGGCGATGGTTTCATCGCCTTCCTTAACAGTAATAATTTCTATTGCTGCGTTTTGGGTCTTTTAAAAATAGCATAGATCTCAATCATCAAACCTGCCAATATAAGAATGGGTGCAATGGTTATGCGGCCTGTACTATAAACAAGTTTAGTATTAAACTGATTCGGATCAGGGTTTTTACCTCCCGACATTACAAACATTCCTAAGGCCACTACAATTGCCCCAATGATCATCCATTTATAATTATCTTTTTCAAACAAGGGAAGTTTTGCAGTTTGCTTAGCCGCGGTTTCGCTTAAGGAAGCAGCTTGTGAAGTATATACTTTCTTTTCAGCCATTATTCAGATTTTAGAGAGATGCAAAGTAAAACAAATAAAAGTACAGCACCTGATACCAGGATATAAACTATTAATAAAGGTCGTCGAGACTCATTTTAAGGTATTTAATCACACTACGATGAGTACTGTAAAGAGAAATTCCGACTCCGACCACGATCATGCCTCCAAAAAGGATTAGGGTAAGCCTTGTATCTCTAATCATGCTTAACTGAGGAAATTGTCGCTCTGCCCACTGTATCAAAACCAACAACAACACAATGGCGATGGCAGAACTGATCAATCCGTTTAAGATAGCCCTGTAATCCATCGGCCGGGCAATGAAGCTTCGCGTTGCGCCGACCATCTGCATCGTCTTAATGAGGAAGCGATTGCTAAACATGGCCAGCCTGATAGTATTGTCTATGCTTACAATAACAATCGTGCATAGCACTGCAGCTACAACAATAAAGATCAATCCGAGCTTCCCGGACCGCTCATTCAAATTGTTTACAAGCAGTTTTGGATACTGAAGTTCATCGAGCTGATGGCCAAATTTTCCAACGATGTCCGCCGAGATCTTGTTGAGGCTGTCCTGGTTTACATAAGACGACCTTGCATAAAAATCAATGCTTTCCGGCAGGGGATTATAATCCAGAATCTTCGCCCAGTCTTCATTATTTCCTTCTTTGCTCCAGATCGTTCTGGCAGACTCTTTATTGATGTATTGTACGTTTTTGGCGTACGGCTGAGCAGCTATATACCGTTGTATCTGGTTAATTGTATCACGGCTG
>Ga0181463_1000003_pt1 | contig 36102 bp, 26 predicted proteins | sample InSIn1gowninarea_FD_119071 | JGI IMG/M metagenome (GOLD analysis project Ga0181463, IMG submission 119071) | Clean room microbial communities from NASA Spacecraft Assembly Facility at Jet Propulsion Laboratory, Pasadena, California, USA -... ... | reverse complement strand
ATGAATAACGGATAATCTCTATATAACATTAACTATAACTCATTATCATCCACCCTTGCTTTCAAGAATGTCCATTCACATGTTTCTATTCTTCCGCACACTACTATTATTTATCCATATTCAAAAAACACATAACTAATAGTTTCAAGTGTAACTCAATATCATCCACCTTTGCGTTCAACAATGTCCATTCACATGTCACTATTTTTCTACACACTATTATTTATAAAATATTTATATTCAGCATACACATAACTAACAATTTCAATTGCAACTCTTTATCATCCACTCTTTCTTCCAACAATGCCCATTCACATGTTCCTATTCTTCCACACTCTATGCCTTACGGCATTTCCTTTGCAACATGAGGTACAGATGCTAGTTAAGCATATTAGCTAAACTTTGATTTCTTTTGTTAGAAGTTGGTTGGTTTCAATGAATTCGACCACCTAGAGTGGGAAAATGGACATACTTATATATATAAAGAGATCAATTTATTTTTAAGAGGTTCTATTGGTTGAGATTAGAGAAAAATATTTTTGTGCATTGTATTTTTGAAAACTTTGCTAGTGAATGAATGAAATAGGTGGTCATTTGTAGGGTTTCTAGAGTCATAGTTTTGGTGGTTTTGTGTTCCTTTGATCTTGTAAGTTATATGTGTTTTTGCATATCTTTAATGTGAATCTTTTTTCTTGGAAAACCAAATGTTTGATTCATAAATCACCTTTAATGATGCTGTATTTTAGTTTTCCAAGTTATCAATGTTTTCAATTTAAAGCAACATCATAGAATTCATCCATGTTTTGATGCTCTAGTGTGTTGTCTTTCACCTCTTCTACATTCACCCCCTCAATCAATTTGACCTAAATCCCACCACCAAATCTTCCTACCTTGCCCCTGTGGAGAAACCCTCTCTTTTCTATCATCTTACTCGTCAAAATCTATTTTGACATGACTCCATGCCCAATGGATCTGCCCCTTTTCTCATCAATAGACCTCTAAAAATCAAACTTTGTTGAGCTTATTACCTAGCCTAAAATCATAATTTTTGTATAGCCTAAGTGAGAGAGCCCTCTCCGGGTCAGAAGGGCTAGATTCTGACCTATAAGTGGTTTGTGGTTACCTCTGCAATTCCTTCTTTAGTCTGTGGAAATTACAAAGTGTTGACATTTTTGGTGACCATATTGGGGATCGAAAGGCTCCATATTCCCTAGAAAGATCATCAGAGCCCAGATCTGATTGTTGATGGTGGACATGGGTCAATCACATGAAGGTTTTACTATTAACCTAGCAACTCCAACCCAACTTCAAGCTAATCCAAAGACTCTTATTTCAAGAATTCAAATTCTAGATCCTCCATGGCAACTCCAGTGTTCAAATAATTCAGAGCTTGAGTTTCCTAACATATCAAAATGGAAGGGTATTTTGTAGACCCTATTTTTATTATAGGTTTCAAAGAATATTGGGATGATGGTAATGATGATCAAATTGATGAATATTTCTCAAATTTATTTCCTATTTATTTGAGGTCATGCAAATGTATCTCTCAAGACAGGACAAAATTTTTAGAAGAGTTTTATGAAAGAATTGAGACGATCTTCAAGATTTAGATGTTCAAATTCAATCCCACTGCTTTTATTATTAAAATCACCCTTTTGGAGAAACAATTATGCCGAAACGAGAAGTGGTAGTACTACCTTTTGATATTGAGGTCAAGGAATGTTTTGAGAATGGGTTTGATGAGTCATAACTAAAGTTGTATGATGGTAAGGAAAGCATATATATACTATCTAAGCATGATGATCAATTCATAGAATACTTTGAAGATCAACAAATAAATCATGAATTTCGTGATCCCATAGCTATCTATATGGAGGAATTTTTTACCACAAAGTTTTTATTATGTTTCTGCATGTGAAGACCAAGTCTACAATCAGCTATCATTTCACTTACATTTTCCATCTTTTGTTTTGCTGAAACACTATCAAGGATTCACATCAGTTATGAAGCTACTTGGTTTCTTGTATTGAAAATTTTCTATTACTTGATTTTTCAGGGGTATCAACAACTTAAAGTAGGTAGGAGTGTGAATACATTAAGTATTTTGAGCATCAATTTCAAAAGTATTTTTCAAATTTTAATTGGCAGTATATGGTTTGAGTTGCAATTGGGTTTCAGTTTGGCATTATGATTCTAGTTTATACAAAGGATGCTAGTTTCAGTGTTTTGTTTTCTAGAGTGGGTTTAGTTTCGGTTGAATATTGGAACAAGTTGCAATTCATAGGTCAGGAATGAGTACAAGGCACCTAATATGAAGTTCTTCACACCTAACATGGAGGGTGTCATTCCCATTGGAGCCTATGTTAATGTCCTATGTCTATGAATCTTTTTCATGTTAATTTTGCTATATATCTAAGGAAAAATTTGTAAATATCAATCATGTGGACTTGACTATTATTGGTTTAAAAGGTCTAGTTTTAGACCAAGTGTCATTTAAAGGTGTTATTTTGCTAAGAGTCCAGTGTATAAAGTCTAAAGGGTAATCATAGGAATTCGTTAGTCACATTACAAAATCATGCTTTATAAATCCTTGGTTATCATGAGTTGTTCACTATTCTATGTCATTGTTAGTAGGTCATCTAAATCTAGGAGCTATGTCTACATCAAAAGAAATCATGAAATGATCTTGGAACAAATTTGGAGGCTCTTTGGATCCATCTTCAATGTCATTTCAATGACAGTTTATGATCATAGTGTGAAGACAACAGTCAAAAGGATAGTCCTATCCTTTTCCTTAAGTGTTGCATTTTCTATGAAATGCTACAAGTTCATATGTTCCATTTCTAGTTATAATTATCATCATAATTCTTTCTCCAGGTTTTTTTGCAAGTTTATTTGAATTTTCATCCCCATTCCACAATGCTCAGCTCTTCCCCATTTTCATCAGAGGCTTTGACTTGGTCACTTTATCCACTACGAAAGGCGACAGGGTCACTATGAATTAACACAGTGCTACCATTCTCACATATTGGTGGTTAATTCTCCTTTACATGTTTGAAATGGGTCTCCAATGTGGTTAGTATTATGTCATCATCATGAAAAGTATGTGCATCTTGTTCAAAGACATCATTGTTGATCAAAAGCTAGAGAGGATAGGTAGCACTACGTTTTCTCACTAGCGTTATTTTATGAAAGTGAAATTTAGAGAGTTGGGGTATCTGTGAGATAAAATAAAGTTTCTAAGGAGGAAAATGATGGTGTTCAAGATTTTCCACACCTACTAAATTCATCTAACAACTGAGGGAGTAACCATAGGTATCTCAACCATGAAGCGTTGCGCTTTTGTGCTACGTTTTCACACAGTCACCATATTTTCACCATATTTCTTCAACCTTGTACACATTTTCCCTTAAATTTGTACAATATATTTATGGGTCTGAGATGAATAAACTCAGTTAATTTCAGCCCAAAATGCTTCGTAGTTCTCAAGAAACAAGCTAGTGTCACCAACAACCATTTTTGGATTTTCGCGAGCTACGTGAGTTAGATTTGGATCAAATGTTTTATGGGGATGGGTTATGATGATATTAAATTTATGTAAAAGAAACAGCTCTATCTGGCTTACTCTTTAGGAGATATTAAATAAATATCGGTTGTTCTTCGAAATTTGACAGTTTTCTTGCAAAAGCGGGGGAATAGTCCAAAAGGAGGTTTGCGAGCACTTTGAATCTTATTTAAGAGATTCAACCATTATAGGAGTATTTGAGGCATACCCATTTGCTTCGTTTTGATAGAAAGATCTGAAAATATACATAGCGTGGAGGCGACTTCATTTTTCTGTGAAAATACCTAATGCACTGCGAGTATAGACAATCAACTCCATTTTGTTTCAAATTTTGAATTTTGGCTCCTAGAAGTAGTTAGATCATGTGGATATGTCACATCCTATTTTAAAAGGTGTAGTTACAAATTAATTGCAAATATTCCATGTCAATGACGTATTAGGTAGTGATTGGTAGTAAGTGAAACTAACCCTATTTTTAAGCATATGAGTTAAAATTTGATGTTATTTTATTATAATTTGGTTGCTTTTAATGAATTTGACCACCTAGAGTGGGAAAATGAACATATTGATGTATATAAACAGATAAAAAATATTGTGAGAGGTTCTGTTGGTTGAGATTAGAGAAAAATACTTTTGTGCACTGTATTTTTGAAAACTTTGCCAGTGAATGAATGAAATAGGAGGTGATTTATAGGGATTCCGAGTTAGAATTTTGGTGGTTTTGTGCTTCTTTGATCATGTAAGTTATCTGTGTTTTTACATATCTTTAATGTGCATCTTCTTTCTTGGAAAACCAAACGTTTAATTCATACTTCATATTCAATGATGCTCTATTTTAGTTTGTGAAGGTATCAACGTTTTCATCTTAAAGCAACATCATATAATTCATCCATGGTTTTATGATCTAACGTGTTGTCTTTCACATTTTATACATTCACACCCTACATCAATTTGACCTAAATCCCACCACCAAAGTTTCCTACCTTGCTCCTATTGAGAAACCCCATCTTTTCTATCATCTCAATAGAAAAAATCTATTTTGACATGACTCCATGTGCAATGGATTTGGCCCTTTTCTCATCAAAATACCTCTAAAAATCAAAATTTGTTGAGCTTATTAGCTAGACTAAAATCATATTTTCCATATATCCTACGTGAGAGAGACCTCTCTAGCCATATGGGCTAGATTATGACTAGGAAGTGCTCTGTGGTTACCTCTACATTTCCTTCTTCACCCTAGTGTAATTACAGAGTGCTAACATCATGACGACCATACTAGGGATTGAAAGGTTCCATATTCCACAAAAAGATCATCAAAGTTGAGATTTGATTGTTGATGGTGGACAACATTCATACACATGAAGGTTGTAATATTCACTTGACAACTCCAATAAAGCTTCAAGCTTATCCAAAGACTCCATTTTCAAGAATTCAGATTCCAGAGCATCCATGGCAACTCCACCATTCAAAGAATTCAGAGCTTTAATTTCCTCCGATTATTTATTTTTTATTTGAGGTCGTGCAAATGTAGCTCTCAACCCAAGACTAACTTTTAAGAAGACTTTTCTGAAAAATTGAGAAAGATCTTCAAGCCTTCGAGGTTCAAATTCTATCCCACTACTTTCATTGTCAAAATCATCCTTTTGGAAAAAAAAATCTACAAAAATGAGAAGGGGTAGTGTTTCCTTTTGTTATTAAGGTTGAGGAATGTTTTGAGAATGGGACTCGCAACTAAAGTTGTATGGTGATATGGAAATCATATATAAACTATCCAAGCATGATTATCAATCTGCATAATACTTTGAAGATCGGCAAATATATCATGAATTTCATGATACATAGTTGTCTATATGAAGGAATTATTTACCACAGAGTTCTGATTATGTTTATATTGTGAAGATCATGTCTACAATAAGCTATCATTGCACTTACATTTTCTAGTTTTGTTTTGTTGAATGCATTAGAGGAATCACATTAATTCTACAACTACTTGATTGGTTGTATTGGCATTTTTCTATTACTTGATTTTTCAGGGGTATCAACAGCTTAAAGTAGGTAGGAGTGTGAATAAACTCAGAATTTTGACCATCTTTTGTACTAGTATTTTTCAAATTTCAGTTTTGATGTTTATAGTTTGGGTTGGAATTGGGTTTCAGTTTGGCATTATGATTCTAGTTTATACAAAGGATGTTAGTTTCAGAGTTTTGTTTTCTAGAGCGGGTATGGTTCGTTTGAATATTGGAACATGTTGCAATTCATAGGTCGAGAATGAGTACAAAGCGTTGGATCTGAGGTTCTTGGCACCTCACAGGGAGGATGCCATCCCCATTGGAGTTTATGTTAGGGTCCTATGTCTAGGAATCTTTCTCATGTTAATCTTGCTATGCATCTAAGGAAAAAATTGTAAATATTTGTCATGATGGCCTGACTATTATTTTATAAAAGGTATAGGTTTAGATCAAGTGTCATGTAAAGGTGTTTATTTTTCTAAGAGTTCAATGTCTCAATTCTAAAGGGTAATCATAGCAAGCCTTTGGTTACATTACAAACATCATTTTTTATAAATCCTTGGTTATCATGAGTTGGTCACTATTCTACTTCATCGTTAGTTGGCCATCTAAATCTAGAGGCTATGTCTACATCAAAAGAAATCATGAAATGATCTTAGCATAGATTTGGAGGCTATTTGGTGTCATTTTGAATGTCATTTCAATGACAGGCTATGATATCAGTGGGAAGATAAGAGTTAGAAGGAAAACCCTATCCTTTTCCTTAAGCATTGTGTTTTCCAGGAAATGTTACAAGTTCATATTTTCCAGTTTTAGTTATTATTATCATCATCATTCATTCTCTAGACCATTTTGTAAGTTTATTTGAACTTTCATCTCCATTCCACAATGCCCAGCTCTTCACAATTTTCATCAAAAGTTTTGGCTTTCTCATTTTATCTACCACGAAAGGAAGGTAGGGGCGTTCTGAATACACACAATGCTACCATTCTCACATATCGGTGGTTAACTCTCCTTTAGAGGTTTGAAATGGGTCTCTAGCATGGTTAGTATTATGTCGACATCATGAAAACGACGTTCATATTGTTCAAAGACATTACCGTTGATCAAAACCTATAGAGGATAGGTGGCACTACGTTTTCCCACTGGCATTGCATTTTTTATATAAGTGAAATTTAGAGAGATGGCGGCTTTTCAAGATAAAATAAAGTTTATATGGAGGAAAATGATGTTGTTCATGCATTTTCACAAATGGTGAAGTCACCAAGGAACTCAGGGAGTGACCAGAGGTATCTCAACCATGGAGTGTTGCGCTTTTGTGCTCTTTTTTCACACAGTCACCATATTTTTGCACAGTACCCAATTTTCCTTGAAATTTATACAATAGATGTATGGGGGTGAGATGAATAAATTTAGCTAGTTTCAACCAAAAATGCTTCACAATTTTAGAGAAACAAGCTACTGTCACCTACAACCAATTTTGGATTTTCGCAATCTCGGTGAGTTAGATTTAGCTCAAATATATTTTGATGAAGGTTTGTGATGATATTGACTTCTTGTAAAAAGTCAGATCAATCTGGCTTACCGTTGAGGATTTATTAAAGAAGTATTAGTCGCACTATGAAAGTTGACAATTTTGCTATGAACGTGGGGAATAGTCCAAAAGGAGGTATGCAATAACTTTGAATCTTATCTAAGAGGTCCAACACCATCACATGAGTATTTGAAGCATACCCATTTGCTTAATTTTCACAAAAAGGGGCCACAACCATACTGAGCATGGAAGCTACTTTGTTTTGCTGTGAAATTGCCTAATGTGTTGCAAGTCTAGACAATGAGCTCCATTTTGTTTCAAAATTAGAATTTTGGCTCCTAGAAGTAGTTAGATTATGTGTATAGGTGGAATACTATTTTAGAAGGGGTAGTTAAGGGTTAGTGGAAAATATTCCAAGTCAGTGATGTATTAGGCAGTGATTGGTAGTAGGTAAAACTAACCCTATGTTTAAGCATACGAGCTAAATTTTGATTTTTTGTTAGAAGTTGGTTTCTTTGAATGAATTCAACCACCTAGAATTGGAAAATGAACCTGATTGTGTAGATAAAGAGATAAAAATCATTGTAATAGGCTATGTTGGTTGAGATTAGAGAAAAATACTTTTGTGCACTATATTTTTGAAAACTTTGCAAGTGAATGAATGAAATAGAAGGTGATTTGCAAGGATTATTGTGTCATAATTTTGGTGGTTTTGTGTTCCTTTTATCTTGTAAGTTATCTATGTTTTAACATCTCTTTAATTTTCATATACTTTCTTGGAAAATGAAATGTTTAATTCGTAATTCATCTTTAATGATTCTCTGTTTTAGTTTGCCAAGTTATCAATGTTTTTAGCCTAAAGAAACATCTTGGAATTCATCCATGGTTTTATGCTCTAACATGTTTTATATCACCTTTTCTAAATTCACCCCGTACGTCAATTTGACCTAAATCCCTTCACCAAAGCTTCCAACCTTTCACCTGTGGAGAAACCCTCTCTTTTCTATCATCTCACTGGATAAAATCTATTTTTACAAGACTCCATGGGCAATGGATATGCCCCTTTTCTCATTAAGATACCTATAAAAATCAAATTTTGTTAATCTTATTACCTAATCCAGGTGGATTTCGGTGGCCACCCAGCTATCCCATTTGGACCCCCACAATTGTCTCTTTCAGTCTTTTCAGTTTCCTTAATTGTAGCACAATTTACTATTTTTAACAGCTTTTCGCATCCTGAACTTCTGGAGCTGTTTTGAGGCCCTAAACGACGTTTTTTGGGAACTCTGGGGCCACATTGATTGATGTTTCCTCCCAAACTGGTAATTCTCGGATACATCTTTCTAACGAGCTATCGAATGTGACAAACAGAGATCGTATGCCAAAGTTATGACCCCGGGAAATTGATGTACCAATTTACCCAAACAGGGCCCACAATTTTGCGTTTCATCTTCTAGGATTAGGTTTTGGAAAGTTAAGGGCTTTCCATTGTTTCTCAACAATAAATAGGCCTTCAAGCCTCATTGTAACACAGTTCATAACAGTTCAGAGGCATGTAGCCACTACATCTCTTCTCTGAGATAAGCTACCATCACCCTAGCTGGTTTATCTCCATTTCTGGTTGTAAGAATATTTCAGTGTTCTCCATTAATGAAATGAAGTATTATTTTCGCTACATATTTGTATTTATGGTTATCACATCTCTGTATTTATGGTTATCTCTGTAATCTATTGCGTTCTTGTTTAAATCCGGATCAGTGGTATCACAGTGGTCTTCTTTCTCTTTGTTTTTCTTTGCATGTCCCCAACAAGGTCGAGATATAAGGAGTTAGGGCTTGAACTGGTCGAACCTTTGCAAGACCAGCATCGAAAATCTCAACGACCTCCCATGGCGGATGAGAAGAAATACAAGGGAGCAAGAGATCCTATCAAAATCTTGCTCGAAGGAGCCCTCAAGTGACAAAGGAACGCGATGATGGATAGCTTTGCGCAGATCCTTCAGTGGCTACCCAGATGTGACATATTGGCTTCCAACAGCTACTCTGGAAACGCCACATTGTTTAAGGTACAAGTTAATTTTGAAATCCCCATCTTCGAGGGTCAAATAGACGCAGATGCCGTAGATAAATGGTTAAATATACTATATGGGTATTTTTCTGTTCATGAATTTTCAAATCGGGAAAAGATTGTTTTCGCTCTTCTCAAAGCAGCCCCCCACGTCAAGGACTCGTGGGAAACCTACTGCGAGTAGAAGGATGAAAGTATAGGCTCACTATTTTCAGCCGCACCCACTTAGGATTCATTCTGGGATGCCGTCAAGGAGCAGTACTATCCTATCGGAAGCTATGAGGATGAATACATAAAATGGACCATGCTGCAGCAAAGAAGGGACCAAGATGTGCCGAAGTTCACCAATCTTTTCCACGCCCTTCACACAAAGTTGGGTATCAAGGATACGGAGCAGCATTTGATACTCAAATACTGTGGCTACCTACACAGATACATCCAAGAAGAGCTGGTTTTCTTGAAAATCTCCTCGCTCGGCATGGCGTACCAGTACACTGTCAAAATTGAGCAAAAGTTCAAACAGAAGAAGCGAGACTTTGGATCTGCAAATCCGAAGCCCAAAGGACAAAGCCAAGGCGGGGTGACCCAAGACAACCCATCAAAGCCGCAAGAAAAGAACAACACCATGAAGCTGAAGAAGGACACAGGGAAGTGGTGTGAGTTCCACAAGAGTCCCACTCATAACACAAGTGAGTGTCGGACCAAGCAGTTGCTGGTGGCTGAGTTGAAGGCTTCCGAATCAGATGCATGTTCCGACCCTGAGCCAGAACCTGACAAGGGGAATGGAAAAGGGAAGTAGATCATTGTTGTGGATCCCAGCGCCACTGTTGCCACCACCAAGATCCAGAAACATGAGCCCAAAAATCCAGAGGAAGGGAAGCGTCTTTTCCACTCACAGATCTGGGTGAAGGTTTCGCCGCTACAATTCATTGTCAATAGTGGTAGCTAAAATAACCTCGTTTCAGCAGAGGTCGTGAAGCGGTTGGACCTACTGACTACACCACATCCACAACCGTATAATATTAGGTGGCTTCATGAAGGACAAGATCTCAAAGCTCGCCAGTCGTGCCACCTTCCCTACAGCATCAAGCCCTTCACAGACGAGGTAGTGTGTGATGTTACACCTCTAGATGTTTGTGATGTATTATTGGGCCAACCATACTTGTGGAGGCAACATTTTGTGTACGAGTCAAGGCCTCGTGCTATCATTATTTCTTTAAATAATTCATTATACAAGATACTGGAGGTAGCCCCACGTACTGCCACGTCTTTGATCACTGCTAAGAAAGGCAGCAAGCTCATCTCCCAAACCAGGAAATTTATCTGTCTGGTTCACTCCCAAAGTAAGGGGAAGACCGTTGCTACATCCATGACCCCTCCAAAGGGTTCTCCATGCAGCAGAAGCAGCAAAGGGATACGGTCATGAAAGAACACAGGAACAACTTCTCCTCACCCATAAAGATACCACAAAAGTTTCAAGTAGGCAACAAAGTTTGGTTGCATCTGCAGAGAGAACGCCTTACCAGAACCCATCAGAAGCTCAGACCACTCCAACATGGTCCTTAAAGCAATACCAAGGTTGTGGGGAACAATGCTTTAGAGCACATCGTTCCTCCATTCCTTCGCCTGCACCAAGTGTTCAATATGGACCATTGTCGACCATGCTTCCCACCATTACTGGACACATCAGAGATTGTAGGACAAGTTCAGCAGATGGAGGAACTCAACACAATGGGGACCATTGCTTCCTAAGGGGAGAGGAATGATCGAGGTGGATGTTGGTGGCCACCCACCTATCCCATTTGGACCCCCATGATTTTCTCTTTTAGTCTTTTCAGTTTCCTAAATTGTAGCACAGTTTACTATTTTTAGCAGTTTTTGGGTCCTGAACTTCCGGAGCTGTTTTGAGGCCCTAAATGACTTTTTTTGGGAAATCTGGGGCAACATGGGTCCATGGACCGATGTTGCCTTCCAAAGTGGTAGTTCTCAGATAGATATTTCTAACGAGCTATCGGACGCGTCAAATGGAGATCGTATGCCAAAGTTACGACCTCGGGAAATTGATGTACCAATTTACCCAAACGGGGCCCACAATTTGGCATTTCATCTTCTAGGGTTAGGTTTTAGAAAGTTAAGGGTTTTCCATTGTTTCTCAACAATAAATAGGCCTTCAAGCCTCATTGTAACACAGTTTGGAACAGTTCAGAGGCATATAGCCACCACATCTCTTCTCAGAGATAAGCTACCATCGCCCTAGCCGGTTTATCTCCATTTTTGGTTGTAAGCATATTTTAGTATTATCCATTAATGAAATGAAGTATTATTTCCGCTGCATATCTGTATTTATGGTTATTGCATGTCTGTATTTATGGTTATCTCTGTAATCTATTGCGTTCCTGTTAAAATCCGGATCATTACCTATCCTAAAGTCATATTTGTTTTATAACCTAAGTGAGAGAGCCATGTCCACGTCAAAAGGGTTAGATTATGACTTAAAAGTGGTTTGTGGTTACCTCTACAATTCCTTCTTTATCCCAAGGAAATTACAAAGTTCTAACATTCTGGTGACCATATTAGGGATCAAAAGGTTCCATATTCCCCAGAAAGACCATTAGAGTTTAGATATGATTGTTGATGGTGGACAATAGTGAGACACATGAAGGCTATAATATTCACCTTGTGACTCCACTCAAGCTTCAAGCTAATCCAAAGACTCTATTTCCAAGAATTTAGATTCCAGATCATCAATGGAAACTGCATCATTCAAAGAATTCAGAGTTTGAATTGCATAATCTATCAAAATGGAAGGGTATTTGGTACCTAATATTTCTATTGTAGGTTTCAAAGAATGTTGGGATGATTATAATGATGATCAAATTGATGAATATTTCTCCCATTTATTACCTATTTATTTGAGGTCATGAAAATGTAGCTCTGAAGCCAAGACCAACCTTTTGGAAGAGTTTGTTGAAACAATTGAGAAATATATTCAAGCCTTAGAGGTTCAAATTCAATCCCAATACTTTCATTGTCAAAACCATACATTGGAAAAATATTTTTGCCAAAACAAGAAGTGGTAGTGCTGCCTTTTGATATTGAGGTTGAGGAATGCTTTGAGAATGGGTTTGATGACTCATAGTTGAAGCTGTATGATAATAACAAAAGCATATATAACTTGTCCAAGCATGATGATCAATTTTCACAATACTTTGAAGATCAACAAATAAATCATGACTTTCATGATCCCATAACTACCTATATGAAGGAATTGTTTTCCACAAAGTTTTGATTATGTTTATGCTATGAAGGCCAAGTCTACAATCAGCTATCATTACACTTACATTTTCCAGTTTTTGTTTTGCTAAAACGCAGTCAAGGATTCACATCAACTATGCAGCTACTTGATTGGTTGTACTGGAATTCTTTTGTTACTTGATTTTTCAAGGCTCTCAACAACTTAAAGTAGGTAGTAGTGTGAATAAGCTAAGAATTTTGAGCATTTTTTGCAGCAATATTTTTCAAATTTCAATTTTTAGTATATAGTTTGAGTTGCAGTTGGGTTTCATTTTGGTATTATGGTTCTTTTTTATTCAAAGGATACTAGTTTCAGAGTTTTATTTTATAGAGTGTGTTTAGTTTCGGTTGAAGATTGGAACAAGTTGCAATTCAAGGGTCAGGAATGAGTACAAGGCAATGGATATGAGGTTCTTGCCACCCCAATAGGAGGAAGCCATCCCCATTAGAGCCTATGTTAGGGTCATATGTCTAGGAATCATTCTATGTTTCTGAGGACAAATTTGTAAATATTAGTCATGATGACCTGACAATTCTTGTTTTAAAAGGTTTAGGTTTAGATCAAGTGTCATCTAAAGGTTTTTATTTTTCTAAGAGTCTATTGTGTATATTCTAAATGATAATAATAAGAAGTATTTTGTCACATTAAAAAAATAATGTTTTATAAATCCTTGGTTATCATGAGTTGGTAACTTTTCTAAGTCATTGTTAGTAGGTCATCTAAATCTAGAGGCTATGCCTACATCATGAGAAATGATGATATAATCTTGGAACAAATTTGAAGGCTCTTTGGATTTAGTTTAAATGTCATTTCAATGACATGTTATGATCTCAGTGGGAAGATGATGGTCAGAAGTACAGTCCTATCCTTTTCCCTAAGCATTTTTGAGGAAATGTTGCAAGATCATATTCTCCATTTCCAGTCATAATTATTGTCAACATTCCTACTCCAGGACGATTTAAAAGTTTATTTGAACTTTCATCTCCATTCCACAATTCCCAACGCTTCATCGTTTTCATTAGAGGCTCTGGCTTGCTCATTTTATCCATTGTGAAAGGGAGGTAGTCTGTTACGAATTCACACAGTGCTACCATTCTCACATACCAATGGTTAATTATCATTCACAAATTTGAAAGGTGTCTCCAACATGGTTAGTATTATGTAAACATCATGAAAAGGATGTCCATCTTATTCAAAGACATCCTTATTGATCAAAACCTATAAAGGATAGGTGGTGCTATGTTTCCTCACAGGCGTTGCATTTTTTGTGAAAGTTAAATTTATAGAGTTGGGAGCTTTGTGATATAAAATAAATCTTCTAAGGAGGAAACTGATGTTTTTCAAGCCCTTTCACACCTGCTGAAGTCATCAAGAAACTCAGGAAGTGACTAGAGGTATCTCAACCATGGAATGTTGTGGATTTTTGTTCTGTTTTCACAAAGTCAGCATATCTTACCCATATATCTTAGGTCTTGTACCCACTTTCCCTGAAATTTATACAAGATATGTATGCGGATGAGATGAATAAACTCAATTAATTTCATCCCAAAGTGTTTAATGGTTTTCGACTCTCACCTACACCAATTTTTGTATTTTCACAAGATAAGTAGCCCAGATTTGGCTCAAATTGTTTATGGGCAAGTTTTATGACAATATTAACTTTTTGTAAAAAAAAGCATCTCAATCCAACTTACCGTTTAGGAGATATTAAAGAAATATTGGCCTCGATGCGAAAGTTGATAGTTTTGTTGTGAAAGTGGGGGATAGTCCAAAAGGAGGTCTGCAGGAACTTTTAATCTTATCTAAGAGGTTCAAAAACATCACGGAGTATTTTAAGCATACCCATTTGATTCATTTTGACAGAAAGGAGCCACAATCTATAGAGCATGGAAGCTGCTTTTTTTTGTTGCAAAACTACTTATGCACTGTCAGTCTCGACAATCATCTCCTTTTTGTTTCAAATTTCGAATTTTGTATCTTAGAATTAGGTAGATCATGTGGATAGGTGGAATATTGTTTTAGAAGTTGTAATTAAGCCTTAATTTCAATTATTCCAAGTCATTGATGTATTAGGCAGTGATTGGTATTAGGTGAAACTAACCCTATTTTTAAGCATATGAGCTTAATTTTGATGTTTTTTGTTAGAAGTTGGTTTCTCTCAATGAAATATACCACTTAGAGTGGGAAAATGAACCTAACAATGTATCTAAAGATATAAAAAAAATTGTAATAGGTTATGTTGGTTGAGATTAGAGAAAAAGACTTTTGTGCGCTATATTTTTGAAAACTTTGCTAGTGAATGAATGAAATAGGAGGTCATTTGTAGGGATTCCTAAGTCATTATTTTTGTGGTTTTGTGTTCCTTTGATCTTGTAAGTTATCTTTTTTTTACATCTCTTTAATGTGCATATTCTTTCTTGGAAAACCAAATGTTTAATTCAGAATTCATCTTTAACGATGCTCTATTTTAGTTTGCCAAGTTATCAATGTTTTCAGCTTAAAGCAACATGTTAGAATTCATTCATGGTTTGATTCTCTAATTTGTTGTATTTCATAATTTATAGATTCAACCCCACACCAATTTGACCTAAATCCCACCACCAAAGTTTCCTACTTTACCCTTATGGAGAAACCCTCTCTTTTCTATCATCTCACTGGAAGAAAATTGTTTTGACACGACTCCATGCCCAATGGATCTGCCCCTTTTCTCATTAACATACCTCTAAAACGAAAAAAATATTTGAGCTTATTACCTAGCCTAAAATCATATTTGTTATATACCCACTATGAGAGAGCCGTCTCTAGGCCAGAAGGGCTAGATTATGACCTCAGATTATTTTGTGGTTACCTTTGCAATTCCTTCTTTAGCCTAGGGAATTTACAGAGTTCTAACAAGCCCCATAACTTATTCAGGGGGATCATGTTCAACATGGATGAAACCATAGTGTTGGATTGAGGTGTGTTGGTTTCTTGTTGGCAGAATATTCCTTGGATTTTCATGACTATCATGTAGGATGTTGGTAGCTGATTTTGTTTCACCAAAGAACCTTTATTATCATCCCTGTTTATAGTATCAACATGATGAGTTCATAAGTGGCATTATGTTATCTTAGTGAAGGTCTAATTTTTCCATTTATGTCAATGGAGGAGAGTGATAACTACAAGTGAATAAAAGTCCAACCAAAGAAGTGATTGATGATAAGTTTGGTGTTTGTGGCTGTAGGTTCACATCAACGTTAAACATAGAGAACATTTTTCACATGGTGTTTCCATTGATCTCAACCAAGGTGATGTCAACCCTAATCAACTAGTTATGTGGGCATTGATGTCAATAGGAATTTTGAAGATGATGATCATTACATGACGATTACAAAGGCTTGTTGAAGTGTTGTTAAGGTGTGTACATGTCTTGGAGGTTCTTGAGGAAGTGGTGTCACAATGGAAACAAGTTTTGAGAAGAGAAAGTTTGATTTTCCTTATGTTAGAGAACCTTTATTGGGATGATAAACAACATAGAGAAAGGATTTCAACAAATTCCCTAGAAACCCACACTATCCCTATGATGATCATCTATAGGAGCTAGTTCAATCCTAGCGATGATGCTTGTAGGCGAAAATTTATGATTTGTGCATGCACATAAGTTACCATGAGCATATTTCATGGCATTTTCCCAATGTTTTTTATGGTTTAGAGCCAACTTGAGTTGGTACACCTTTTATAAGGCGATAAAGTCAAATATAATGAGGATTAGTGTTCTGTATTAATTTCACCTCTCATCATTGATAAAATGTTGGAGTGTGGAATAGAAGGGGTTAAAAATAATGAGAGACTAATCTACAGTAATATAGAGATAAAGTGTAGATAAGATAACATATTTGGAGCATATGCCAAAGAATGATGGAATTGTTGGATATATATATGTCTAATGTATTTTTGTTTCATATTATATTGTTGCCAATTGTTACTAATGTTTATGAAAGAGTGTGATGTTAATTTGAGTTATGTTGAATGAGTTCCATAAAAAAGTATATATTTGTAACATGATTGTATGTGTTTTGTAAGGAGGCTAGAGTATGTTAGTGATGACTAAGTATGGTGTTAATATTTTTAGGTTACAATTGGTTTATTGAGTTTGATGAGTAGATTGATTATGTGAGTTGACTGTATTGCAGAGCTCTATATTATAGAGATTGATTTTATGACATAGTTTTGTATGAAGATTGTATTGTTTATTGAGCTGAAGAGATATTGCAAGTCCAGTATGAAAATCGACAAAATGTGGCTCACAAATGCTTGATTCCAAAGAATAGTGGATCCAATATGAAACATTGTGAAACGAGATCCACAAGGATATATTAAAGGTTGGGGTATTTAGTGGGAAAGTGGTTCCTTTCAAATTCAGTGTGTGGTGGCATCCTTCAAGTAGAGGCCAAAAAAAGTAGGAGTGGTGGATTCCATCTAGTAGTCATTGGATAGACTATTAGTTGTTGGGGCATCCAAGAGGAGGTGGCCTACAAATTCGTTGGAGTGGTAGCTTCCAGCAGGTGCTAGCTTGCACAGTTCAAGATGTGGTGGCTTCTGAAAGGTTGTAACTTGAAGCAAGGGTTGTTCACATAATTAGTAATTTGTGGCTTGCACTCTAGTGGTGGACAATATATATGATGCAAAGAAGAATATTTTGAATAGTAATTACAAGCAGATGAAGACAACAAAAATAGTCATTTTTCCCTATTGGGTTTTCTACCTAACATTTGGTGACATCATGTGTATGATTGATGTGTTGTGAGTTTTTTCTCTTATGGTTGTTTGATGATTAGTATGTTTATGCTCATATTATTCACATGCTATGATCTGCTAATGTTTAATGTGTTGTTAATTATTTAATGAATGATTTAGTTAATTTTAAGGAAAGGAAAAAATTAGTAAAAAGACAAACTTGGGGCATTATAGTGATTCACCCCCCTCTCACTATTGTTCATGCTTCCAACAATTGGTATCAGAGTCAGGGATCTTAGTTGCTTAATCTTTGGAGAGTATATCTGGGGAGTTCTTGTAAAAAAATGTTTTTTTTCTTTGTTTTTTAAATTTCTGAATGAATCCCCAAAGAGTATTTTTCCTCATTATTGTAAATTTTGAGTTATGGAATAAAAATGTCAAATCTAATTTATTAGATTACAAATCTAACATTTGGAAGTTGGTACATGAAGTATGTGGTAAGAATCCACTTTCACCTAAAGTAATGCATCATAATGCTAAATTGAGATGCATTATTCATGAGAATCTCCATAATATAGCTTTGGAGAAAATAACCAATTTGAAATCTATCAAGGAGATTTAGGACAAACTAAAAGTGTTGTTTGGAGGTGATAGAAGAAACAATGGAGAGGTCGAGAAGAAGAGTAAGAAGAAGAAAAGGAATAAGTCTTCTCAAAAGCAAGAATCTCAGCTAGAAGAGTATCATCCCCTTACTGTGAATGGTTAAGTGGATTAGAAAGAACCAAAGTTATTGTAGTAGAATGTATCTAAATGTATAAATACTAATGAGTATATTTAAGGTTATATTTTGAATGGTTATGATGATAGCCATGTTGTGCTTACTAGTGAATATGAGATTGATATTAAGCTTCTTAAGCATGTATATGAATCAACCATGGATGTAGTGGAAAAACTATTTGCTAAAGTTAGTAGAATAATAGCTGCATGCAAATATCAAAAGAAACTTTTACAAATATGTGATGACAAGGTGTATGATTTGAAAAGAGAGATCATTAGATTGAAGCCCCAACTACAAAAAGTTAAAAGAATTGAATAGGTTATGAGCAACCAACAAAAAGTGAAGGAGGGTTGAGTTGAACAACTTGAAGGTGAAGTTGTCATGTCGAGGAAGAAACTTGAATAAAAATACAACCATTTGAAGCAAGAAAAAAGTGCGTAGGACTTGAACAACTTTCTTGAGAACCAAATATCTCCCATGATTAGATGTGATCTTGGATTTCATAAGTGAGAGTCCAGCTCACATGCAAGAAAGAACAACAATGCAGAACCTAAAAGGCTTGTAGAAAATAATAACAACATCAAGAGAAGTAACCACAAATACAAGCAATAGCTCTAATAGTAGCAGAGAACAAGACCTCAAGGAACACATACATCTAGAAGACCATTCCTTGCAAGAGTTTATTGTGGTAGATATCTCAAATTACAAAGAAATCAAAGCCCCCTTATTCCTTTAAACAAGAAGGTAGAGTTTTACATTTTCCACAAGTTTGGACATATTGCAACCAATTGTAGAGGCACAAATTTTAGATCTAATGAACACTATGGTCAACTAAGGAGGTGAATCACCGCTAGGTATAATTATAAATTTAATGCTTATTGTTTCTCATCTAACCTATTTGGTCACAAAGTAGTTGGTTATAGATCTAGCACATGGAAGAGAGGCACATTTTATACCAGAGTTATGGCTCAAATAGTAGATGGCTTAATACCCTCACTTCATATCTTGGTCATTTCGAGTGTTATACATGTCACAATTTCAATCACAGGGTGAGAGATTTCATGTTGCTTGGTTCCTCAAGGAAAATGCAAAAAGAGCAACAACATATTCATAGTAGGCCTCAAGAAATGTATGAAAAATAATGTACAATTCAAGAAGAAAACTACTACCACGTGGAAGAAGAAGGAACAACAACACATGAAGTAGAAATATTAGCCCTCTCCATAGTCCATAGCTATTTCAGGGATATTCATGATTGAATACATAGGTACATAGAGGTGCATAGCCTCAGGGGGAGTGCATGAGAGTATGATAAGTTGACATATATTAGTGGTAGCAACCTCATGGAGTGATCAATAGCCTCATGCACGTTTAGGTCTGCAAGAACATCTTTCCTATTCAAGGTATAATAATCTCAGGGGGAGCCTTGCATGCTTCTAGGATTTGAAGGGAGTATTTTGATTTATTTTTCTTTTTATTCATTTTTTTGTAGATGATGCATTATTTTCTTCATGGGTGAAAATGCATGTTATAACAACCTTATTGTACTTGTCATAATCACCATTTGTTTGTAACCCTAGTAAGACGCATGTTGGTTAGTGAGTAGTCATGGTATGACTTCCAAATTTCAGCCATGTAAAGATTTTAAGTGCAAGTTCAACCTTGTAATATTTGTTTCTTTGTAATTTAGGAGATGGTGAAATGGTTCAAGTGTCATGCATGCATAGGTAAGAGAATCGTGATGATAGAGATAGACATGATGATAGAGATAGGCATGATGATATAGAGAGTCATTTTCATAATCATTTATGTTATTTGGTTGGTTCACCTATGTATGGGCTATTGGGTGTCAAATTTTATTCTTTCATATTATTGGCATGACCTTGTGTCATTGTTGTATGATTTTGTTGCCATCTACCATCATTCGTTCATCATTTAGTGCATACGTTGAGAAGCATGGGAACAGTGTGAAAAGTCAAAACATGCATAGACATGAATTGTTTAAGCCATGTATTTACATGATATAGGCCTATACCTTGTTGCATTTCATAATTTGATCTAGTGGTTGATGATAAGCATGAATTGAAAAGTGTCTTCATGGGAGTTTTCTTCAACCATAAATGGTCATTTTGCATTGTTGTTGAGTAGTTTATAGTTGGTCCAAGAGTGATAGTTATGGTTTTTCCATGGAGTCATATTGGTGTCTAGCTTGTGCTAAATATCATTTTGAGGGATGGTTCAGCTATGCGTTGTCTTAATGATGCCATTGCAACAAAATTATAGATAATTATGATAATTTCCATGTCTTCACTTTATAAAGCCATGTACTATCATTGAATTTCATTTGGTCTTTGATGAATTGAGTTTTGGTATGGTTGATGACCTCTTGCATGTGTCAAAGAGATATTTGCAACAACAAATGCTATTGAACATTAACAAAAGAAGATGTTTTGTAGCCCCATAACTTGTTCAGGGGGGGCATGTTCAAAATGGAGAATAGGATGATGTTGGCTTGAGGTGTGTCAGTTTTTCACAACTATCTTATAGGATGTTGGCAACCGATTTTGTTTCATCAACAAACCTTTGGTATCAACCCTATATATAATATTAACATGATTAATGCAAAGGTGTCGACACGTTATCTCGATGAAGAAGGCTATCCTTTTCCATTAATGCCAAATGGGAGAGTGATAGCCACAACTGAAGAAGAGTGCAACTAGAGTAGTGATTGAAGATCAAATTTCTATTTGTGGTTGTAGGTTGACATCAATGCCAAACAGGGAGAATGTTGGCCGAATGGTGCTGGTGTTGATGTCAATGAAGGAGATGTCAATGCTACTCAACTAGTTATGTGGGTGTTGATGTCAGCATGAATTTTCATGATCATGATTACAAAGGCTTGTTGAAGTGTTTCTGAGGTGTGTACATGTCTTGGAGGTGCTTGAGGAAGTGGTGTCTTGGTGGCAGCAGGTTCTGGGTAGAGAAATTTATCTTTTTCCTTAGTTAAAGAAACTTCGCTAGATGATAACTAGCACAAAGCAATGATTTCAACAACCTCCCTGGGATCCCACACTATCCCCGCAATGATCATATGTGGGATCTATTTTAGTTCGAGCGATGATGATTATAGGTGAAAACTTCCAATTTGTGCATGCACATAATTTACCATGAAAATATTGTGGGGTATTTGCCCAAGTTTTTTTGATGTTGAGATTCCTATGTTGTTGATAGGTTATTGAGTTTAACTAGTAGATTGATTGTGTGAGATATTTGTATTGCATAGTTCTATATTATAGAGATTGATTGTGTTGTAGAGTTTCATATGAAGATTGTATTCTTGATTGAGCAGAACAGATGTTGTGATTCCAGTATGAAAATGAACGAAATGTGGCTCATATATGTTTGACTGCAGAGAGCAGTGGATTTAGAATGAAACATCGTGAAACAAGGTCAACAAGGAGAGCTTGAAGGTTGGGGTCTTCATTGGGTAAGTGGTGGCTTTCCAAGAAAGTTGTGGCTTATGACTTCAGGGTGTGGTGGCATCCTTCAGGTAGAGGGTTAAGAGCTTGAGAGTGGTGGCTTTCATCCAATGGTGGTTGGATAAACTATTGGGTGTTGGGGCATCCAACATGTGGTGCTCTGCAAAGTTGTGGGTGTGGTCACTTTTAGCAGGTGGTGGCCTAAAAACTTCAGGAAGTATTGGCTTCGGATAGGTTGTAGCCTAAAGCAAGGGTTGCTCAGGTGATTAACAAGTTTTAGCTTCCACACAAGTTGTAGCTAGTGTATATGATGTAAAAAAGAAGATTTTGAATAATGATAAGGAGACAAAGACAAGGGTAGCGATGGTTTTTCCCAATTGTGTTCTCCACCTAACATCGAGCATCCTCATGTGTATGATTGATGTGTTCTGTATTGATGTGTTCTGTAAATGAAATGCCATCCAAAGCTAGAAGATAAAGTGAAATCACTAATGTTAATGCAAGATGTCTAAATATAGCATAGCCCAAACTGGTACATGGTGACAAAAATCTTCAATTTTCTAACATGGTGCAGAATAGTACACAGTGAAAACTAGGAGAATTGTTCTCAGAAAAGAAAGCTTAAATAAAGCATATAAACCTTTTGCTATTTATAATAAAAAAATAAAGAGAACAAAAATTCACTAAATATAAATAATCATTACCCTTGAAATATTTTTGAATATAAAAACCTTGGTAATTTTTACCCATAAAAACATTTTCAATATAAAAATCTTGGAAATTTTCTTTCAAAAATTTGTAAACGGTAAATTTTTTTAATATAAAAATCTCCAGAATTTCCTTTAAATTCTTGATGAAGATCCTTTTATAAGTAAAAACAAAAAAATCCGTGGAAGAAATGCACATTTTTCTTATCGAACGGAAATAGCCACAAAACCAAATTTGGGTTAAGCATCAAGCCAAGGCATTCTTAACCTCTTATAACTCACTGGATATATAGGCAAGACTTTTGTGAGTCTCACTTCAAATAAAATATTCTGAATTATGCTGGTTAATCTGATTGCTGTTGATTAAAAAATAAAAAGGTTGCCACAAACTAAAGAACAATAGTTGAAACACTGGTCAAGTTTGAATGATGATTTTTATCACTTCAGCCTCTGTATTTAATTTTGGTCGTTAAATAAAATAACTGTTATCATCTATGAAATAAGAGAAGAGCCTAACATTATATTAAATACAGAAAGGTCCCCTCTCCTTGTCACAATAATGAGACTAACTATAAGTAGACTGGGATTTTCTGCCCTTCTTAGAATCTTCCATAGAGCTCCAAGAACGATCCCACAAAGAAAAGTATATAGACGATCTCAAAGTAATGATCACAGAAAATGTTTATAAATGGCAGCATCACCACATACAACTCACAATAACATGTCTTAAGCTGCACAACAAACAAAGAAACAATATGCTTTTGGGTTTGTAGAAAAATTTAAAAGCCCAAACGCAAAAAGCATGGTGCTATCCCATGACAAAAATAGGGATCAAAACTTGTTTATACAACGTCTGACAAAACTAAAAAAATCCATGTTTTGACATTTTTCCTTCCACAACTCCATCAGAATAGCTGAGAAGTATCCATGCTCAGATCTACTGTTGCTGCCAAAGCCACAAAGATAAAAACGCCTTCCATACAAGTAACATGTCTCATGGTTATGTGCACAACGGGCTTGTTGCATTGACGTTCTCCTTGAACAATAAAACTCATCACAAAGCCTCTTCAAACAAGAAATTGGAACTGGCTGAAAGAAAAATCTCCACTACTGTAAGAACTTGCAACAGGAGAATTGAGGGATGAACACCCTGACCGTCCATTACGCATGTCAATCAGAAACTTCCCTCCCTCCTGGGCACTGATCATTGATTCTGCATGCAATATCCCATTATTCATGCCAACCAATCCGCAGTCTTCGGCCACAAGCTCAAATTTTTAGCCCAAACCATCACTTCTGTTGTGTTTTCCCAAGCTTCTAGTCGAGCACATGGCATCCAACCGCCTTCTCCCATATGCCCTGGTCTAAGGATAAACAAAGCTCCAAAGTTTGAGCGGCTAACCCTATCTGTACAAAATGAAGGAAGAAAATGCGTTACCATTGATGCAACTGCAACTGGAGACCCAGAAAGATCATGTATCATAACCAGCCATCCTTTCCATTCCCTTACATCTCTCTCCTGACTGCTACTGCAGGAGCTTAACCAGTCCCTATTACTTGAGTCACACTGTATTGATCTGCAACAAATAAAAGGGAGTTATCAAAAGAAATCAACAAAAACAATAACAATATTTAAACCCCTGCTAACAAATCAGAGCACAAACATGCAACCATCCACAGAAACTCTCGCACACAAAGGAAAAACAAAAGAAATAGACAAGAATCCCTTCATACGATCCAACAAATGACAATCTCTTTCATGAAAACCTGCAAACTCCTGACTTGCTTCAGAACAGTCAACCTCCAACCTGGTTCAACCATATCTGTCATGGGTCCAGGCCTGAGATCAGGTCCAGCAAAACTTTCCCAAAACAAGAGATACTAGAACTCAGTAGATTGGCCCCATTGCCATTAACCTTCTGGGCGTGGCTCAGCATGCTAAGGCGGACATCGTATTCATCCATGAGTAGAATTCCTTGGCGTTAATCCATCATCCTTTGCATTAAGACATCGAAAAACCATTCAACAAGAACTATTATAAGCTTTAACTGTTAGTTTTCTCTTATTAACTATTATCTTTAACTAGGAGTTTTCTCTTGATTATTAACTATTAATTCAATCTTCTACATTTTTTCTAATCATGCAGATTAGTACACGGTAGCATCTATTAGTACAAGGTAGCATGAGTTGTTCTCAAAGGAAAACACCTACACCTTATAATTATATATAATTATATGTATTTTATTTGTTGACTTGCTATAAACATAATGCTTTGAGTTTAAAAATTATTAAAAAATAAAAATTTCTATATTTAATAAAAAAGTATAATTATTTATTTTATAGTAATTTTATTATTCAACAAAGTAATAATATTTATTTGATCTTCATGTTATAGTTAAGATAGACACTAAAGTAGTGTACAAGACTCCCACAAACGTACAATACTCCTTTGTTTGTGGGAAAATGGATGCATCTCCACGTAACAATTTGACTACTAAAGACTATTAAAAGTGTACGTACTTTACCTCCTTTAAATTCCAATTAGAATCCTCTTAGGATTAAATGAATACTCTTGGTCATTGAGCCTACTCAACTTGTAAAATAAATATAATTATTTAGAATATAATATTTATATGGTTTATAATAATTTATATATTTTCTTCATATCTTGCTATACTATAATTGATAATATTATATGATTTCATATATGAATTTAATTCTAAATGTATTGAAAATGATGTGACTTTAATAAAGGTGTACTTAACAATGACCTTATTTTTTAGGATACTAAACCATTTATTTTATTTTGGAATAAGACTTCAAATTTTTTGTGATATGTTAAGACTTCATTTTTCTCGAGCATAAAGAAACAAGTTAACTCTAAGGCTTAAAGATATATAGTAGGAATGAAAACATGTTCCCTTAAAAAATGCTATCATGTCATTTTAGGTGGAATAAACCACTAACTAGTCACTTTAGATGGCATGGTTTTCCTTGAACAAAAATCACAAGTCAAATAAATGATGACCAATTACCTAAATGATGACCAATTACCTATGTTCTCATTATTAATTAGACCTTAAAGAGAAAGTGATGTTTTTCTTCACTATTGATTGACCACATAACTCTAATAGATCTTATCACATTTTAAAAATTAAATATATAAACAATTTTAGTTGAAACTATCTTTTAGTCTTGAAATAAGATCTGAACTTACTTTTGATTCACTAAAAACTCATTTTTTCACCGCATAAAGAAGCATGTTATCCTCCAAGACCAAATGGTCTTTAGTAAGAGTATAAGTTTACATTTTACAAACCATTAAATTCATTTTAACCATGTTATTTTCCTTAGAAATGATGAGTTATAAAATGTACATATATAATAGCAAACAATAATTATCCTTACTATTAATTGACCACTAAATTCTGATAAATTTTTACACTTTCTAAAATAGAGAAATGAATAGTTTACAATAAAAACTAAAATGAATATATGTAGAAAATATGAATTAAAATCATTACAATGGTTGAATGGAATGAATATTCTTTAAATAATGTGTGAAATTTTCAACCATACCCATTTCGAATCTACATACACTACTACTCATCATATAATAGTGAAAATACCCTCTTTCTTTAATACCTAGGCAACATACCTTTTCTCCTCATTGAAAGTGATTCCATTCTAAATTCCTAATGTGCCTATTCCCATTCACATTATTCCTTTTGATTTCATTCACTTGTTGATCACATATTTGCATCTATGCTTGACATCTTTTAGGTAGATGTGAAATTGATTAAACCATATGATAAAGTTTAAAATTGCAAGGTGCAAACTAAGTGGTAGTTGGTAGTTGTTGTTGATGGATGATGTGGGAGATGTCATCAAATTCTTTGAAAAAATTTCAACTCATCCCATTAGTTTGGATTTTCTAAACATGTTTCCTGGTAATCTAACTCTATTTTCTTTTTCTCTTTCTCAATCCAAACCTAACAAATTTCTTTTGAAATTTAGAGATAACATTAAATCCCACAATATTCCCACTATATAGTCTAAGTAGAAAAATTATTTCCATTGAGGGTCTCACATTTCCATCACTTCCGCAGAATTAAGTGAAATATTATTATTCCCTGAACATCGTCATTAAATAAATTATATTAAATAAACAAATTTTCTCTACCCTATACCTTTGGTAAGATTAATTATAATATTTTTTATTTGTAAAATACTCAAATATTATATAATTTTGAATCCAATTTTGTGTCTCAACTGTAAAAGGTTTACATTGAATACAAAACATATAACCCTATAAATACACATGGAAATCATGAGATTATATCTTCATGATTTAAAAAATACGATGAAGTCCTAGTCATTTTAACTTTTATTAACTTTTATTTTGGATAAGATTTGTGGATATCATAGACAAGATTTGCATTTCATTTTTCTCATGGGATTTTTCATAATAATATTATTAAGCACTCAAGTTGAAATACAATTTCAAATATATAGAGTTGTTTTTATATAATTATGGTACACCATCATTATGATACAAGACAAGAAAAGATTAGGCTAGATTCAAATTTTATTAATTAATTGTATTTTTTTATTAATAATGTTTCCCACTTTCTTTTCACATATATGTATTCACTAATTACAATTGTGGTTAGTCTAGTCTCCCTTGACACTTGATTGGTTATTATCATCTTTATTTATGCTACCATGTCATACAAATGAATGTAATATTTTTAATCATTAAGATATTTTGAATACCTAACTTTTACTTATCCAAACAAATGGATATGACATTTTCACATTATGTAGTGATGTTTTTGCTGAAGCAAGAGTTGTTTCTTCTATTTCATTAAAACAAAAATATTTTACATAAATTACAACAGTCCACAAGGCACTATGGACCAAGGAAAATTTAATCTCTAACTGTCAAGGGCATCGAGCCAAAGGCATAAACCCCCAACCCTACAAACATAACCTCAAAACCCTTAGAAGACAAACAATGCTTAGCTGTTCAGTCAGAAGAACATGCGAAAATCCATGATTCCCCCCGCTAAACTAAACAACCCGACTTGCATTTTTAATTACTGTCATCCATTCTCCTCGCTTGATCCGACAGTAGAGGAAGATATTGCAATACCAAGACACTCGACGCTTAACGACCAGGACCCACCAACATGCACGATTGTTCCTGACCATAGATCTGCTTTGCGAAATCCAACGGCGAAGGATCATATCACATGGGTCAAAAGCCCCAAACATTAGTGTGCGATCAGGGCGGTATTCAGTCCCTCCCTAATGCCACGTGTAGGTAGGTGAGTGGAATTTCTTCCATTTCAGAAAAACCACTTCCCACATGAGAGGCTTGCAATAAACCAAAAACCACTAAGGGAGCAGTTTTGTAACCTGAGAAAGAAGATAGAGGATATTTCGGCCGAAGAGAAAGCTAGGATTTCGGCCCCTCACCCCATCTCCACTACGCCTGTCCATGAACCCAAGAGAGATGGTGATCCTTCCCTTCGGTTGACCATCTGATAAACTAATACAACCGAGCAGCATCCATCGGGAGTCTCTAAGTTTGTATTTACCAGGGTGGCTGAGGTCGATAGTGGCCTGCATCCCACCGAAGACCAGACTGTGAAAAAAATAGTAGACCATCATGAAACCAGGTCAATTAGAACTCTCCTCCATGGCTTTATATCGAAACACCTCTTTATCTTCATCTTCCTGGTCATGACAATGAACCTTTAGTCTAATCAGAGGTAGCACTTGCCAACCCATCGAAACCCTACTTTCTGTATAGATCACTCCTTGATTGGCCAGAATATTTGCCAGTTTATTGGTCGTTCTACGCACATGGTTAAAACTTATTGTGCGTAGGCATTGGAGGTGAAGCTAAATTCTTTGGAAAACCTGGATTAGCCTCCAGTGTTTTGAGACTTTTTTCAGTGCCATGGCATAACTAATTCTCTTGAGTGAGTTAATGATTAACTCAGAATAAGCTTCGATAATCACATTTTGGTAATTATCCTGCTTTTGAAAATCTAAAAATTTCTCCAGAGCCATTAATTACGCCATGTTGTTAGTGGATCTTCCTAAATGGCAATGGAAGATGAAAATAATGTTTCCTTCTTCATCTCTTAATGCCCCTACAAAGCCAGCAGTTCCCGGATTTCCTTTTGAAGCCCCATCAATGTTGTATTTTAGAAAACCTTGAGGGGTAGGATGCCAGAAATCCTTCTCAGTATCCATTTTCATTACCTTCCTTTCCAGGCCTTGAGGAATAAGCTTATGCATACCCAGCTGACTGAGAATCCTCATTTCATCTTCTGAGGGTGGATTCTTAGGGGGATTTCACATTGTAGTGTCGGCTGTCTCCTTAAGCTATTTTAAGATCTACTCGAACAGACGTTGGTAGGGACTCTTTTCATTTTCAAGATTGTCTTGATCCTTTCTTTCCACACATTCCAAATAATGAAGCTTGGAGTAAGAGCCCAAAATGAGCCAAGAAATTCATAATCAAAATAATTTCATCTCCAATTATATAGGCTGTTGATGATACTCCCTTTGTCCCTATCAGTCCGTTGGAAAATGGTGGCAAAGTTATCCCACAACCTTGAGGTGAAAATGCAACTATTGAGAAGAGTTTCCATTGTCTCCTCTTGGGCTGCATAGAGCTGACATCTGGAAGGCCCTAGAACACCCCTCTTCTGAATATTATCCCAAGTCAAAATTTTCTTATGATGAACCAACCACATGAAGAGTTTAATCTCCATCCAACATTGATGCCTCCATAGGTTCTACCAAATCCTATCTAGAACCTGGGAGGCCAGCTCAAGGAGAATATATTTTGCCTCCTTAAGATTAAAAGTCCCCTCATTATTGTCACTTCATCTAAGTTGGTCTTGGCCCCCTGTCACTAAAATCTTCCTTTGTTCCAACATTTTCATAAGTGCCTCAACTTTTGCTTTCAAGGGGTTTTTATCCCTATAATCCATGTTCCTCCAGGTTCTCCACTTTCCTGCACTATTAATCTGATACTGAAAATATTTTACCTTAGATGACCCTTGGGTGTCTATCTCATTCTTGAGGTCCAAAATGTCCTCTCTTAACACTATAGGTTCTTGTTTCCATTTTTACTCCCAAAATAAAGCTATATCTCCCTCTCTGATTTCCCATAAACTCTTTTTTTGTATTGAGCCTCTGTTCTCCCAAGCCTTATTAGATATGTATGAGCCCTTTATGTTTCTAGACATCCTTATGTGATCATTATTTTTCCAAGAGCTGGCATATTTTCCTTTCTAGATACTAGCAGACTGAGCCCTTGGGTCTTTTACGCAACACCACCATAGTTTAGCCCCTAAAACGTTGCTAAGAATATCCGGATCATCCAATCCAAGAACCCCATGGTTTTTGGGTTTACATATTTTTTCCTAGGATACTAAGGCCCATTTCTTTTTTTCCTCCCCCTTACCCCAAAGAAAGTCTCTTTGGATGGTTATGAATTGATGCAAGACTCCTTTTAGTGTTGGGAGTGCTAATAACATGAAAACTAGGATTGATTGAAGAAGAACCTTTGTAAGCACCAACCTACCAGCCAAGTTTAAAGATCTAATGATCCATTTCATGATTTTATCCTACATCTTATTAATCACCAGCTCCCATATGTTCTTATGCATAGGTTTAGCAGTTAGAGGTACTCCTAAATATTTTGAAGGGAGGAAATCCCTTTGAAAGCCTAGAATTCTAAAGATATTCCTCTGAATAGCTATATGGGTATTTAATAAAAAAAATTAGATTTGGAGAGATTAGCTTCCATACATGTAGCCATGGCGAAGTCATTCAGGATTTGTTTATACTCTAAAGCTTCTTTGACTGTCGGGATTCCCTGTAACATGGTATCATCAAAAAATCATTGATGAGTCAAGGCCTATTTATTCTTAGATATTTGTAGGCCCTTAATCTTACCAACTTCTTTAGCATGCTTGATAGACCAACCAAGTCCTTCCATCATGAGGATGAAGAGAAAGGCAGAGAGTGGGTCTCCCTACCTGAGGCCTCTGGAAGGAATAAAAGTCTTGGAGAGAGAACCATTAACCAATATTGAAAAGTTGGAGGAAGTTACCAAGGCCATGACCCATCTAACCCAGTTATGATCAAACCCAAAAGCAATGAGAACTTTCCTGATGTAGGTCTAGTTCAATTTATCATAGGCTTTACTAGGTCCAATTGCATAATCATTCCAACCTTCCTATTATTGGTCAACAAGTGCACCACCTCGTGTGCTTGAATAATGTTATTGGGAATTTGTCTGCCTTCCACAAAACCTGATTGGTCCATAGAAACTAGTGTAGAAAGAAGAGGTTTGAGTCTATTAGCCACTACCTTGGATATTATCTTGTATACCACATTGCATAGAGCTATGGGTCTAAACCTATCTGGAGTTTAAGCATTGTCCTGTTTAGGGATCAGGGAGACGAAGGAGGTATTGAGCACCTTCAAAATAGTTCTGTTCATCCTGGAATATTTCACTACATTAAGAATGTCCTGTTTAACAATGTTCCAGCAAGCTTTAAAGAAATCCACGTTGAAACCATCAGGGTTTGGCACTTTTCCATTATGAATATCATTGAGGACCTCATTAACCTCCTCTTCAGTCATTGGCCCATTAAGGTTGAAGTTATCCTCTCTAGACACAAGCCTAGGTATATGTCTTGTTAAGTCCCTAATGAAATTCTCTCTATCTGAAATGGTTTCCTTTCCCATACCTCGAAAGTGCTGAACTAACACAGCTTCTATGTCCTCATGGGAGTTAAGATGATTCCCTTCCACGCCCTTGATCGACGAGATCTTATTGTGAGCTCTATTCACCATGGTTGATCTATGGAAAAATCTAGTGTTTTTCTCTACTTTTAGCCATTGAACTCTAGATTTTTTGCCCCAAAATATTTCCTCTTGTTTACACAAATTCTCCCATATTGATGATGTTTTGCTGCTTGATCACTTCTGACTTTATCAAAGCCATCCGTGATGAGGGCTTGTTTGAGTTCCTGCATTTTATCTTCAATAGATTTCGTTTCTACAAAAATATTGCCAAATTCACTCTTGTTCCATTCTTTGAGCCTGAGCTTGATGTGCTTTAATCTTTTGTGAAGAAGGAACATTCTTGTACCTTGAATCTAAAAATCTTCTACCCAACAATTTTCAATGTTGCTGATGAAATCTGGGTGGGTAAGCCAGATATTTTCAAATCCGAAAGGTCTATTCCTAGGGGTACTAATGCCCTAAACCTCCAGTTGAACCGACAAATGATCTGAGCCTCCAAAGGGGAGAAATCTCACTATCATCTCCTTATCTAAGAGGATAAGGTCATCTAAGATAATGAATCTGTTTAACTTTGAGGCAACATTAGACTCTCCTCCTCTTTTATTATTCCAAGTAAATTGACCATTGCTCGTATCAATGTCAACTAGCTTCATAGTATCTCTAAAAGTTTGAAATGTTAAAGAGTCGTTTCTTAGAGATCTATTTCCCCCTTTTTTCTCTAAAAGTGATCTGATCAAGTCGAAGTCCCCCCCCACTCCCCATGATGCAGGTATATCTACATGTCTGTCTTTGAGTTCCCCAAGAGAATCTAGAAACCTGAGTTTATCATCCATTCTTTGAGGGCTATAAACATTCGTGACCAAATAGGTATCCCTATCTCCCATAGGCTGAATAACCACTGATAAATAATTCCTAGATTCCTCAGCATCTATTATGCCAATCTTATGGGGCTTCCAAAGAGTGAGTATGCCTCCTGTTGTATTCTCTAATTTGAATTCTAGAAACTCAAATCTATTTAGCCATTTTCTATGTCGTTGTTTTATCTTTTGAATGGAACATTTAGTTTCCTAGATAAAGATCATATCTAAAGCTACTTGTTTCATTCTATTACTAAGTATTCTTTGTTTTCTTTTACTACCTAGACCCCTGATATTCCAAGATGTGAACTTCATAATTAAATATTTTTAATGGAGTAGCTTGTTAGATCTTTCATCTTACCTCAATCTATCATTAGCTTTCCAAATTCCATCAATAGCTCATTCTGCCTTTTCCTTCCTCTTTTCTTTCCTGGGTTTCTAGGTGCTAATCCTGGTGTAGATTTCATAGTCTTCACACCTTCATTACCCTGTTTTTCAACATCATTTTGCCTTTCCAGCCCATTCACCTTGGTTTTCCATATAAACAACTGTTGTACTCTATTGAAATATTCTTGAGGTAACGAGTCTACCCCTACCATGGTTCCTTGTTTCAAGAACCCTTCTAGGTCTAGGTGTTCTTTGTCAAGAATCTCCTGTAGCTTATGGTCCTCCAGTTCCATCTCACTCTAGGTCATTTCTTGGTCTATCCCTAGTTCTACATCACTCATCATAATCTCTTTCTGTTTATTAATATCTTGTGTTTGTTCACAGTCTTCATCTCTCCCCTTCTCCTCTAGACTACCTCCCATATCCTGATCTGCTTTTGTTATCGCTTCATCTTCTTCAAGTACATCGAACCTGTTCTGACTGGACTGTTGCCCTTCATTTTGATGTTTCATTGGCCCCCTTTTGCCCCCTTTTGCTCTACGTACCAATTTGTGAAATATTTCAGTATCTTTCATTGTATTAGCTTTATTTTTGTTCTCAACTTTACTGAGAGGGCAGTCTCTGAATAGGTGCCCATGCTCATGGCATCTACGACATCTGAATGGAATATGCTCTAGTCTACTTTTTGCACCAATTCTTCGTCAAAAACTTCCAAAATTACCTCATCTACAAGAGCTCCAAAGAGATCCATCTCCACACGTATTCTTGCAAAGGAAGTGTATTTTCCCCTTCTAGTGGCCTCAGAAGCTTTGACAAATCACCCTAATTTATTTCCTGTGGTATCTAACAATTCAATTTGTCAATAATCAAGAGGTAGAGAGTAGAGTCTTACCCAATCTGGGACCGAAGTAAAAGTCTCACACTCTGGGAAAAAATTCATGATCCATGGCCTCATATAGATGCCTGCTGCTGCTTAGAAGTAGGCCCCTCCTTCAAACACTCTGTCTTTATCTTCAATATTTGTGAAGACCACAGTCAAGAATCCCTTTGACCCAAGATGTAGGTCTATGCCTCCTTTTGGTTTCCAGTGGTATTTAATCCATGTCTGTAAATCTTTTTCAGTGGGCCATAATCCCATGAATCTAAAAATGATGGCATATGTCCTCATATGGTCCCTGTGTGCCTGTAGAGTAGGATCATTTAATACTACTCTGGGTGTGATCTCAACTTTGGGTTTACATGGTCCCTTTTGTGCTTTGTCTTTTTTTCCCTGTTCCTTTTCTTCTTCCTCATTATCCTTTGTGTTATCATTCTCCCTTGTTTTGGTACCATCTAGCGCATTTACAATGTTCCTTTTCCCTTCTTCTGAAGTACCTCTATCATTTTCTATTGGTTTCTTACCTCTACTGGCCACAACCTACTTGTAGGAGGGAGTAGAGCTCCCTCCTTTGCGCCCTTCCATAGAAATCAACCCCTGCAAAAGTATAGAAACCCTTGCTATCTTCCCACCACCATCCACCAACTAGCAGTCACATTATGTAGTGATGTTGCAGTAGGAACTCCTTAGATATTTAATCACAAGAACATATGGATTTTATCATTAAACCATATCAACGAAAAAAATCACGGAAAACCGTTTCACTTATTTTCAGTACTTATAGTATGGTTTACTTAAAATTTTATTTAAACTTAAGAGAAGTTACATGACTCTCAAATAAGTATGGTGTCTATAAAATATATGGACTTTAGAGAAAAGATATTGATTCCCATAGATTAAAAAAAAAAAATCTTTAATAACATATAAGCCTACACACTTTGCATTCTACTAGACGTTTTCCTCCCTCGCTTTAGGGATATTCTATTATTGGAAAAGAGAAAACATATCTTATAATTAGGATACCTTGATAACAACCATGTAGTAATTTGATGCACAATATTTTTCACCAACCAAACATAGTGTATGTAAGGGTAGTAGAAACTTTTAGTATTAAGCATTGCCATGTTGAAGCTGAACTCTTATGCCACCAATCTTATGTAGATGTGACAATATCCTTGGTTAAGAGATCTTCTTGATCTGTGTTGTGTGGAAATAGCCTATCTCTATGTTACTCGTGCTATGAACTACTGTAATTCCATTCTAGAAGTGACCACACACCACTATGTACTGAACACAGTTCCCATAATGCCATCAGGAAGTGGATCATTTCCTTAACCCTATAACCTTATCCCTCCTCAGAACCCTAACCCTAGCAGCACTATTCTAATAATTAGTCCCAAAAAAAATAATTGATAAAATTGAAAAGATTAATAATAGCTATTACTTGAAAAGAGAAACCATATGTCATAATTATGATACCCTCACAACAACCATGTAGTAATTTGATGCAAAATATTTTTCACCAACTAAACATAGTGCATGTAAGGGTATGAGAAAAATAATTGATAAAATTGAAAATATTAATAATAAAAAGACACATTATTATTATTATTTTATTATTTTTCAGCAAGAAAAAATTGACGGTTTTATATTATGTTAAAAACAATACATAATTATGAAGGACAAATTGTCCCCATAAGCCGTGTGGTATCCATTGTTGGCGTTATGAGACACGTGTTTTCCTTGATGGAAAATCACACAGATGACAGATCATAGTGCAGTAGGTCAGCAGCAAGGATTTGATGATCAGACTATAAGAATGAAGAGAAAATACATATACACAGGTTCATTGTGACCAAGCCACATATACATGTGGGTTAGACATTACAAAGGCGTGTATGCGTACACATGCACTTTCATGCAAGGAAAAGCACGTATATGTTGGAAAACTTACTCTTGGTCCGTGGTAGTTAGTCCTTGGTATTTGAACCTATGGTTTTGGACCATAGTATCTCATCAGATGTGTTGATCCCAAGTATTGGGTCCATGGTATTGAGAAGGCCTAAGACTATAAAAGGAGAAGAAGACGATTAGGTATGTGCATTGAAAAAGTCTTGAATGTCTGATGAAGGATGAGATCCACTATGCAATTTATGGGTTGATGATGCAATGCTTGATCTGAGCTAAGGAGGGATCTCACCGGTTGATGGAGAACAAGATCTAAGGATAGATCAGGATCAAATGGTTTGAAATGAACTATCCCTATATGATTGATTCTGTTTATTCTAGATTTGTATACTAACGCGTGTAATGATCTAAACTGGGTATAACTTAAGTTTGAAATCGCTGCAAGTCATGATTGAATATTTATAAATCTGTATGCGGGTTGGCTTTGGTGTAAGAGAATATGTACGCAGGTTTGTTTCATTGTAGTAGCATATACCATTTGACCTATGATGTCTGAAGTTATAGGTGGTTCTGGTTGTTGATGGGTTCTGATGACAGTTTAAAGGTGTCAATATTCTTCATATCTTGTTTGGTTGAATGTGTTTAGCTTCAGCATTGATGCATGAGAACTAATATTGGATAGGGATCATAATGACTCATATTTATGTGATCTAATGGACTAGATCTGGGTGCTAACACACATATTATCCTTGCATATGTAATAATCTGGATATGTATGAAGTCGGGAAGTGCATCAAGTTATAAGTAAGTAATTGATGACATATACGCTAGTTCACCTTGGTGAAGTTGCGTATACACGCTGGTTCAGTACTTCCAAGTAGTTTATGCACTATGATGCATGATTTTGATAATATAGTGGTTGTGAATGTTGTTGCAGAGTTCAGTGTTCTGCTCTGTGTTCTGGTGACTATGTTGTTGACAGGGTAATGAAGGTGTGAAGACTATGAAATCTACACCAGGATTAGCACCTAGAAACCCAGGAAAGAAAAGAGGAAGGAAAAGGCAGAATGAGCTATTGATGG